>Ga0315283_10002081_pt1 | contig 16576 bp, 11 predicted proteins | sample YL17G09_0_MG_FD_204541 | JGI IMG/M metagenome (GOLD analysis project Ga0315283, IMG submission 204541) | Sediment microbial communities from Yellowstone Lake, YNP, Wyoming, USA - YL17G09_0 | ecosystem: Environmental > Aquatic > Freshwater > Lake > Sediment | place: USA: Wyoming | collected... | reverse complement strand
CCAATAGCCTGCATCTGTTCCTCTTGAACGAGATCGGCTACAGTCCGTATCCGATTGCATGGGATCGATTCTGCTTTTAGCAGACCTTCCCATTCAACAGCTGTGCGAGTTTGGAAACGGTCGTTAATTAATCTGCTCAATTCATTCCTATTCTGAACTCGCATCGGATTGGAGGCGAAGCGCTCATCTTTTGCCAATTCAGGTACCTGTAACACCTCTACAAATTTTCGAAAGAGATTGTCATTTCCCACACACACCAGGAGGCCTTCGTCTGACGCATGGTACACCTCATAAGGCGAAATATATGGTGAACCTGTTCCGCAGCGGACAGGCGTAATCCCAGTTGCCATATATGCTGTAATGTGATAATTCATCCACCATGCAGCTGTTTCAAATAAACTGGTTTCTACGTGGCAGCCCTGCCCAGATACCTGCCTTGTTATCAACGCAGACAACACACCAATAGTAGCCCACATCCCAGAACCCAGGTCGTTTACGGCGATTGGAAGGCGTACAGGCGGCTGGTCGGGTTCCCCGGTCAAATCCATAATTCCAGTCGATGCCTGCAGGATCGGATCGTAGCCGGGTTCATTACACAGAGGACCTGTGGTTCCATATGCAGAGATTGAGCAGTAAATGAGTCCTTTGTTTTCCTTCTTGAGCTCTTCATAACCCAGACCGCGTTTTACCAGCGAACCAGGGCGAAAACTTTCCACCAATATGTCGGCTTGACATGCCAAACTGCGGACAACCTTTACACCCTCGGGATTGTTGATGTCAATAGCCAAGCTTTTTTTGTTGCGATTGGCGCTCAAGAAGGAAGTACTCTCACCATTCCATGTGGGTGGAGCCCAATTTCGGGTATCATCCCCATATTGGGGGTGTTCGATTTTAATGACATCTGCGCCCATATCACCAAGTATCATCGTGCAGTAAGGGCCTGCCAGATTACGGGTCAAATCCAAAACGCGGATATCAAGTAATGAGATATCATTTCCTTTACTAGGTATCATACTTCTAGTCCATTCTTTTATTTGTGCCCCCTTACCTCTTTCTTAAGAGCTTCATCTTTATCAGCAGCAATCACGATTTTCCTCAACTCTTTTTTAACATCTTCAGGTAAGGGCTCTGGTTTATGGTTTTCGAGAATCCAACTTATGGATTCGCGGGCGACCTCCACTGGATTACGCCATTTGCGTCCTTCAGTTGCTCCGCTCTCGTAAAGAATTGACTCCCGCGGCCATATTGAGCGGTAAGCCCTGGCAGCTTCTTTATGTCCAATATAGGAACCCTTCTGCCCGATAGCTTTGATCATATCGTAGGAAAGCGTCTTGGGATTCACTTCTATCCCCTGTGTGACATCTTCTATCACCCGTAGGATTTCACGATCGAACAGGATGCGCGGATGATCGAGCAGGCTGACAGCCTCATACATTCCACTTGGTCCAAAGGACATGTCAGCACCAGCCATTACCGCCAGAAAATGAGAATAGAAGTTCTCGTAACCAGCTTGCCAGTTTCCAAGTTTATATTGGCTACCCCCAAAGGAATGGCAAGCAAGCACAGGGATTCCATTGGAATGAGCCATCTGGATCCCACCGACATTGGTGATCTGGGCAATTCCTGATCCCATAAAGTAGTCACCCGTACGAGGGTCAATAATTCCGGGGTTGACAGATATATAGTTCCCTACACCAGGATGGATGATCTGTGTTAGCATGATTCCGCTCAGAGTCTCAGCCATTGCCAACGTTAGAGCCCCGGCAGGATATGGCGGTGCCGTGAGACCTAAAGTAGGCATAGACATAAACCCGACTGGTATTCCGTGCTCAGCGAAAAACATCGCGGCTTCGATACCGCCTCTGTCTTGGGCTAAGGGTGCTATGCAGCAGAGTAGCTGTGAGAGTATCGGCCGGTCACGCAATTTCTCTTCGCTTCCGGTAATGGCAACTGCCATGTCAACCGCATAGGCCGCCGAAATTTGGTCCATCACCGATTCAGACTCGACATGCTTTTCAGTGTTATTGAAGCAGGCTTCTAGGCCATTAAGTGGAGAAGTCACTCCTTTATCGCTGGCGCTGACCGTTGGCCACAACAGCGAAATAATTGGCAAGTAGTCAGCGATGCGAGCATGGTTGGCGGTATCCTGTTTCACCGACAAGCGGCGTTCGCCCGTTTTAAAATCGACGATTTTGGGAGCTTCACCGCTGCAGTAGAAATACGTGCCATCCCCATTTCCGACTTTGACATCCAGGTCGGGCCGCCTCCCCGCCATTGTGTAGTTACGCGGTGAGGTCGCAAGGTATTTACCCAGCAAATGGGCAGGGATTTTGACAACTTTTTTTTCAAAATCCACATTCGCACCCACTTCAGCAAAGATTTTGAGCGCTTTATCAGATGGGAAAACTACCCCGATTTCTTCTAGAACAGTGCGGGTATTCTGGTTAATCTGATTGATTTCTTCGTCCTCAAGAATATTGATCTTCAACTTGGATTTTATTGGCTGGATACTGGCTTTGTGCTCTTGGAGCTTGGTCATTTCGAATTCTCCTCATGTGAAATAATTCATCCGGAACCTTCGTTGGCATCATTGGATTATTTGGCTGCATCAACGAGTCGAAAGGCGAGTTTAACCGCCGAGACTGCATTTTCGGCATAACCATCCGCTCCGATTTGCTTAGCATAGTCTTGGTTGACAGGTGCTCCTCCAATCATCACTTTAACCTGTGCGCGGAGGCCAGCCTCCTTAAGAGCATCTATCAGTTTTTTTTGTTCCATCATGGTTGTTGTAAGAAGGGCTGAAGCTCCCACAATTGTTGCATTGTTTTCTTTGACGGCCTTGATGAATTCCGAGACGGGCTTATCGACCCCGATGTCAATGACATGAAAACCATTCGCGGTCAGTATTATGCTCACAAGGTTCTTGCCAATTTCATGCAAATCTCCCTGGACAGTGCCCAACACAACCTTCCCAACGATCTCCCTTTGCTTTCCACCAAGCATTGCAGGTTCAAGTACACCTAAAGCAGCTTTCATAGCATTCGCACTCAGAATGAGTTCGGGTAAATAGCATTCCCCATCGGCAAACAGTTCACCGACATGTTGGATACCTTTTGTCAACCCCTTGTTAATACACTCCAGGGGTTCTAGGCCAACTTCCAAGGCCTGCCTGGCTAACGCTTCCGCATCTTCGGATTCCCCATCGATTACTGCCTGAGCAAGTTTTTGATAGATTTCTTCAGACATATTCTCCTCCACGCAAAAATATTATTCTGTTATAAGCCATCAATGAAATTAGAAACCGACCGGTCTGTCTCTCTATAATATTACTACAAATTTTCCATTCCGTAACACGGGCTAAATATCACATTAATCCCATGAACCCAGGTTTTTTCTAGACATTCACTTCAACAAGTTCTACGCAGGCGCGGATGACAGATTAATTTCATCAGGGTTTACCCCTTTTTTTATTATGGTGTTGTTCTTGAGATAACTAACTCATCAATGGTAGCCTGGCTGTTAAGACCGACGGATTCCACCAACAAAGCAAGCAAGTTGTCACTTTCATCCAACCAGATAGATGGGGTGTAAATGCGATCATCTGCGCCGCCGGGTAATTGTGGTAGAGCGCGATAAGCACAGTATGATTTGGTTAGTATATGATAATCCGGTGGAGCTGAATATAAGTTTTTCGAGTAATGTATTAAAGCCAGGGGTCTCTTTCAGCATTAATCATTGATGGCCTGGTACACAAGTGCCGGAAATTTATTTTGAGCATCCCAAGACCATCCAGGGTTTTGAATGGCAATAATCCCAATTAAACCTTCAGATGGATCCACCCAATAACTTGTGCCAGCAAATCCTCCTCCTCCGAAACTACCTTTTGAAGAATAGATCTTTGCTTTCCCAGGTTCAAGCATGACCCAAAACCCGAGACCTATGCCGACCCCAGGTGAATCGGGCATATTTATGCCTGGTGTAAGGTTGTGAGTGGTCATTAACACTATGGTATTTCGGCTTAATAATCGTTCTCCATCTAACTCACCGGAATTAAGCAACATTTGACAAAATCTATAGTAATCATGAACAGTCGAGACCAGAGCATTACCATGATCTCCACCACCCGATAAATAATCTTTTCTCGGCAGCCAGTAACTTGATTTACCTCGATCCAATACCTTGAAACTACCCATTTCATTAGGGCAGTACATGGTTGAAAACCTATTGATTTTCTGTTCTGGGAGGTGGAATGTTGTGTCGACCATCCCTAGTGGATCAAATACTCTTTCTTGGAAAAACCGATCTAATGGAACTCCAGATATCAGCTCAATCAGATAGCCAACCACTTCATAAGAATATCCATAACTCCACCCTTTTCCTGGTTGGTGAGCGAGGGGAACTGTCAATAGTCGGGAAACCCAATCTGATAAAGGCTCATCAGTCATCCTGTAAAAAACGACCTCACCATTGGGAGCCTTGATAATATCCTCTTTTTCATCCCGGTTCCAGACCATTTTCTCCACGGGATTTCCATTAGGATTGTCATAAATCAATCCTGAGGTGTGCGTCAGAAGTTGTCGGAAGGTTACCTCATGTTCGAGGTCTGAAACGATCATTCCTGTCTCGTTCTCGTCTGAATATACTTTCACATGCCTGAATGCAGGTATCCAAATAGAGACCGGATCATCTAATTTGAAATACCCCTGCTCGTAGAGCATCATAATTGCCACGGATGTAATCGGTTTGGTCATGGAATAACAACGAAAAATGCTATCGGTGAGCATAGGTTTTTGCTCTTCGATATCCATCATTCCTAAAGCTTCTAGGTAGGCGATCTTCCCCCTTCGAGCTACCAACGCGATTGCCCCAGGGATTTCTCCTTGATCAACATAAACTTGCAACGCGTAATTAATTCGTTTCAACTGTGTGGATGAAAGCCCTACTTCTTCTGGGTTAACAATATTCATATGTTTTTAGCTCCACAAGAGATAATTACTACCTCGTCGATCGTTGCTGGGCTGTTCAGATCTACGGATTCCATTAACACTGCAAGCAAATTTTCCCTTTCATCCAGCCAGACAGATGGGATATAAATCCGATCACTTGCGCCACCGACCATCGCAGGCCGGACAGAATCACATGGTAGCCAAATTCTGCCGACTACATGCCCATTCAGAAACGCAGTAATCTTTGCGTTTTTACCCCCAATCCTCATCATACCTGAGCTCATTATTTCCGGGTGTAGCAACTCACACAATAGCCACCCCATTCCTCCCGGCTCGATCCGAAAAGGTAAATCGACCGGTAAAGCGCTACCTGAGGCAAGCTTTCCCGCCTCCCAGAGCAGATTTTCATCGCTACCTGCCAGCATCCAGTTCTGGGCCGGGATACCACTCCACAGGATCAACCTGCCGGTTAATCCCTTAAAGACATCTTGTTCAATGTAGATGGCAAGTTCAACAGATTGACCAGGGCATAAGTGGGGAGAGAGGTCGATAAAAGGTGAGAGCGGGTTTACCAATGCAACTAAGTTAGCATCAACGTAAACTTCCGCCCGAGCCTGAACACTCGGGAAAGAGAGCACCCAGGTAGATGTATATTCCGTTGGGTGAATGGTTTTCCTATATAACACCTGGTGTGGTTTTGCCGTTGACAGCATTCCACCCAGGGTGGTGAGTGCCCAATCGGATGTTCTAACAGTAGGCTGAAGCATCTCTTCCTTCTGCTGAGATGAAGTAATTCGTTTAGCGAACCAATTTCTGCTCAAATCTGTCTCTGCAATGACTGCAATGATACTGCTCAAGCCACGCATGGATTTTAAACGGAGAGCAGGTAATCTGGAATCGTCGAAATTTGAATGCCCCCAGATCTCAGCCCGCACCAGGATGTCCAGTGGTCCATTTGATGTTAGTCGTGTATTCGCCAGGTATGCGCTTCCGCCTGCTGGGAGAACGGTACCTTGATAGCTGCCGTTTGTATACATCGAGAGCACATCCGATGCATCTTGAAAAAGAAAGCCTATTATCGGCGATGGGATATCGTCAACCCTGGCTTTATATAACCCAAAGCCTCTTAAAATACCGACTTCTTCCAGGTATTTGGGTTGGTTGCCGCAAACAATCAATTGACCAAACAATTTTCCGGGGAATTGATCAATTTCAATTGCGGACCACTTGGGGGTTAGGACAGATAACGCAATCAAAGTTTGTAGTTGTTCTTCGAAGATTGGTTGATCATCCCCATCGAAGCTAATCAGACGGCTAGCTGATTCGCGATCAATGCCATAGATAGTCAGCAAATTGCCATCAGCAAATTGCATCAAGGTTTTTGATATCCCTTCTCCAGAATATTTCAGTTGAATCGTATTATTCTGTTGTATTGCTCGCATGTTACTGGTGGATACTTGTACCCCGGTTGGAAAGACAAATTCTATATCGGCTTCCTGATCTGAATAGAAGACAATAATCCTGTTCTCGTAGATAGTCAATAATTCAGCAGTTGCAAAACAGAGAGTAGCATCTATCTGAAAGCCGCTTAGGGGAAAATCCTTGAGTAGAAGGGGGCAATGACCTGGTGCTATACACAATGAGAATTCCTTAGTGCATGTGCCATGATCATCGCTGATTTTAACAGACATGGGATTATCGTGAATATTCGGTAAGGCGAGCAGCTGGCCTCCGTTAGGGAAGCTCAAGATACAGGGTCCACCCTCCACGAGGGGGTAATCAGCAGATAATTTCAAGGTGGGTTCAACCACGGGGATAGCTTGCGCCAATTCCTCTCCAAGGGTCGCAATGAGCCTTCCAAGCAGACGACCTTCATATAGTTCCGGGGTTGGTTCCCCATTGGGAGAAAGCATGCCTCCAAAATTATAATCGGAGGTCAAAAAGGACATAGGTGTACCCCAGTTATTGATGCCATTGGTAAAACCAAAATTTGTACCAGAGGTTTGAAGATATGGGCCTAGTAATTTGGCACCGGCTGAAAGTAAACGGCGCAGAAAGAAATGCTGCCGCTGAGTCTCAGTGATCATCAAGGGGTAATCATGCTGCTTTAAAACCTCAACATAGTGTTTTACCCGGGTTTCTACTCCATCATCCATTTCATTGGAATATATATTACAAGTTGGCACGATGCCAGGCACGTCCCCAGTGGCACCGTAGATATCACCCTGTCCGCTGCAGGCAATAAGGGGAACGGTGATAGCATAACTTAAAGCCAAATCTCGCAGAGCGGTCATGTAACCTTGAGGATCCAGGCAGTTAAAGAAATCCAGCTCATTTTCAAGCTGAATCGCAATGATGGTGCCCTCTTTATCGATCTGGTTATCGTGAAGAATGGGAAATATGTGCTCGAACCACTTTCCAGTATGGTCGAGGTAGGCTGGGTTATTCTGGCGCAGGTTCATGCCCGGCCTGGTGTTTAAGAAAGCCGGCAGTCCGCCTCCATCCCATTCAGAACAGATATACGGCCCCGGTCGGGCGACCACCCACAAGCTTTCTTGTGCAGCCAAATTCAGAAAGCCGGAAATATCACGTTCGCCTTCGAAATCCCACTCACCCTCGGCCAGTTCGTGGAAATTCCAGGGGATATATACATCTATACTGTTGTAGCCGGCTTTTTTGATTTGCTGCATGCGTTCCTGCCAGTAACCACGCGGGATGCGAAAATAAAATAGCGAGCTGCAAAGTATCAGGGTGGGCTTGCCACGGATAGATATCCCGGTGGCAGATAGTTTGGCCTTTGATTGATTGGTGGCATTGGCTTTCATGAATGCTCTGTGTGCTGACCAGTCTATTTGATGGCTGAACTGCCTGAAATCACGCCAAACTCATCCATATATTTCTGTCCAAAGAAAAATACGATTAACATAGGAATGGTCAGCATCAATGATCCAACCATGACCAAATTCCAAGGGGGAACCTGCCCCGAGCTGCTGGTCGCACTGAGGATCTGCACGCCAAGGGCAAGAGGTGCCTTATTAAAATCATTGATATAGATCAAAGGGCCCATGAACCAACCCCAGTTCCAGGTAAAAGTGAAGATGGCGATCGCAATCAGGGCTGGTTTGATTAGCGGCAGGATAATGCGAGAATATATTCCGAAGTAACCCAACCCATCCAGCTGGGCTGCCTCATCCAGCTCAATGGGAAGGCGGGAAATAAACTGCCTTAGCAGAAAGACATTAAATGCGTTGCTGAAGAAATTAGGGACGATCAGTGGTAGTAGGGTGTTGATCCAGCCTAAATTTTTAAAAATTACAAAAGATGGGATCATCGTTACTTCGCCAGGGATCATCATTGTGCTGAGCAGGATAATAAAGAGGACGTTTTTACCAGGGGCGTTCAGCCGGGCAAAGCCATAAGCAACCATGCTACTGGCAAGCACCTGCCCAATGATGGCGAATGTCACCAGGATCAGGCTGTTCGCAAAAAATCGAGTGAAATTCAAATCCAGTTGGAAAACCTTGATGAAATTCTCAAAATGAAATTCCTGGGGAATCAGGGTAAATTTAGCCAGATAAGTGGTTTCATCGCTTGCCAGTGCAATGGAAATAACGTACAGAAGTGGTGCAGCCAGTAAAGCGGATAGTATGGTCAGGAAAGCATAAATGGAGTATTTTTCACGGAATTTAATTTTGATGTTCATTCTCTCTTGACCTCACTTTCGTAATAAACCCACAGCCTGGAAGACCTGAATATCACAGCAGTAAAGACAATGCAGATTGCAAATAATACCCAGGCAATTGCAGACGCATACCCCATTTTGTACCAGCGAAAAGCGTTATCAAATAATAAGGGCACGATCATCTGGCTGGCGTTATTGGGCCCCCCTCGTGTCAGGATATATACCTCAGTAAAGGTTTGGAATGACCCGATCAGTCCCATAACGAGGTTGAAGAATATCACCGGGCTAAGCAGTGGCAGGGTGATTTTAAAGAACACCTGCCGAGAACTGGCACCGTCAATTGCAGCAGCCTCATAAAATTCAACGGGAATACCTTTCATTCCAGCTAATAGCAGGGTCACACCAACCCCAACACCCCATAGTGACATCAATATCAGCGCGGGTTTCACCCAGGCAGGGTGTAGCAGCCAGGGAGGCCCATTGATTCCGAATAAGGCTAAAAAGCGGTTGACCAAACCGGTATCGGGGGCAAGCAGCTTGATAAATATGAGTGAAGAAGCCACCACTGGGACGGTTGCCGGAATATATAGTAAGGTTCGATACGTTCTCATGCCTCGTAAAGGCTTGTTTAAGAAATACGCAATAAACAATGATGCCACCATCCCAATGGAAACACTCAGGAATGCGTAGTAGAAAGTATTTTTCACCGTCTTCCAGAAAACCCTGTCCTTGGTGAACAGGTCTATAAAGTTTTTAAATCCAATGAACTGAGGAGATGTAAAAAGATCCCAACTTGTAAAACTTAGATAAAGCGAGTAAATCATTGGACCCAATGTGAAGACCAAAAAACCAATCACCCAGGGAGAAATCATGATGTAAAACCAGATCGCTTCTCGCTTCTTCATCCATCAAATCCTTTTTCTATAAAGTGTTTTACCAGTCAATACAGAATTACTTATTGTCCAGGCTGAGAATAAATCAGAGTGGTCACACTTTGGGCTGGATAGGTATATGTGCCGACCGGCTGTTTAGTATCTACTGCTTCTAAATTATATTGTGCGGAAGTCTCATAGCGTCTGACATTTGTAAAATCTGCCGGTGTGCCAGTGATATTCATACTTACCGGTTCTTGAGCGTTATTGATCACCAGGACCACATACTGTGACTGATCTGGAGATTGATATGCAGTTACTTTTATTGTTTCATCATTCGACTCAGCACCAACCCTTACATATCCAGGTTTAATGTATCGGCTGAAATTCCCCATTGCCCATAAGCGCTTCGTCTCGGTTATCGATCGATCGTTTACATTAACATAGATCAGCCCATCATGATAAAAATAGCGTGAAACCGCGATCCAATATTGCCAGGAAGTCACATTGGCAATGCTCAAATCTTCATGGATCGTGTTGGCAAGCACCAGCGCTGAATCCATGCTTGTATCCCTGCCTTCCTTCATTTCTGTCCATTCGGTCATCCAAAAACTGGTCCCGGGAAAATTGCGGTTCGTATAATTCACGACCGGGCGCTTGTCACTCGCCTCCGACCAATACGAATGGATGGCAAGGTGCTCAAGGAATGGGGCAACTTCAGGGTCATTGAGCAGTTTTCCAATATATACCTGTGAGTTTTTCCATTGCCCCGACTCGAACACGGAAACATTTACGTCAAGGTCATTCTCCTGGATGGCATGGATCAGGGCTCTGGTAACCTCCAGAACCTCAAGCGGGCCATAATGACAGCCTTCCTGTCCATTTTCATAGCTCCACTGCCACTGAGGCTCATTGACCGGACTGATCCATTTAACCGGTATGTTCTCGTCCTGTCTCAGATGACGTACAATGTCCACCAGATATTGGGCATAATCATCGTACATTTCGGGAAGCAAATTGGATTTGCCATCCTTTTCGCCCGTTGTCAGGCCGGAGACCGTCATGCGAGCTGGAGGGCTGTTAGCGAAAGCCACAAACTGTTCGACACCCAGAGCTTGGGCGGCTTTCATCACCCACACTGCATTGGCATCCCGGCTCCAGTCGTACACCCCTGGAGCTACCTCAAAAGTTTCAGTCCTGCGCCAGGGATCTTGAATATTTTCCCCGTCACCTGCACCGATGTTGTATCGGTAAATTGAAAGTCCTATACCGGTCTGCTCATTGAAAAGCAATTCGATAATTCGGTTGCGCTTCTCCTCCTCCCATCCGCCCACATCCTGCGCCCACCAGGCACCCGAAGCACCAAATCCTTCCAGGGTTTGATACTTTTCTGTGGGTAAGATGGTGATTTCTTTTTCTAGCGTTGGTTTTGAAGAGTTCATACACCCAGATAGGACTCCAACGAACAAACCAATGGCTAGAAAGACAATCCACTTAAGCAAGGGGTGGGATAATCTCATTATCAAAGACCAAAAGGGTGGGAAGCCTTTTTCTCCCCACCCTTTTGAAATTGTATTATTGTTTGAACAATTCTTCTAATTGCTGCTGGGCTTCATCCAGCGAACTCTGTGCATCCTTCGTATTCAGGAAAAACTCAGCCAGGTTATCGCCAAGGATTGTCAGCATCTCATTCCACTGCGGTGCAAGTGGCAGGGGGAAAGCCAGGTCTATAGAATCAACCAATGCTTGCAGGTTGATCTTTTTGTCCCCTGCCCAGGAAGTGTTGAGAAACTTGTCACTGCGTAGCACCTCAGCATTGGCTGGCGCATCCTGCTTCATATCTACAATCGGCATCTGGCCCTCCGCATTGGTCAGGAATTCAATCACCTTGAACGCCTGATCCGGAGTAGGGCAGTCCTTCGTGATCGCCAGTCCACTGCCAAATAATACCGTGGCAGGTTTGACGTTTTTGAACAGGGGTGCTATATCCCAATTAAGGTTCGTAACCTTGGATAAGCCATTGACAGCCCAGAAACCTGTCATGCTCATTGCTACTTTTCCCTGAGCGAACAACGGATCGGGACTGGTTTGCCCCATGTTCGCATAATCTTCAGGTGACGGAGCAACTTTGTATTTATACACCAGGTCGTTATAAAACTGCATTGCAGCCACAGCCTCGGGGGAATTGACCACAGGCTTTCCCGATGCATCCAGGATCGCACCTCCGTTCTGGTAGATGAAGCTCATCCACCAGGGCCACCAGTCACCAGCGGCAAAACCATACACATCCACCGTGTCGCCAGTGCGTACGGTGAGTTTTTGCGCTGCGTCAAGGAATTCTATCCATGTCCAGTCCTTTGTAGGATATGCAAGCCCGGCTTTGTCAAACATATCTTTATTGTAATAGATGATCAATGCTCCGCCTCGGTCCGGCATGGCGTACAAGCTACCATTATAGTTATAAGCCTGGACCAAACCACCAGTAGTACCGTACCTCTGCTGTAGGTCAATCCCGGCTTTATTAATATAATCGTCCAAAGGAATAATCTGCCCCTTACCCGAATATCCGTGAATGTCTTCTGCCACCTGGATAATGCAAGGTGCAGTCCCGCCTGCGATCATCGTCTGAACTTTTTGAGAATAATCACTGGGAATATAGAGCAATTCCACCGGGATATGGGGGTTAGCCTTGGTGAATAAATCCAGGCGCGCCTGGTACACTTCCGGATCTAGCTGGCTGCCCCATACCGTCATGATCATGGACTCACCCGTTTGCGCCGGTTGCCCTGGAGTACTTGTTTGCTCCACACCAGGAGTGGCTTTCGCTCCGCAGGCGGTCAGTAACAAACTGGTAAGTACCAGCAAGCGGAGTACTTTAATAATTCCAAACCGTAACATATTTACCTCCAGAAGAATTGGTAACTATAGATTTTTATGGTTGAATGTTTTTTGGATTTTTCAAGAAGAAATCCCAGATCATGTCATTTCCGAATTGCGTAATGCCTCCAGGCCAGGCGTGCCCTGCATCCCACCAACAGGATACAACTTCTGCGCCTGTAGCACAATTAGCATGTTGCGTACATTCCATACCCCGTACCCCATCTGCGATGGTCGGATAGGAGGTTACATTTTCATCACAATTCTGAGATGAAGGGCTTGCCCAAAGAGCCATGACATCGTCGATTGCAGTGTAAAAATATCCATCGGTGGATTCTTTACCGGTCACATCCACATAATCGTCATCCCTGCCATGAATATTCATGATAGAAATTTGATCCGACGCGGGAGGTGCACAATTGAATCCTCTGGCAAGCGTGCCCGAAACCGGTACAACAGCAGCAAACCGATCTGACATATCGCACCCTAGGCGATGGACAAACATTCCACCGTTACTCATGCCTGTTGCATAAACACGGTTCAAATCAATACACAGGTTTTCTTCTGCTTCATCCAAGACTTGCTCAATGTATCCCAGGTCATCGTTACAAGTACACCAATTACATTCTTTGGCAACATTCGGACCACAATCAATTGGAAAGGCGTATTTTGCGGCATTCTCCGAGCAAATTGGTCCCTCGGGTCCTGGTGACGCATTGCATGAAAGATCGTTCCATGAGGTGATAAATCCGGAATCACCTTTGAAATGAGTCGCATGCGGGTAGATGACGATATAACCGTACTTATCAGCATGATAGCTCATCCCTGTTCCCGACTCCATTCCACCAGCTGAATCAGTGTATCCATGGATACTCAGCACTAGGCTGGTTGGCATATCGGGGTCATAATTTGTTGGCAGGTGAAGCAGGTAAACTCGATCCAAGCCCTTCACATTGATTGGCACGGTAGAGGTCGCACCTATCAGTGTTTTAGGTTCTTTACCGCAACCGGCGCTCGGACGCGCCGGGGCATCACTCACATTTTGCCCAACTTCCCCTACTTGAGGTATATTCGCTTGATCGGTTGGTAGGGCTGCAGCGACATCCAATGTCGTTAAAGTTTCCAAGCCGATATCGGTGGAACCGACATAAGCCCATAACGCATCGAGCGTTTTGTCTTCATGGATCAAGTATGACATTACGCTGCACCCTGCACCGCCGTATGCAACAGAAACAATGTTTTCACGTTGAATGCCCGTTCCCTGAAATTCACCACCCGCATTCCATTGCCAGTCATAAACATCACCGTTGGCATTGACTTCCAACGTACCGTCATATTTACTTCCGTCTGGATTTATACCCGAGACGGTATAAGTCCCTTCGAGCGTTCCGTCCTCCTGTTTCGGAATAGCAAGCTCGGAGCCAAAAGTCGTAAATTCCATTGGCGTCCATTTTGCTTGTAGTTTGCCATCTTCGAGGATTTCATAGGATACGATGTTACAGTCGGTTGAGCCCCATGCTACCGATACCACCATGCCTTGCTGAACACCGATCCCCGTATATTCCCCGCAAGCAAACCAGAACCAGTCATAGACATCCCCGTTTTTGGTGATATCCAGCATACAGCCATATTCGCTGCCATCAGGATTTTTCCCTTTACCGTTGTATTCTCCTTCGATATTGACCGCTACCACTTCTTGGTCAGTAGCTTTGCTGCAAGCAATTAGTAAAAAGGAGAAGACAAAAATCAGGAATATGTGTTTTATTACGTTTGAAGGTTTCATATTTCCTTTCGTGACCCGTATGAAATCATTATCAGATAGGGGCATGGGTAAGATGATCCCATACCCCTATCTACACCGATTTCCAGAGCAAGGGTAATGAGGCTTCAAACTTTACTTATGCGTGTCAACTTCAGTGCCAAGATCCGATTGACCAACGTAAACCCAGGTACCTTTGAGGGTGCCGTCATCTTCGATATGATAGGAAATCGCGCTGCAGTTTTCGCTTCCATAGGAAACCGACACGACCTTCCCGTCTTGTATGCCTACTCCAGTATATTCCCCACAGCTAGACCAATACCACTCGTAGACATCACCTTTCTTGGTCACCTGCAGGCTGCACCCATACTCGCTTCCATCCGGATTTTTTCCTGCAGCATTATAAAGACCTTCAAGACCTGCTGCTTTATTTTCTGTTGGTGTGGCGATATCTGAGCCAATGCCTGAAATTGCCATGTCCGTCCACTTGCCAGTGAGGACACCATCATCACCAATGACATATGAAACCACATAGCACTCATCGCCTCCCCAGCCAACCGAGACGACATTATCTTGTTTCAGGCCAACTCCTTTATATTCCCCATTATTCCAGCTCCAGCTGAATGCATCTCCAGATGCAGCCACATCCAGGGTTCCCTCATAAGTACTGCCATCCGGATTGGTCCCGCTCACGGTGTAAGCGCCCTCGAGTCCCTTCGGAGTTGCTACGGTTGGGGTAGGTAGGACAACTTCCTTCGTGGGGACCACGGTCGGGACTACGGTCGGGACTACAGTATTTCCTCCGCAGGCAGCCAGGACGAAGGCCAGAACAGCAAAGAAAGTAAAAACCTTTAATGCTTTATTCATGTCATCTTCTCCTCTTATTAATATATTTTGGAAAGCGCTTTATATGTGCTAATTATTGCACATCGCATATCCTTTGTCAATACCTGCGATTTTATGAAATGGATTGGCTGTTTTACCAGAATCCGGGTCTGAATCTGAAAATTATCCAGAATATTAAAAATTATTCCTATTGAGAGGCGATATTTATACAATATCCGCTATAAAATATAAGGATGTATTATAATTATTGAAAGCGCTTTACATCGGATGGAATGATATATATGGTAAACAAGAAAATCACGATCTATGAAGTTGCAGAAAAAGCCGGTGTGTCAATCAGCACTGTGTCTAAGGTGATCTCAAATAAAAATGGGGTTAGCGCAACTACACGCAAGCAAGTATGGGATGCTGCACACGACCTGGGATTTGTTCCAAGCCTGGCCGCGCGCAGCCTATCAGGCGGGAAAACAGGCATCATTGGCTTGCTCGTTCCCTACAGCCCGGAGCAACTTTTCTCCGATCCCCATTTATTGGGTAACATCCATGGCATAGAACAAGTTTTGAACGAGCATAACTATAATCTCTTACTTGCCACAGCTCAAAAGGCACATGACCCTGCAAGTTCCTATAAAAGGCTTTTCCGCGCCAATTACTTCGATGGGGTTATCGTCATGGAGACCCAGGAAAGCCAGCAATACGAGCTACATAAGAGACTTGCAGAGGAAGGGATTCCCTGGGTCATCCTTGGTTATCCAGCCGGAATCACACCTTGTTACTCTGTATATGCAGATGATTATCAGGGAGGTCAAATTGCTGCAGAGTATCTTCTCTCGCTGGGACATAAGCATATTGGCATTGTTAGTGCAGATCCACGACCTTCAGCATTTGACGAGCGTTTACGGGGCTTTGAACAAATCATCAAAAAAAATAGCATTGAATCGCCTGTACTACCGATCATTTGGGGAGATATGACCAGGCAAAGCGGATACCAAATTGCTCCCAAACTCATGGCCTCTCAGCTTACCGCTGTTTTCGCGCTGAATGATAGAATGGCACTGGGTATTCTGGACTGGGCATCTGAAAATGATGTGGATATTCCAGGGAATCTCTCGCTGATTGGTTTTGATGATATCCCTGATGCAAAGATCCAAAAGCTTACTACAATTCGACAGCCAGCCATAGAAATGGGGAGCGAAGCGGTGAAGCTGTTGTTTCGTTTGCTTGCTGAAGAAAATGTCCCCAGTCGCATCGTTACACCTGTGATGCTTATAGAGCGACAGACTACTCAAAAAGTACCCGGACAGGCATGATCCATCCAGAGATTTTGTAATAATGCTCGGTTTGTTTCTACCCAGCTAAATGATGGATAAAGCGTTGCTTCCCAATCTATTTTGTTCGGTCCCTACTAGATTTAAGCTCACAACCGTGTGATTCTAACTGATTAGGTCTCAATTAGGGTCCTTACTGCATTCAAACATAATCTATCGATTATTCTCCTGAGTTTATCATCCTAGTGTCCCAAACCCAGACTATTTAGCACAGATTTTACAGCGTCAGGGATCTCTGGATCAGCCAAAAACTCATTGCCATTGAT
>Ga0315283_10002079_pt1 | contig 16580 bp, 17 predicted proteins | sample YL17G09_0_MG_FD_204541 | JGI IMG/M metagenome (GOLD analysis project Ga0315283, IMG submission 204541) | Sediment microbial communities from Yellowstone Lake, YNP, Wyoming, USA - YL17G09_0 | ecosystem: Environmental > Aquatic > Freshwater > Lake > Sediment | place: USA: Wyoming | collected... | reverse complement strand
ACCGCGACAAAGCCGACGAGTACGCCGACCGAGACCAGGACCCGAAGGTCCTCTCGATCCGCGACCGGGTGGGTCGACGCCTCGAAGGCGAGCGCCAGTGAATCGATGATCGCAGGCATCTCATGGAGCAGGAAGTCGGTGGCGGAAGGCCCACCGGCGACCGTCCGGTCGGCGGTGAGGAGCTCGTCGAGACGATCGAAGAACGACTCGGTGACCCGAACGGCCCGCCGCGGGTTCACCTACCCGACGTAGAACCCAGCTCGGCTGCCAGACGCTGCCCGGTTTGCTCGATTCGGACCCGAAAGCCCTCGGGGACCTCGTCGAGATCGGTGGCAATCCGCTCCCTCACCGCAGCAGCCCGCTCGTCGGGGGTCATGGCATCCATCTCCGCGGCGGTCAGCAGGTCACGCTCTACACCCATGGCTGAACACTACGCCGAGCCAGTGACAGGTCGGCCGCTCTTCCGGGCATCCGAGTCGGGCCGGAACGGTGATTCGGCCGATCGCCTGAGTCTGGTCCCGCGCCAGTCATTGTTGACGAGGCGGGCGACCGTGCCCCGACAGAGACGCCCGACACTTGGCCCGGTACTCGATCGACTCGGGCCGAGAACCCGGTGTGTCAGGCTGGGACCGTGGGGACCGACGATGAATCAACCACCCGAGACGACCCTCAAAGGCTTCGATGAGACCGCACATCTCCACCATGTCGAGGATGAGGTCGGATCGTCCCTCACAGGTCGACGGCGTCGGCCAGCACCCGCTCCGCAACCCGCGGCCGCAGGCCGGCCTCGGTGGTCACATCCACGTCACAACCGAGGAGGTCCCGGAGGTCCATCAGCGACCACCGAGATCGAACAGGCCCCGCAGCTCGTCGAGCTGAACGAGGAAGTCGACATCACTGCCGACCGACGAGTCCCCGCGAGCGACCCGAGCCGAACACCCGCACCCGATGAGCCCCGCTGGAAGTACCCCGGTCTGACGGACGGGTTGGTTGTGGGGATCATGCCGCCTGGGCGGTCTCGTAGTCGATGGGGCTGATGGCGTCGTTGTAGCTGTGACGGCGGCGGGGGTTGCCGTCCCGGATCTGCTCCCGGGCAGGCATCTGAGTGCGCCGGAACTCCGCGACCTCGGCCGTCTCATACGGAGGCGGACAACGCTCCTCGTCGGTCATGATCACGAGGACGTTGGGCGAGGCCATGCCGGGACAGTAGAGGAGATCGTTACGACCCTCGAAGGCCGGGCAGGCAGTGAGCGCCCAGAGATGTAGAGCGCTGGACCAGACGAGGGGTTCCTTCGGACCGCCGGTGCTGAGGCTTAGATCCGGCGACGGCGGCGTCCAGGGGTCACAGCCGCACCAACGACTGCGGCCTTCGCCACCGGCGACGGGCCAGGACTGACGGCGGCACCCACCACGGCGGCCTTGGCTACCGGCGAACGCCCGGGGGTGACCGCCTTGGTCACAACAGCGGCCTTGGCGACGGGCGCGCCGACCACACCGGCACGGCCCCTTCTTCCTGGTCGTAACGGCATATCAGGCTCCTTCAGTGTCGAGTGCTTCATCCGCCTCGATGGCGGCGATGATGGCTTGGGCGGGAATGCGGCCGTTGGCGATCAGCTGGCCGCCCGCACGGCGCACCGCCGACGCGAACGGTGCAGCCCACAAGTTCTCATAGACCAGGACACCCGCAACACTCCCTGGCTCCATCGCGGCGGCGAGGTGTTCCACGTCGTCTTCAGCCAGGAACTCTGCGAGTTCGGCCTCCAGCGCCTCGAACGGACCGAGGTCATCGAGATCGGACAGCTCCATCGCCTCCACACCGCCATCCTCGTTCTTGGCCAGAATGAGGATGTCGATCACCCGGATACTCCCCGCCTCGACCAATGCGACCAGCTCGTCGGCCGCCTCGCCGGTGAAGTTCTGTGTACCCGCAGGGAACTCGACGATGACGAAGTCAACCGGTCCCAGCTCGTCGAGGGGGTCATCGGTCATTGGTGCATCCATTCGCTGGGCTTGGGGTGGGACCGCCACCGTAGCGGCGACCATCGGATGGGCCGGAGAATCGGACCGAGACCGCTCGGGATTCAAGCCGGAACCTAGACCCAGGCAGCCGACGAGTCGGCCAGAGCGTTCCGCCCTTGCTCACCGCGGCGGCGAAGCCCCCCACTCCACCAACCCGGTCCACCTCACCGCTGTACTGAAATCTTGAGGCTCCCGCGGCCTGGTCGCGGCCTGAGCCTCTGACGACTCTCCGTGCCGGAGGTCCGGACGGGGCGAAAATCACCGTCTGACCAGGGGAACCATCCGGTGGGCGATACTGGTTTCGAACCAGTGGCCTCTGCCGTGTGAAGGCACTACAACCAGATCCGGCTAGTTCCGGTTACGACTGGATAGCCCCGAAAAGCCCGGTATTCCGGGAATCTCGGGTCCGGTCACCTCCGGCCAGATCCGGGTGCTACTGGAAATCCCGCGGCCTGGCGATCTCGTCGCGACCGATGAGGGATGTCGATGGACCGAGCACGTCGCCCGATACGGATCCACCCACGACCCTCAGTCTCGCGCCCAGCCTCGGATAGGCCTCCCTGCGCCGGTTGCGGAGGCGAAATGGGGAGGTCTCCCGATGCGGCTCGGGCCAGATCGATGGAGGATCGGATCGTCAAGCCAACCAACCACGAGGAGACAGAACCAGTTCTGGTCCTGAGGGTCGACGTCCCCTCGACTCGGCGTGGCGGACGGCCGCCGAGTCGCGGGGGTTCGCCCCACCCGGCCTTCGGTCTCCTCGACGGCCACCCAGCGTTACGAGCTAGGGCACCGCTGCGGCCTCCGGACGCAGGTCGATGGTGGCGACCCAGGCGTCGAAGAACGCCCTGGCGTCAGGGCGGTCGTGCAACAGGGTGAAGAGATAGAGCCGCCCGCCGGCGACGACGGTTGCCTCGATCCGGCCTCGTTGCGGTTCGGCACACTCCGAGATCCTGCCGGACTGCCCATCGATGGTGATCCCTGCCTGCTGGCTGCGAGGAACACCGCAGCCGCCAGACAAGACGTAGACGTCGACCCATTCATCGATCGAGACCCCATCCGGGATCGGTGTCGACGCGGCGAGGAAATAGGCGCCCAAGCCGGTCTCCACGCCATCGAATCCCTCGGGGTCCGGGTATGCGTCGTAGTCGTTGTCGTCGAGTTGGTCGTTGACGGGATCCCAGAGTTCCGTGGCCGGTGCGAGCCCCCCCCTGTCGGGATAGTCGAACGAGAAGCCGTTGGTCGGCGAGACGAAGGTCGTCGTCAGGCCCGGGAAGTCGACCGCAGCCTCCGGGCGCAGGTCGATCGTGGCGACAAAGGCGTCGAAGACGGCTCTGGCGTCACTGCGGCCGTGCGTCATGGTGAAGAGATACAGCCGCCCGCCGGCGACGACGGTTGCCTCGAGCCGGTTCGCACACTCCGAGATCCTGCCGGACTCCCCGTCGATGGTGATCTCTGCCTGCTGGCTGCGAGGAACGCCGCAGCCGTCGGGCAAGACGTAGTCGTCCGACAAGTACTCATCGACCCGTTCATCGATCGAGTCCCCGTCCGGATCTCCGTCCGGGAGCTCTGTCGACGCGCCCTTGAAGACCGCGGCCAAGCCGGTCTCCACGACATCGAACCCGTCATCGACCTGCTGGCTGAAACCCAAGAGCTGCGTGGCCGGTGTGACCGTGGCGCCCCCCTCGGGATACTCGACGGAGAAGCCGTTCCTCGGCGAGACGAAGGTGGTCATCGGGTCCTGGTCAGGCTCGGTCACCGGCGTCACGGCATCGCCATCCTGCGCCTCCGGGACCACGGCGATGGCGACGACCAGAGCGACCGCGGCGGCGACGCCCACGACAGCCGCGGTCAGCAGGCGGCGACGGCGGCGTCGATCGAGGTCGACGGGGGCGTAGAGGCTCAAGCCCGCCTCGACGGCCTCCAGGTCGTAGTGGGGGGTGGCAGCCGCGGCCCGCTCTCGGAGGTGGTCGGTGAGCTGCTGTTCGAGGTCGGTCATTGCAGGGCCTTCCGCATCTTGGCGAGTGCTCGGTTGATCCAGGGGCCCACGGAGCCGGGAGCGCAGCCCAGCTCTCCTGCGATCTCGGCGGTGGTGAGCCCGGCGTAGAAGCGCAGCACCACCGCGGCGCGCTGGTTGAACGGCAGCTCGGCCAGCAGGTCGTCGAGGTGCTCACCCACCGACGCCGGCGAATCACGATCGATCAGCCTCGGCAACAGCCGTAGATGGCGGGAGCGTTGGCGGTGGACCCCTCGGCAACGGTTCAGGACGGCGACGTGGAGATAGGGACCGGGCTCGTCGAGGGTGTCCCAGCGGCGGTACACCTCGATGAACGCGTCGTGCACGACGTCGTTGGCGAGATCGTTCGACCCCAACAGCAGGACGGCCCGACGAACCTGACCGTCGAGCTCGGACCGGTAGAAGTCACCGAAGGCGACCCCATCGAGCCGCCCGACCGTCGAGTGCACCTCTTCCATCACCATCAACAGTCCCACGCGCCAGGACGCCGGATTGATACACCCGCCGGTGGCCAAGCCTGAGTGGCGATACTGGTTTCGAACCAGTGGCCTCTGCCGTGTGAAGGCACGCGACACCATCGCGAGAACCCCGGGATTCCGGGGTTTCCCCAGGTCAGCGACAGGTTCGGACTGACCGTTGGTGACCGCGAGTGACCACGGGTGACCACCATTTCGTGGTCTAGATGTGGTCCGGCGAAGTATCCACTGCCCAAGGGACCCAGGGGACAAGGACCTGAGCCAGCGGTAGCCGCAGGCGTACACTCGCGGTGATGACCTTCGACCGGATCACCGTCGAGCCGGGGAAGATGAACGGGCAGCCGTGCATCCGGGGGCTACGGATCCCGGTCGCGACGGTCGTCGCGATGGTGGCCGACGGCATGACCGCCGACGAGATCGTCGCCGATCTGCCTGAGCTCGAGAACGAAGACGTCGCCGAAGCCCTGCGCTACGCCGCCGAGGCCGTGAGCGAGCGACAACTGCCGCTCAGCCAGCCTGTGTGAAGTTCCTGGTCGACCAGAACCTCTCCCCCACCCTCGTCGCCCTGCTCCGCACCGCCGGCCACGACGTCGTCCACACGGGCGACATCGACCTGGCAATGGCCGACGACCGAGACATCGTCAAGACCGCCGCCCAGCAGGACCGAGTCATCGTGTCGGCCGACACCGACTTCGGCACCCTCCTCGCCGAGCGCGGGGCCACCTCGCCGTCGGTCGTACTCCTCCGCCTGCGCAGCCCCCGCCGTGCCCGGCAACTTGCCGAGCTCCTGCTGGCCAATCTCGATGCCGTGGTCGACGACCTGGACAGCGGAGCCATCGTCGTCCTCGAGGACGAGCGCATCAGGGTGAGGCGCCTTCCGATCTGATCGGCGGCGAACTGTCGGCGTCACCCACGCCACGATTCACGCGCCAATCTCGACGGCACGGGACCAGGTGTTCTGAGTGGGCGATACTGGTTTCGAACCAGTGGCCTCTGCCGTGTGAAGATACGCGACACCGCCGCGACAACCCCGGGATTCCTGGGTTTTCGCAGGTCAGCGACACATTCGGACTGACCGCCAGTGACCGCCGGTGACCATGAGTGACCACCATTTCGTGGTCTGGATGTGGTCTGTCGACAAAGATCTCGCGCGGTGGGGGGATCCTCGACCCAACGTTTTGGGGGACTGCGGCGTGTAGCTGCTGTGGACGTTCTGACCGCGCCGGCCGACTATGTCGCCACGCCGACCTTCGAGTCGTTCTTCGCGGCCGAGTACGGGCGGGTGGTGGGACTGGCTTTCGTGCTCTGCGGCCGGCGGGTCGTCGCCGAGGAGCTCGCCCAGGATGCGTTCGTCCAGGCCTACCGGCGCTGGTCGGTGGTGTCGGGCTACGACGATCCCGGGGCCTGGGTGAGGCGGGTGGCGGTCAACCTGGCGACCTCGACCCTGCGCCGTCGGAGCCGGGAGGCCCGGGCTCTGGCCCGGCTGGCCGGCCGCCGGACCGCTCACGCCGAGCTCGTCGTGACCAACGAGGCTTTCTGGGAGGCCGTTCGCCGCCTACCCAAGCGCCAGGCCCAGTGCGTCGCCCTCCGCTACGTGGAGGACCGGTCAGTGGCCGAGGTCGCCGCCGTGCTCGACATCGCCGAACCCACCGTTCGGGGCTACCTCCACCATGCCCGAGCCGCGCTAGCGGTGTCGCTCGATCTACTCCTCAGGGAGGAAGAGACATGAGTCTTGATCAGCTCGCCCGGAACGCGGGTGCCGAAGTCCGTGATCAAGCCGCCACGATCGAGCCCCCTGCACCTCGCGCGATCACCCGCCGCTCTCGCCGGGGCCGGGTGGCGACCGGGGCGGCCGCCATCGCGGTCCTCGCCCTCGCCGGCGCCCGGCTGGCCGTCGCCCTACAGGACGACACCGCCCCCACGCGGCTACAGGTCACCGATGACCCCGCGCCGCCCACGACGCTTCCGGCCAATGGCTGGGTGGCATCGTTCTCCAGCATCGGGCTCGAGCGCTTCGGCGCGACGTCCGGACCCGAAGAGGTTCTGGAAGGAACCGGCACGCAGGCGTGCCCGGCGTTCTCGCCCGACGGTGAGCGGTTGATGTTCGGACGGGAGGACGACGGGGGGGATGGTTCCCTGGAGGTCGTCAGCGTTGCCGAGGATGGCAGGGCCGCGCCGCTGTCGACGATCCCGCTCGAGGACATCGAGGATTCGAGGCAGGCCATTCCGTGCGCGATCTGGGCACCCGACGGTCGCTGGGCTGCACTGGGCGGCGGCGGCTCCGTCTGGGTCGTCGACACCGAGACCGCCGAGGTCCGCCAGCTCCCCGTCTACGACGCCACCGACCTCGAGTGGCGGCCCGGGACCGACCAGCTCGGCATCACCGGCCGAGCTGAGCCCAACCACTCCGTAGGCGGCAACAACCCGATCAGCATCTACACCGTCAGCACCGGCGAGATTCGCACGATCGACGGCGTCGAGGCCGCCGAGTTCACCTGGTCACCCGACGGCACCACGATCGCCTACACCCAGGCCGTCCCCGAGCCCGGGGACACGAGGTCGGGGATCAGCCTGGTCGATGCCGACGGCACCAACCGACGGACGCTCACCACCGACGACTGGGTGGAACAGGGCATCGGGCCGGTGTGGTCGCCGCGCGGTGACCAGATCGTCTACCAGCGAGAACGCGCCGACTGCACCGACCCCGCCTGCTATGAGCGCAGCGAGGTCATCCTCGTCACCGCGACGGACGATGACCCCGAGAACCTGATCGGGACCGAGCGCTTCATCCCGCCCATCCCGAACGACTTCTACGGAGAGTCGGGGCTCGACCCGCAGTGGTGGTACGCGAACAGCGTCACCTGGTCACCGGACGGCACCCAGCTGCTGTACTCCGGCAACCCAGGCCTGCTGCGAGTTCCCGTCGATCCCCCTCGACGGCCCATCGTGCTCTCCGGCGCCAGCAACCTGTACACCGATTACACGACCAAGCCCTGGGTTGCGCTCCAGGCGTGGCAGCCGGTCCCGTAGCCAGGCTGTCGGACCCGAGTGGGCGATACTGGTTTCGAACCAGTGGCCTCTGCCGTGTGAAGGCAGCGCTCTACCGCTGAGCTAATCGCCCGATTGGGAGCACGAGCGTAGCGCCGCTCCCCCGCTGCCCCATTTCTCGAGGAATCAGGGGTAGGTGCGGAGCTCGACGGTGTTGCCGTCGAGGTCCTTGATGTAGATGCCGAGGCCCTGGCCCTGGGCGCCGAAGAGGTCGCTGGGCTGGGGCGGGCCGGCCAGGTCGAACTCGCCCGAGTCGATGACGGCCTGCAGGTCGTCGGTGTCCACGACGACGGCGAAGTGGTTCAGGTTCTCGCCGGTCCGGTCGGTGTGGAACAGGTCGATCAGTGTCGTGGCGTCGATGCGCAGCGAGGGGAACAGGACCTCACCCCGTCGCCATGCGTCCATGCGGATCAGCTCGAGACCGAGCGTGTCCCGGTACCAGGCGGCCGACGCCTCGACATCGGTCACGTTGAGCACGATGTGATCGAGACCCGTCACCTGCACCATCGCCCGACCCTAAGGTCTTACGGCGCGCACCGCTCGTACGCCGGGCTCCGGCACCTGCTCCGCCTCTGGCTCAGCCTCGGCGAGCGACCGCCGCTCACGAGCGGGGCGTGGGCAGCTCCTGGCCGAGGGTCGCCGTCGGCCCGAACAGGTCGCCGAAGTCGGCCACCCGCTCCAGTACCTCGGGGGCGGTGAAGGACAGGACCTCGCCGTCGGCGCCGGACCGGACCTCGTCCCAGGTGATCGGGGTCGACACGGTGGGGGTGGGCCGGGCCCGAAGGGAGTAGGCGGCGATGGTCGTCTTGTGGAACGAGTTCTGGCTCCAGTCGACGAAGATCTTCCCCTTCCGCAACTCCTTCTTCATCACGCTGGTCACCCGCTTCGGGTCCTGTTTCTCCAGTAGCTGGGCCACAGCCAGGGCGAACGACGACGCGTGATCGTGGGTGTGGGGGGTGTTCAGGGGCAGGTAGAGCTGCAGGCCCTTCGATCCGGACGTCTTGGGCCAGCTCTCGAGGTCGAGGTCGGACAGGACCTCCTGGATCTCCAGCGCCACCCGGCAGCAGTCGACGATGCTCGCCGGCGCCCCGGGGTCGAGGTCGAAGACGACCATGGTCGGCGACTCGATCGCCGGTGCCCGGGCCATCGGGGCATGGACCTCGAGGCCGGCCATGTTCCCCACCCAGGCCAGCGTGGCCACCTCGTCGATCACCAGGTAGTGGATGCCACCCTTGCGGTCGCCGGGGCCCAGGGCGGTGCCGATCCAGTCCGGGCGGTGGTCCGGGCAGCGCTTCTCGAAGAACGAGGTGCCGTCGACGCCGTTCGGGTAGCGGCGCAGGGTCACGCCCCGCTGACGAACGTGGGGCAGCATCGCCGGGGCGACCCGGATGTAGTAGTCGATGACCTCGGCCTTGGTGAACCCCGCTTCGGGGTAGAGGACCTTGTCCAGATTCGAGACCGACAGCTCCCGGCCGTCGATCTCGACGACGGGCACCGGGTGCTACGCCGACTTCTTCTTCGCCGCGGCCGCCCGTTTGGACAGGCGGGCGGGCTTCTCCTTTGCCTCCGTGTCGGCCGACGTGGGGTGGCGACCCCGGGCCTCCTTGGCCTCCTTGACGCTGGCCTCGAGGGCAGCCATGAGGTCGACCACCTTCTCCCGAGGCGGGGCCTCGGTGGCCACCACGAAGTCGGTGTCGCCCGACGCCTTGGCCTCGATCATCTCCATGACCTGGGCCCGGTAGGTGTCGTGGTACTTCTCGGGCTCCCAGGTGCCGGCGAGGGACTCGACGAGTTGCTCGGCCATCGCCAGTTCCTTGTCGGCGACGTCGACCTCGGCGACCTTGTCCAACTCGGGGACCTCGTCGATGCCGTTGACCTCGTCCTCGTACACCAACGTGGACAGGACGAGGTGGCCGTCGACGGGGCGGATGGCGGCCAGGTACTGCTTCTGGCGCATCACGAAACGGGCGATGCCGACCTTGCCCGCCTGCTCCATGGTCCGGGCCAACAGGGCGTAGGCCTTCACCGTCGCCGGGTCAGGCGACAGGTGGTACGAGGCGTCGAAGTAGACGGGGTCGATGTCGGACAGCGCGACGAACTCCTCGATGTCGATCGTGCGCTGCGACTCGGGGTCGAGGGCGGCCAGCTCGTCCTCGGAGAGCAACACGTAGTTGCCCTTGGACAGCTCGTAGCCCTTGACGATCGCCTCGTCGGGCACCTCGTCGCCGTTCTCGGCATTGACCTTCCGCAGCCGGATCCGGGCGTTGTTGCGCGAGTCGATCTGGTTGAACCGGACCGACTTGCGGCTGACGGCGTTGAAGAGCTGGACCGGGATGTTGACCAGGCCGAAGCTGATCGACCCGCTCCAGATGGCGCGCGGCATGGGTCCAGTATGGCGGCACCTGCCTACGCTCGGCCGCCGTGGCCCGTTCCCCCGACGCCGGCGGCCGTGACACCGGCGCCATCGCGCTGGCCGCGGCCAGCGTCATCAGCGGGGTCTTCGCCTACCTGTTCATCGCCGTCGGGACCCGCCACTTCGGCACCGAGGACTTCTCGGGGGTGGCCCAGCTGTGGACGATCTGGTTCTTCGGCTCGTCGGTGCTGACCTTTCCCATCCAGCACTGGGTCATCCAGCGCCTGCGCACCGACGGCCACGGCGGCGCGGTCCGGGTGGTGCTCCCCCGCCTCACCCTCGTCGCCCTCGGCCTCGGCTTGGGCGTGGTCGCGGTCACCTCCCTCGTCCGGGAGGACATGTACGGCCGGGAGGACCTGCTGTACCCCCTCATCGCGGGAGGCATCACGGTCGGGGCCGCCGCCATGGGGCTACTGCGGGGCGGGCTGGCCGGGCGCTCCCGGTTCCTGGCCACGGCCACCGCCCTGGGCGGTGAGAACCTCGTGCGTCTCGCCTTCGGCCTCGCGGTGGTCGCGGCCGGGGCCGCGGTGGGCTGGTACGGGGTGGCCATCCTCAGCGGGTCACTGGTCATCCTGGCCTGGCCCTCGGCCCTTCGCTTCCAGGGACCGGCCGTGGCCGGTGTGTCGCCGATGGCCTTCCTGGGCAACGTCGCCGGGGGCACGGTCATCGCCCAGTCCGTCCTCACCGCGGGCCCCGTCGTCCTCAGCCTGTCCGGCGGGACCCGAGACGAAGTGACCAGCCTGTTCACGGCGCTGGCCCTCTTCCGGGCGCCGTACATCGTGGCCCTCGGGCTGGCCATCCGCATGACCGCGACCTTGACGGACCTGGCGACCGCCGGACGGGCCGCCGACCTGCTGCGGATCCAGCGCCGGATGATCGCCGCCGGGCTGGCCACGATGGCCATGGGTGGGGCCGGGGCCGCCCTGATCGGGCCCTCCGTGCTGCGGATCGTGTTCGGTGACGAGGTCGATCTCACCCGGGCGGCGTGCGCCGGGCTGGCCGTGGGCAGCCTGGCCGCACTGGCCACGCTGGGCCTGACATTGGTGCAGATGACCGACGGAGCCGGGCGGCGCGTCCTGCGGACCTGGGCGACCGCGTTGGCCGTGGGGGTCGTCACTATGGTGGCGCTGCCCCTCGAACCCCTTCCGCGGGTCGTCGCGGCCTTCCTCGCCAGTGAGCTGACTGCGTTTGCGCTCATGGCCCTGCTCGACGGATCCGGAGAACGAAGCCGATGAAAGTACGGGTCACGACCGCGAAGGGGACCTACTGGGTCGAGGAGGACGAGGTCGACACCATCGACGACGACACCTCCGCTGACGACGAGGTCCCCTCCGGTGACGAACAGGACGTCGAAGCCCACGACGCCGATGACGAAGGCGGCATGTTCGCCTGGTTGGGCGACAAGTTCCAGGTCACCCCCCACATGGCCGAATGGCTCGTCGGCATCCTCGTCGCCGTCGTCGCCGTGGCCGTCACGGCCTACATGGCCCGGGACATGTGGTTCACCAGCGACGAGTGGGAGTACCTGGCCAACCGGACGGCGTTCGACCTGGGGGACCTGACCCGTCCCGTCGGGGGCCACTGGACGACCTGGAGCGTCCTGTTGCTGCGGGGCCTCTACAAGAGCTTCGGCGTCGACTTCTGGCCCTGGTTCTACATCCCCCGCCTCATCGGCCACACCGTGCTGGTGACCTTCATCTGGCGGGTCATGCGCCGCCGCGGGGCCGACCCCCTGGTCGGCCTCTTTGCCTACGCAGTGCTCCTCGTCCTCGGGGCCAGCGGCTATCAGCGGGCCCTGCAGGTCGGGAACTGGGCCGTCTACGCCGCCCTGATCATCTGCGCCCTCGTCATCAACCGGCGCCCCGCCAAGCCCACCACCCGGGACCAGGTGATCGTGGCCGGGGCCCTGATGATCGCCGTCTTCGGCAACGGGTACGCGGTGGCCGTCATCGGGGGCATCATCGGCACCCTCCTCCTGGCCCGGCGCCTCGTGGCCTGGATCCCGTCACTGATCCCGGCCGTGGTCGCCTACGGGATCTGGTACCTGAACTATCGGGACGACATCAAGCCCAAGCCCGAACTGACGCCGAGCAAGATCCTGGACATCCCCTCGGGCGCCTTCCGGGTGGTCCGCACGGCCATGGAGGCCGCCACCGGCTTCCCGGCCTGGCTGGCCGCCGTGGCCGTGATGGGCCTGCTGGCCTGGATCGTGCTACTGGCCGTCCGCCGCAGGTTCGACCTCTTCGACTCCGTCATCCTCTGCACGCTGGCCATCGGCCTGTGCCTGCTCGTCATCCAACGCATCTCCATCGACGACGAGGCGGCCACCCGTCTGCGCTACGGCTACTCGGTCAGCATCCTCCTGGCCGTCGCCCTGGTCCCCCACATCCGCCTGTCCAAGACCCTGCTCGTGCGGACGCTGTTCGTGCTCGCCGGGTTCGCGATGATCGCCGCCAACCTCCAACAGATGAAGGAGGCGATCAACGTGCGGGAGGAGGTGGCCCAGGAGGCCCGGGTCCTGTCCGTGGCCGCCGCCGAGATGATCCGGGCCGGCGAGCCCGTCGTCGCCGGCCCGTCGACGATCGCCCACGGCCTCGAGACCAACGAGCTGGTCCACCTCGTCGACGACGGCTACGACCCCGACCCGCTGCCCGAGGACCAGATCGACCGGGACCTGATCGTGGCCGACGCCCGCGGCGCGCTGCGCATGAACCTGATCGACCGCAACAAGCCCCGAGGAGGACACCTGCCCGACGAGGGCACCCCGCCCACGACCGACGCCGAGGTGGACAGCGACGGCTGCGTGACCCTGGCCGAAGGCGAGCCGATCACGGCGACGGTCGCCGACGCCGGCCTGCTCACCTTCGACAAGACCCGGCCCCAGTCCCTGGCCCTGACCTGGACCGACGAGTTCGGCGAGGGCCGCCGCTTCTTGGACGACCCCGACATCCGTCAGGGCGCCGTCGAGCTGGCCGCTCCCGCCACCGACGCCGAGCTCACCCTCGAGTCCCCGGTCCAGAACCTCACGGTCTGCGGCTTCGACTGAGTCCCCTGTCGCCGCCGGCGCGGCTCCCGCTGCCTACAGCAACTTCGTACGAACGCCCTGTGCGCTGCTCGGGCGGACGCCTCCGCCACCCGCAGGCCGACGTCGAGCCTTCACCTCAGCGCTGACAGGAAGGCGTCGCTGATGCGGTCGGCGTCGTCGGGGGTCAGGGCGTTGTGGACCGGGAGGCGCAGCAGGCGGCCGGCGATCTCGTCGGTGACGGGGCAGTCGCTGTCGTGGGCCCGGAAGCGGCGGCCACCCTCGGAGTCGTGCAGGGGCACGAAGTGGAAGGCGGCGCGGATGCCGGCCGCCCCGAGGGCCTTGGTGACCCGGGCCCGCGTGTCGGCGTCCTCCAGCAGCACGTAGTACAGGTGGTAGGCGTAGTCCCGGCCGCCGGGCATCACCGGGACCTCGAAGCCCAGGGTCGCGGCCTCGGGGGCCAGCCGCTCCTGGTACCGCTCCACCACCGCCCGGCGCTTGGCCAGGATGGCGTCCCGGGCCTCGAGCTGGCCCAACAGGTAGGCGGCCAGGATGTCGGACATCCCGAAGGACGACCCCGTGTCCCGCCAGGTGTACTTGTCGACCGTGCCGTTCTCGAAGGCCCGCCGGTCGGTGCCCTTCTCGTAGAGGATGTTGGCCCGCTCCACGTCGGCCGGGTCGTTCAGGACCAGGGCCCCGCCCTCCCCACAGGTGAAGCTCTTGGTCTCGTGGAAGCTCACGGCGGACATGCGGCCGAAGCTGCCGAGCGGTCGCCCGTCGAAGCGCCCGAACAGCCCGTGGGCGTTGTCTTCGATCAGGTCGATGCGGGGATGATCACCGAGGACCGAGCGCAGCCCGGGCACGTCGCAGCCCACCCCGGCGTAGTGCACGGCCACAACGGCCCGGGTCGAGTCGTCGATCAGCTCGGCCACATGGTTCGGGTCGATGCCCAGGGTCTCCCGCTCGATGTCGGCGAAGACGACCTTCGCCCCCTCCCGGATGAAGGCCAGGGCGCTGGAGACGAAGGTGAACGAGGGCACGATCACCGTGTCCCCCGGCTCCAGAGCCAGGAGCATCGCCGCCATCTCCAACGCGTCGGTGCAGGACGTGGTCAGCAGCACCGCGGCGGCGTCCAGCTCGTCCTCCAGCAATGCCGTCACCCGCTTGGCGAACGGTCCGTTCATCGACGTGTGGCCGCCGAGCACCGCCTGCTGGATGTACTCGACCTCCCGACCCTCGAGGGTCGGCTGGTTGAAGCGGATCTCGGGCTCAGGCATGGGTCCACCGGTCGATCGGGCGACCCAGCAGCGCGGCCAGGTCGGCGTTGGCGGCGGCGAAGCCGGCGGCCAGTCGGGCCCGGGTGCCGTCGTCGAGGGCGTCGTCGCCCTCTCCTGCATTCTCGCGGTCGTCGGGCGAGAAGGGAGGACCCGGATCCAGCCCGAGCGCCTCCTCCAGGTCGGCGAACCGGCGCGGGTCGGCGAGTAGGTCCTCGAGAATGACCACGTGCACGGCGTCGCCGAACGTCCGCTGCCACCGACGGAGGTCGTCCACGTAGCGCCCGCGGGAGAGATAGCGGTAGGGCGACACCGAGATGGCGGCCCGGTCCCAGGGCCGGGACTCGGCGTCGGGGTCCAGCGCCTCCTCGACCGAGAGGACCTCGGCCCCCTCGGATCGTGAGAACCGGTAGTGGGACAGGGCCCGGTCGACCGGGTCCCGCAGGACGACCACGATGTGGGCGGCAGGAAACGCTTCGGCGATCTGCGCGCAGGCCAGGTCGGACTCGAGGTAGCTGGTGCTCTTCTCGCAGCGGAGGCGGGTCTCAGGGCCGATGTCGGGGTAGTAGCGGGCCACGTAGGTGTCGACCTCCGCGGCCGCGCCGGGTGTCAGGAAGAACTTCGGCTCCGGGCGCCGGGGCTGGGCGAAGGCGACCTGGCGATGCCGCGCCAGGGCCGTGGCCACGCTCGTGGTGCCACAGCGCTGGGCCCCGACGATGAAGGCCTGGGCCAGGGGGTCAGGCCCGTCCATCCACCCGGTCCGAGACGAGGTACGACCGGCGGTCGGTGACCTGGCGCAGGGTCCGGACCATGTACTCCCCCAGCATCGAGAGCATGGCGATGGCCACACCGTTGAGGAAGGCCAGGAGCACGATCACCGTGGTCCAACCCTCGACCCGGGACCCGGCCACCAGGCCGTGGACCAGGTAGATGACACCGATGCAGAAGCTGCCGATGGCCACCACCGCGCCCAGGCCGGCCATGAGCTGCAGCGGGGCGGGCGAGTAGCTGAACATGATCCGCAGGACGAGGCTGACGATCTTGCGCAGGCTGTAGGTGCTCTGGCCCGCCGCCCGGGGCAGGTGCCGGACATCGGCGTTGGCGGGCGAGGCCGAGTAGAGCAGGGCCTGGCCGGTGATGTACGGGTAGGTGTTGCCCGAGTCGAGGATGCGCTCGACCACGTCCCGGTGCAGCAGGCGGAAGTTGGTCACCGCCAGGTCCTTGGGCTTGCCGAAGATCCGCCGGTTCATGGCCCCCATCAGGCCGGTGCCGAGAGAGCGACTGAGCGACGCCTTCTTGCGGTCGAAGCGCCCGAAGACGACGTCGTGGTCCCCGGACTCGGCCTTGGCGATCAACGCCGCGATCTCCTCGGCCGGGTTCTGGCCGTCGTCGTCCATGGTGACGATCCAGGTCCCCCTGGCCTCGGCGAAGCCGGCCAGGTTGGCGTTGTGCTGGCCGTAGTTGCGCAGGAAGCGGACGGCCACGATCCGGGGGTCGGCCGCGGCCAGGTCCCGGATGGCCTCCCAGCTCCCGTCCTGGCCCCCGTCGTTGACCAGGACGACCTCGAAGGACTCGCCGCGGCCCTCGAAGAAGGTCACGACGTCCTCGACCGTGGTGCCGACGATGTCCCGGCTGTTGAACACCGGGATGACGACGCTGTAGGTCGGCGGGGTGTCAGCCACGACGGGCCACCAGCAGGACGCTCGTCCCCGTGTGCCGGTCCCGGCGGCGCAGCGAGCGACGCTCGTGGGCCAGGAGCCGGCCCAGCCCGCCGGCCAGGGCCCCACCGCCGCCGGTCGGGTCGGTCACCTCGGCGGCGGCGTGGCCCTCGCGGGGCGAACGCTGCACGACCCGCCGCAGGGCCATGGGCCCGAGCAGGGCCGAGAAGAACGACGTCTGGCGCTCGACGGTGAACCCGGCGGCCTCGACGACCGACCGCAGGCCCGCCGTGGTGTAGCGGCGCTGGTGACCGGACTCCTCGTCGTGGGCCGACCACAGCCCCGGATGCTTGGGGACGGTGAGGTAGAGGCGGCCCCCCGGGACCAGGAGGTCGTGGAGCAGGCGCAACAGGCCGAGATCGTCGTCGATGTGCTCGAGCACGTCGAACAGGCCCACCGCGGGAAGGGAGCCGGACGGGAACCCGGCCGCCTCAAGCGTGGAACAGACCACCGGGCGCAGCCCCCGGTCGTACGCCGTGCGCACCGCCTCGTCGACGGGCTCGACCAGGACGGCGGGGATCCCCTCGGCCACCAGCGCCCGGGACACGAAGCCGTTGCCGCCACCGAGGTCGAACAGGGGGCCCGGTGGGGGAAGG
>Ga0315283_10002078_pt1 | contig 16589 bp, 10 predicted proteins | sample YL17G09_0_MG_FD_204541 | JGI IMG/M metagenome (GOLD analysis project Ga0315283, IMG submission 204541) | Sediment microbial communities from Yellowstone Lake, YNP, Wyoming, USA - YL17G09_0 | ecosystem: Environmental > Aquatic > Freshwater > Lake > Sediment | place: USA: Wyoming | collected... | reverse complement strand
GTGTGGCAGCATCGACTCCCTCCTCTGCTTCCTTCAAAGCCTTATCAACTTGCATCTGCTGATCTTCAAATGCTTTCTGAAGCTCCTCCTGAGCTTTTTTCTGTTCAGAAATAGTTTTTTTCTGTGTATTGATTTCCTCCTGCATCCTTAACTCCCTCTCTTTTTCCTCCTTGGTCTTTTCCTGGGCTACTGTCTGCCCTGAAAAGCCGCTTAATGATATAAGGAAAACTGCTATTAAAATAAACCTGATCTTTTTCATGACTACCCTTTTTTAAATTTCTTATGTCAAAGATAGGACCTCCAGTACTATTCTTGTGTTAATGCCGGGTTAACGTCGGGTTAATGTTTAGCCCTTTAACACCACTTATTGATAATTTCAATAATTTTGAAAAACAACTTGAGAAAAATGAAAAAAAGGAATAGTGTTCTTCTTCCTGGTATTATTTCAATAATAATCCTGATAACCGTTCAGGTTATTATTTTGAGAGGAGTCTATAAGCAGAAGGGAGAGATGTTCAATCTGCGTTACAGGCTCTATTCCCAGGATGCCCTCGATATAATGGACAGAAGATGGTCGACCGATGGATTTGACACGTCCCGGCTTCTTATTGGCGGATATTCAGCAAAGGCTGTCAACGAAATTCTTGAAATAAAGGATGATTCTGTCCTTGCAAAGAAAAAGAAAGATGTACTTGTCTATGTTACAAAAGCCCTTGACCAGGGACAAAATCTTGCTCAATGGCTCTCGGGCTATTTTGAGAGACAGGGGATAGAAAAGGATTTCACCTATAAAATCATAATTAACAATTTCGAACTTTTAAACAATGAACAGAGAATACCTGTATACCAAAGTGAAGAATTTGCCAGTCGCATTGCCCAGCGTCGAGAACCTCCGGCTGACGGACAGCGAATGCCAAGGCCCCGCCTCACTAACGAAATACTGGTAAAAAGTGACCGCTCAGAGAGCAATTTCTACAGGCTTGATTTTGATTTTTTCATCGATTTTACTGATAAACAGAAGGTTATACTCAAAGAGACAGCGGCCTCTCTTACTTTAAGTATAATCAGCATACTTATAGTGGTTACTCTGTTCATGATTACCTACCGGAACCTTATGGAGGAAAAACGGCTTTCAAATCTGAAGACTGATTTCATTAATAATATGACCCACGAGCTTAAAACGCCATTATCCACAATTACAGTGGCCGGCAGGACCCTCGAAATGCCACAGATACGGACAAATGAAGAGAAGATCCTGGAAACTGCCAGGCTTATAGGCAAGCAGAGCGTCCATCTGAACCAGCTTATAAATATGATCCTTGAGATAAGTATGTGGGAGAGAACACAATTTCAGCTTGAAAGGAAAAAGGTGAGGATTGACGAGGTTATGAATGATATTGTTGAAAGCTTTAAGACAGGCTGCGGAAATTGCGCCACCCTCACCCAGAAATATAATCTTGACGGAGTTAATGTCGATATTGACCTGGTCTATTTTACTACCCTTATTAATAATCTCCTTTCAAATGCCGTGAAATATTCTGATAAAGATCCTGTAATTGAAATAGAGGGTTTTGCTGAAAATAATAATGTTTGCATCAAAGTTTCAGACAATGGGATAGGAATCGGGAAAAACGATCAGAAACATATTTTTGACAAGTTTTATCGTGCATCAACAGGGAACATTCATAAATACAAGGGTCTTGGCCTTGGACTGTATTATGTGAAAAAAATTGCTGAAGCTCATGGAGGAGACGTTTCAGTAAGCAGCAAAACAGGAAAAGGTAGTATATTTACAGTATCAATTCCCTATTAATAAAATTTTTCAGGTATGAAAATATTATTGGCAGAAGATGACAGGGATTTCGGGAATATCTTGTCGCAGTATATTTCAATAAGCGGATTCGACGTGACATTGGCACGTGATGGTAAGGAGGCCTGGGAGCTTTTCAATCAGAACAAACCTGACCTGTGTGTACTGGATGTAATGATGCCCGAGATGGATGGCTTCACCCTGGGGGAGAAAATAAAACAGATAAGTCCTGATATCTCTATAATATTTCTCACAGCAAAAAGCCTGAAAGAAGATATTATAAGAGGTTTGAAGATCGGGGCTGATGACTATATCACAAAACCTTTCGACCCGGAAGTTCTCATACTGAGGATCAATAACATCCTTAAGAGAGCTTATTCCACAATTAATGATGAATTTAAGGTATCCGCTACAATTCTGAAATTCAATACTCTTGAGCTTATCTGCGGAAATTCCAGGGAGAAACTTACGCTTAAAGAAGGACAGCTCCTTAAATACTTTATTATTAATAAGAACAGGATCCTCGCGAGAGAAGATATCCTTACTGAGATATGGGGTGAGGATGATTATTTCCTGGGAAGAAGCATGGATGTGTTCATTTCGCGGCTGAGGAAATATATCTCAGAAGACAAAAATGTTGATATCCGCACAGTAAGGGGAACAGGCTTTATCCTGGAAGAAGTTAAGCCTGGTGAGGAATTCAGGAAGGAGGAAGAGTAAGAAGGTTTGAGGTATGAGGTGTGAGGTGCGGGGGAAAAATAAAAAGGCCGTCCCGACCCGGAACAGCCTCTTTCAGTAACAATATATCATGATGATTATTTTGAACCCAGAACCTCTTTTACTTTATTGTAAAGAGCCTCTTCTCTAAGGTTTCTGGCAATAATTATCCCATTTTCATCAATCAGGAAATTAGATGGAATCGCATTGACAGCGTACAATTTGGCAGCTGCATTATTAAAATATTGCAGATCAGAGATATGTGTCCACGTAAGATTATCTTCAGATATTGCTTTAACCCATTCTTCTTTATTCTGATCAAGGGAAACACCGATTACATCAAATCCTTTTTTATTGAACTCTTTGTAGACTTTAACAACATTGGGATTTTCCCTTCTGCATGGACCGCACCAGGCTGCCCAGAAATCGATAAGCAGAAGCTTTGAACCAATCTTTGAGTAAAGAGCTACAGGATTCCCTTCAGGATCATTCAATGTAAAGTCAGGAGCTTTTTGTCCAATAGCTACGGTTTTCATTATTGTAACTCTTTCTTTCAGATCCTTAATTACATCGGTGTTGGCGACTGCAGTGTCCATCGCATTGATATATGCCTCAATTTCAGATCCTTCCAGCTCGTAGCTTAGTCCTGACAACATTGAGGGAGCAACAAATGATGAGGGATTGTTCTTTATAAAATCTTTCTGCAATGCGGTCATTTCATTTTCAATGGAAGCTAAATCATTCTGAAGCTGAGCAGTTTTCAGGGTATCTCCGCTCTGTGCTGCCAGCTGGAATTCATTATAAACAGCAGAATACTTTTCACTAAGGCCTTTCCCGGAATTTATAAATCCTATATATTCGTCCTGTGTCTTTGATCCGGCGATCTTTGCATCAAAAAGTGAATCAAGTTTACCGGTGATAGTAATTTCAGCGTTTTCAAGGTAAAATGTTGTTCTCATTCTTGTGTCCCTGACCAGGAGCATGACTGTTTCAGGATACTTTACCGAACCGCCCTTCATCTTAAAAGATCCTTTATAAGCAATTGCGGAATCCAGATCAACTAACTTTCCATCGACCCTTTTCTTAAGAATAAATGTCACACTGTCGGCGCCCTCAATTTTACCGTTTATTACATAATGAGGTTCGGTGGAACAGGCGGTCAGCACAGTGGCAAGAACAATCACACAGATTATATTTTTCATTTTTTCATTTTAAATTTCGAGTAACAGTTACATTTAAGCGCGCGCAAAGATATCAATTATTGTTAATTCCAGTTATTTATTGAAGTATTTATTAAGCAATTCTGTTGCAGCTTTATATGAAGTGACAGTCCCATTATACAGCTCCTTCTCAAGTTCAGGCAGAAATGAGTTTACCCCTGCGTGGCTGTAAAATGAGCTGTTAAGGTAATCAGAGATGGTATCGTGCATGCATATCACAGCCTGCTGTTTTCGCAGTTCATCGAAGTAACCGGTATTTTTAGCCAGTTTTATATAATCGGTAATCATATTCCAGATTTCCATGATTCCTGTATTATAATTAGCAGAACATGTAAATACAAGTGGTACCCAGCCTGATGGAGCGGGGGGAAAAAGTTTCAATGCATTCTGATACAATATCCTTGCGTTTTCAGCTGATATTATATTTTGTCCGTCAGCTTTCGTAACAGCGATTGCATCAGCCATTTCAATAATTCCTCTTTTGATTCCCTGAATTTCATCACCGGCACCGGCAAGCATGAGAAGCAGGAAAAAATCAACCATGGAGCGTGCTGAGGTTTCAGACTGACCAACCCCAACTGTTTCTACAACAATTGTATCAAAACCAGCTGCTTCGCAAAGAATTATGGATTCCCTGGTCTTTCTGGCAACTCCTCCAAGTGTTCCGGCTGAAGGAGAGGGTCTGATAAAAGCATTTGGATGAACACCCAGTTTATGCATTCTGGTTTTATCCCCAAGGATGCTTCCTTTTGAATTCCTGCTGCTCGGATCAATGGCAAGCACTGCAACCTTCCTGCCGGAATCAGCAAGGTGCAATCCGAATGATTCAATAAATGTGCTTTTCCCTGCTCCCGGTGCACCTGTTATACCTATTCTCACTGATCCTACACTCCTGGGAAGGCATTTTTCAATTATTTTCTGAGCCGTATCATAATGTCCTGACCGGGAGCTTTCAACCATTGTAATAGCCTGACTGAGAATAGTCCGGTTACCGGAAAGTATACCTTCGACATATTCATTTACGGAATATTTCTTCCTGCTCTTTCCGGTTGTCTTTGCTATCATCACCGGATTGATATTAGGCGGTTGAGAAACTCCTTCCTGAGTTTTTATAGATAAATTTCCCTTCTCTTTATCTGCCATTCCATTAATTAACTTCTGTAAAAATAACAAAAGGGTGCCAGATTATTTCATGACACCCTTATACTAAGCTAATTATTCAGCAATCTCAGTTTTTTGGGGCTTCCTGCTCAACATCAGCATTAAGCATAAGCACTACTTCAGAGTTTTTCGGATCGTTTGTATAAACATATATTGCCTTTGTTACTTTTCCCTTATAACTGCCTGAATTGAAAACAGCCTTAATAGAACTTGACTCACCTGGTTTAATACCCTGTCCCTGAATTCCCTGCTGCACCGCAGTACATCCGCATGAAGCTTTTATATACCTGATAATCAGATCGCTTTTGCCGTCATTTGTGAACTTGAACTCAACATCCTTAGGAGTTGAACCCGGAATCTTTCCTAATTCAAAAGTCTTTGATTCAATATTTAATAAAGGTGCATTATCCAGTTCCGACTTTGAAAGCCCCGAAAAATCCTCAACAAGGTTTGAACTTACTGCATAATAAACATTCTGGTCTACCTCCCCGTTTATCTTAAGCTTTACCATATCTGTGGTATAACCCCATGCCTGATTTTTTGTAGCGTCATAAGTTCCCTCAATAAGGCCCTTCTGCCCTGGTTTTAAAGTAAGTGGATTTGATTTCATCTCCAGGTGCGGAGGTACATTCTCAAATTCAATTTTAGCGGGCTGCGAAGAAGTATTTATAACCTGCATGGTCCTGATCTTCTTTTCATTCTTTTTTATATTTGTAAATGCAAGGTGATTGCTTTCAAACCTCACAGGGCCAACAGCGAAGGTAAATATTTCTTCAACAGTTTTTTCATGAGGAATAACCTCCCCTTTAATAACCAGAACCATCACTTCCGGTTTTGAATTTGAATATACTGAAAGTGTCTTATTAAATGCTCCTGGCCTGTTTAACGGATCATAAATTGCAGTTATTTTACCTGTTCCTTTTGGTGGAATCGGATTTTTTGTCCAGTCAGGTGTTGTACATCCGCAGGAAGCAACAATATTCTGAATGACGAGAGGCTGATCCCCCGTATTAATTACAGCAAAATCATACGTCTGCTTCCCTGCCTCTTCCTTGAATTTGCCAAAATCGTGTTCGGGAGAGGAAACTTTCATCACCGGCTGAGCAAATATGGCAACTCCGCCGGTTGTCAACATCAGGATTAAAAATAATTTTTTCATCATAATATAATTTTAATTTTAATTATATGAACAATTCATTGTTTGAACAAAACTATTAAACGTCCGTCTGGCAATTTTATTTGATAGCCTGATGTAATCCGGTTATCAAATATCAGACCAGAAACAACTGTTTCACAGTGATGCAAAATTAATAAAGTTTAAACTTCCTGATTATTTTAATAAAGAATATCTTAGTTTTGCCGTTTAGTCTGACTCATTTGGAACAAAATTTGAGGTTGAAAGATCCGTTACTGCTAAGTAACAATGCTGATGAATAAATATATTTACAGACTACTGTTTACCATAACCGCAGGAATTTTATTTCTTGATGTGAGTGGTCAGTTCTATAACGGACATCAGATGACATTCGGAAAGAACAGGGTTCAGTATTACAACTATTACTGGTCGTATTACAGATTTGACAATTTTGATTGTTACTTTAATGAATACGGGCGTGATCTTGCTCAGTTTACGGCAGACTATGCCTTAAAGAAACTGGATGAGATTGAGGATTACTTCGATTACAACCTCGAGAAAAGGATGATCTTTGTAATCTATAATAAAAATAATGAATACCGGCAATCTAATATAGGCCTTGTAACATTCGATGAAGAAACCTATAACACTGGCGGATTCAGCAGGATAATCAAGAATAAGGTTATGCTGTATTACGAAGGGGACCATATTGCCTATCAGAAGCAAATAACAGCCTCAATCACTGAAGTGATAATCAGGGAAATGCTTTATAATGCGGATTTCAAGGACCGCATTACAAGTTCATCAGTTATTCAAATGCCCGACTGGTATATTAAAGGCCTTATTAATTATGTCTCATTTGGATGGGATTATGAAGTTGAGAACAGGGTAAAAGACGGGATAAAATCAGGCAAATACAAGAATATCAATCACCTGGAATCTGATGATGCAATCTATGCCGGTCAGTCGTTCTGGAGGTTTGTTGGTAAAAAATATGGCGATGCCATAATTCCCAACATTATCTACCTTACAAAAGTATATAAGAATATAGATGACGGATTTCTTTATGTCCTTGGCTTAAAAGTTCAGGATCTGTTAAAAGAGTGGAAAGATTATTACAATGAGGAGTTCGCAGATGACAAAGATCTTCCTGCAAATATTGATAACATACTCAGGAGCTCAAGGAAAGAGCAGATTTATCAGCAGGTAAAAATAAGTCCTGACAAGAAATACATTGCTTATGTAACAAACGACTGGGGACGAAAAAAGATTATGCTTTATGACCAAACGACAGACAAGACCAAAGCAATTTTCAAGGCAGAACCTAAATACGAGCACAAAACTGATAATACCTATCCGGTAATTGCATGGCATCCAAGCAGCAGAATTTTAACCTATATAAATGAAGAAAAGGCAGGTATGGTAATCTATTTCTTCAGAACTGACGAGAAGAAAACTGAAGAGAGAAACTTCCTTTATTTTGATAAAGTGCTTGATTTTTCCTATTCACCCGAAGGTTCAAGGATAGTCGTTTCAGCTGTTAAGGACGGGATTACAGATATCTATATCCACACTCTGGCTTCCGGAACAAATGAACAGATAACACGTGATGTTGCTGACGATCTGAATCCCGCTTTCCTCAGCGGACAGGGAAGTGAAGTTATTTTTTCTTCAAACAGATTGTCTGATACCCTGACAAATACAGGCAACCCTTTTGAAAAGGTCTCACCTAACTTTGATCTTTTCACCTATAATACTGAAAAGAGAAATAATCTGCTTGTAAGACTCTCTGAAGGAGAATATACCAGCAGATATCAACCTCTGGAAACTCCCGGAAAGAAAATTTCGTATATCGGTGATGCCAACGGGGTTCTTAACAGATACTCTGCAGCCTTCGACAGTTCGATAAGTTATATAGATACAACCACCCATTACCGGTTTTTCATAAAGTCAGCTCCTGTGACAAATTACGACCGGAATATCCTGAACCAGTCACTCCTGAACGCCTCAGATCTTTTTGGTGAAGTGCTTTTTAAAGATGGGAAATATAGTGTCAGGAAAGGTTCATCAGGCGACGTGGAAAAAGTTCAGGAGAATGAGATGGTAAAAACCAAATTCAGAAAGGAGCAGGATAGGTTGTTTCACAGAATGGACAGTGTTGAACAGATAAGGAAATGGCTTATTGCTGAAGACAAAAAACGAAGGGATACTCTTACAAAACCTTATTATGAATATTTTTCAAAGGATGAACCTATAAATATAAATCATTATATTTTTGAAAAGGAGAAGCAGAATTATTATGATCAGCAGTGGCGGAAAAAATACATGAATATTGACATGGATACCGGCATTATAGAACTTCCCCTCATAAGGATCTATGAAACATCTTTTTATAATAATTATATTGTCAATCAGATTGATTTTGCTTTCCTGAATAATTCTTACCAGGTTTTTAATGGTGGTGCTTCATACTATAATCCGGGGATAAATCTTCTGACCAGGTTCGGAATAGTTGATCTTTTCGAAGATTACAGGCTTACAGCCGGATTCAGGTTTGCGGGAGACTTCGACAGTAATGAATATCTTCTGAGTTTTGAAAATATGAAAGGGAAGTTTGATAAACAGATTATTTATCACAGGCAGTCGTATTACAGCACCGACTATGATTTCCTGTATAAAACCCACACCAATAATATATATATTTCATTTGCAAAGCCTATAACTCCTGTACTTGCCCTTAAGGGAACACTATCATACAGGTACGACAGAAGTATTCCCCTTGCGGTGGACATAAATACGCTCAATGCACCATCTATTTCAAAACACTGGGCAGGACTGAAAGGTGAAATTATTTATGATAACACGAGGAAAAAGATCGTAAATATATATTTTGGAACAAGGTTTAAAATTTTCGGGGAATACTACCGCCAGATTCCTGGAAAGAAATCGGATATGTTTGTAATTGGTGTCGACTTCAGAAAATACACCCGTATTCACAGGGAACTCATCTGGGCTAACCGTTTTGCTGCCAGCACCTCTTTTGGTCCGACCAAACTTGTTTATTACCTGGGTGGTGTTGATAACTGGATGGGGTATATATTCAACAATTACCCTATGTTTGATTATTCAATACCAGTGAGTTCAAATGAAAATTATGGGTTCCAGGCTCTGGCAACAAATATGAGAGGATTCACACAAAACATAAGGAACGGGAACAGCTTTGCCCTGATAAACAGTGAAATAAGATGGCCGTTTGTAAGATATATTGCAGGATATCCCCTGAAATCAAACTTCCTCAACAGTCTTCAGATCGTGGGATTCGGTGATATAGGCGCAGCCTGGACAGGACCAAGCCCATGGTCGGGAGATAATGCCTATGATACAGAGGTTTACAAGAACGGACCAGTTACTGTAACTCTCGATTCAAACAGAGAACCTGTAGTAGCAGGTGTCGGAGTTGGCCTAAGGGCTCAGATACTTGGTTATTTCGTCAGAGCCGACTGGGCATGGGGTATCGAAAACCGGTATATCCTGCCTAGGATCTTTTACCTTTCATTCAGCCTCGACTTTTAGAATACTTCAAATGTTGAAACCCATGCATAGGATAAAGGAAGTTATCTTCCAAAAATCATCATCTCTTAAAAATGAGGTTATAAGGCTTCGAAGGTACTTTCATATGAACCCTGAGCTTTCATTTAATGAAACAGGTACCGCATCGTTTATAGCTGACTATTTGCATGAAAACAATATCAGCTTTCGCGACAGAATAGCGGGAACAGGAATAATAGGAAGAATAGACGGAAATAAAAAGGGGAACATGGTGATCGCAATACGCGCTGAGATGGATGCCCTGCCTGTTTCGGAAACCAACAAAACAAGCTATATCAGTAATAAAAGCACCGTGATGCATGCATGCGGACATGATGCACATATGGCAATGCTTCTTGGCGCAGCAAGAATAATGCATCATATGCGCGATCAATTCTCAGGTACAATCCTCCTCATATTCCAGCCCGGTGAGGAGAAGTCGCCGGGTGGTGCAAGATTAATGATTGAATCAGGAGAACTGGCCAACCCGAAACCCGATATTATAATTGCCCAACATGTTCTTCCTGAGCTTGAAACAGGAAGGGCCGGATACAAACCGGGTCGCTATATGGCCTCATGCGATGAGATATATATTACTGTTGAAGGCACGGGAGGTCATGCTGCACTTCCAGGATTGACCACCGACCAGATTTTAATCGCCTCCCACCTGGTAATAAGACTTAAAGAAGCCATATCAAAAAAGGCATCTGAAAGTAATATCTCTACGGTATTTGGAATTGGAAAGATCTCAGGTGAAGGTGCCACAAATATTATCCCTGACAAGGTTGAGATAGCAGGTACTTTCAGAACTTTTGATGAAGAATGGAGGAAGGAGGCGCAGGGGTTAATCAAATCAGTTTGCGAAAAAACGGCAACAGAATTCGGAGTTAATATAATCTTAAATGTTGCAGAAGGTTATCCTGTCCTTATTAATGATGAGAAACTTACAACAGAAGCGATAGCCCTGAGCAGAGATCTTCTCGGGAAGAACCAGGTTGAAGTTTATACAGAAACCAGGATGAGTTCCGATGATTTTTCATTTTATCCGGAACTTGCTCCCAGCCTCTATTTCAGAATTGGCATAAAAAAGAGGGGAACGGAAATGAAGAAGCTTCATTCCACTGATTTTGATATTGACGAAGAGTCTCTGGAAACAGGGGTATCTAATTTATGCTGGCTTGTATTAAATTTACTGTCAAAGGATTTCAAAGAATAAAAAGAAATATATCAATTATTGCAAAGATTCTTTTTCATTTGAAAAATTTAGAATATGTTTGCACGATTAATGATATAATTAACCAAAAACAGAATAAAAATGGCTTACGTAATTAATGAAGATTGCACAGCTTGCGGTACATGTATAGATGAATGTCCTGTTGAAGCAATATCTGAAGGTGATATCTATAAAATAGATCCGGATGTATGCACCGATTGTGGTGCCTGCGCCGATGTATGCCCTGTAGAGGCAATTCATCCTGTTTAAAATCTTCAATCTCAAGAAACTAAGGGGCTTAACAAGCCCCTTTTTTATTGGGGATTATATTTGGCCAGTTCAAGAATCTCCTGGATGTTAAGGTTCTTCATCATGTTTTCAAGGCTTGTTCCCCTGTTTTTGTCCATGTATGATTCAATTATCCTGAAACCGATCCATACTGCTGCCCTTCCGGGAGACTCATTTGTAAAATAGCTTGTAAATGGTGCATCTCCGACAAGCTTCCGGATTGTAAAATGATCCGTTTTGAATACCAGATCATTTTCAACGAGATATTGCCACATCTGTCCTTCATTGTTCCTGCAGAATTTCATCTGACCTGGAGTAAATCCAAAGATTATTTCGTCAGGCAGGTCGGGAAGCATGCACTTTTCGAAATACTTGAGCTTCCCCTCATGAATCATTTCTGTAATCACATTATCAGCCGGGTATTTCATTGACCCGAGATCCCATTCCGACGCTCCCCATCCATAAATACAGTCAGGAACGATATAATCCGGGGTCATTCTGGCCGACATATAGCTGTAGATCTCCAGCCTGGGATAATATTCACAATCTGCACCCATATATCTGTCAAGGCTGAAACCAAGGACTGAATCGCCTGTAATAATACTATTGTTAAATCCTGATATGCAGGAATAAACCTTTGGTACAACTTTGCCGGGGAAATAGTGCAGATAGTTGGAGAAAGCATTATTAAGACCCTTTTCGACATATCCAAGGTCAGGATAAAGCTTTATAACCTGAGTGTAAACATCGTTGTTCTGCTTATCGGTGCAAAACCTGACAAGAAAATCATCAAAAGAAGGATCGTTGGTATCCCCTGCATTAATTACGTAACTGAATAACTGAAGGAATCCGTCATACTTAACTTTCAGACCAGGTAAGCTGACCGTTAGCTCTTCAGGATTTATGCTGAACAGATCCTTTTCAAGACGTTTAACTTCAATATTAACTTCAGCTGGAGAAATCCTGATTCTGTATGGATTCCTTTTGCATGACACAAAACATTGCGTTAAAAGCAACACCAACAATATACAAATACTTTTGATCCTCATATTAAACTCTTATACGGCTAAAATAGATACTTTTATTTTATTTTAAGCATGTAAGAACGCTTCTGTTACTTCAATTATTATTTGTTATTTTTGGATTATCCTAAGAAGCTTTAAAAAAGATCCTTTGAATATAATGCAAATTCTCAGCTGGGGGAAAAAAACAAAAATTCATGTATATAAAAACCCGTTGATACTTTTTGAAGGTTAACTATGAAAATCTCTGTAGGTCAACTTAATTACCAGATCGGAAACTTTGAAGGGAATAAGAATCTTATCTGCGATGCAATAGACAGGGCAAAAGCTGAAGGATCGGAATTGATCATTTTCTCTGAACTTTGCATCTCAGGATATCCTCCTCTTGATCTCCTCGACAGGGTTGATTTCGTTGAAAAATGCAACCATACAGTTAACGAAATTGCCAATTCCTGCCATGGCATTGCCGCAATTGTCGGTTCTCCCACTTTCAACTCTCGCCTTGAAGGCAAGAAACTTTATAACTCTGCCCTTGTATTATCTGAGGGGAAGGTTATTTTTTCTGCCAACAAGGCACTTCTTCCAACTTATGACATTTTTGATGAGTACAGATATTTTGAACCTGAAAAGGATTTTTCGGTATTTCTTTTCAAAGGTATAAAGATTGCACTTACGATCTGTGAGGATCTGTGGGATGAGCAGCCGTTCGACAATAAATTTGAAAAATCGAGATTATATACTCTGTCCCCTATGGAGGAGCTTTCTAAATATAATCCTGATCTGATAATAAATATATCCGCTTCTCCCTTTGCTTATACAAAAGTTGAAGCCAGAAAAAATATTTTTGTATCAAAAGCAATCAGGTACGGGATCCCTGTTATTACTGCAAACCAGACAGGAGCCAATACAGAACTTATATTTGACGGGGCATCATTAATAATTAACAGTGACGGGAAAATATACCGTCAGCTGGGATACTTTGAGGAGAGCATGGTGACTTTCAGTCTTGAGGATGTAATATCGGGGGATTCACCATTTCAGTATCCTGTTCCCGAATCAATATCCCTGATTCATAAAGCTCTTATAATGGGGATACGCGATTTTTTTACAAAGTCGGGATTCAGAAAATGCATAATTGGATTATCAGGAGGAATTGATTCGGCTGTTTGTTCGTGTCTGGCAGTTGAGGCACTGGGCAAAGAGAATGTCAGGGCGTTGCTGATGCCTTCGAGGTATTCTTCAGAACATTCAGTAAGTGATTCCATTGCCCTGGCCGGTAAAATCAATATTGCCTATGATATTATGAATATTGAAAAGCCGTTTGAAGCATTTGAGGATTTACTTTCTCCCTGCTTTGAAGGATTGAAAAATGACGTCACCGAAGAGAACATCCAGGCAAGAATCAGGGCAGTATTGCTAATGGCATTTGCAAATAAATTCGGTTATATACTGTTAAACACATCAAATAAGAGTGAAGCTGCCGTTGGTTACGGAACTCTTTACGGTGACATGGCGGGGGGCTTATCCGTTATAGGGGATATTTATAAAAGTGATGTCTATAAGCTGGCCCGTTATATAAACAGGGATAGCGAAATAATTCCTGAAAGTATCATACGAAAACCACCCTCGGCTGAATTGAAAACTGATCAGTTTGATACTGATTCTCTTCCGGATTACAGCATTCTGGATTCAATCCTTTACCAGTATATCGAATTACAGAGGCCGGCTGAAGAAATTGAACTGTATGGTTATGAAAAACAGACAGTTGAGAAAGTACTCCGGATGATAAACTATAATGAATATAAAAGATATCAGGCACCTCCTATCCTGAGAATATCTTCAAAAGCTTTTGGTGACGGAAGGAGAATGCCTATTGTTGCCAAATACTGATCGAAGGGACCTTCCCTGTGTTTAAAAGCAGCAAACCTCATATTTCAATATCCCGGCCAGACAGACTGCATACTGCTATTCCCTGAAAAAGATTCTTTTCACCCTGCCTGGAATTGATGTCAGTATTTCATAAGGGATGGTTTCGCTTTGCATTGCAACTTCATTAATGGAAATGTTCTGCCCGAATATCTCTGCTTCTTCGCCTTCGATGACATTCAGTCCGGTAATATCAACCATGCACATATCCATACAGATGTTCCCTATAAGAGGAGCTTTTTGTCCTTTAATAAACAGACTTCCTTTCCTGTTTCCAAGTTTTCTGCTAAGTCCATCAGCATAGCCGACAGGCAGGATAGCTATCTTACGGTCTGTTTCTGATACATCAGCACAACCATATCCTACAGGTTCTCCCGAAGGAATTTTTTTTATCTGAGAAATATGTGTTTTAAAACGGCTGGCTGGTCGTAACCGGATACCTTCAAATGTTCCGGCACCGTAAATACCAATCCCGGGCCGAACCATGTCGAACTGATATTGAGGGAAACGGATTAATCCTGAGGTGTTAAGTATATGACGCAGAAAAGAATATCCCAGGGCATCTTTGATCTTGTCAACAGCTGTTGAAAAAATTTCTATCTGACGTTTTGTAAAACTGTCAAGAGCTGGATCTTCGCTGCCCGCAAGATGAGAAAAAACAGAGATTACTTTCATGTTTGAAAGCCCTTTGATCCGCAGGGCAAGTTCATCTATCTCCTCCGGCATGAATCCCAGCCTGTGCATGCCTGTGTCAATCTTCAAATGAACCGGGTACTGATAAAGGCCATGTTTTGATGCAGCTTCAGAAAATTTTTCAAGTGAGTGGAAACTGTAAATTTCAGGTTCAAGATTGCTCTGTATTATTACATCTGCCGATGAAATATCAGGATTCATAACCATTATAGGCATAGTGACCCCGGCACTTCTGAGGTCAGCGCCTTCATCAGGATAAGCCACTCCCAGATAACTTACCCGGTGATATTCAAGCAATGAAGCTACTTCCGACGAACCGGCACCATAGGCAAAAGCTTTTACCATTGCCATTATCCGGGTTTCAGGATTAAGATGCTTCCTGATCTCATTCAGATTATGTGAAATGGCGTCAAGGTTAATTTCAAGCAGTGTAATATGCAACTGCTGTTCAAGAAGTCTTCCTATTCTCTCAAGCTCGAAAACACGGGCTCCTTTTAAAAGGATTATCTCGTTCCGGAACTCCTGACCATTAAAACTGTGAACAAAATCATCAGTAGAATAGTAGAATCGAGCCGTATTACCAAATAAAAATTTATTCCTGGTCAGGGCAGGTCCTATTCCGATGAATCTTTCGATGCCGGTTTTCCTGACAAGTTCTGCAACCTCACCATAAAGCTCTTTTTCTTTACGCCCGCTCTGCAAAAAATCTGAAAGGATAAGGGTCGTTTTCTGTTTTTTCTCCGACTTTAGGAATTCGAGAGCCATACTTAGAGAACCAGGATCAGAATTATAATAATCCTCAATAAGATGGCAATTATTTATTCCCTTCTTCATTTCCATCCTCATTGCCACTGAAACCAGCTGTGATACTCCAGCCTGTATTGTTCCAGCATCTATACCTGCTGCAAAACAGGCTGTTATGACAGTTACAGCATTCTCGACAGAGGCACGGTCAGTAAACGGGATTTCAAAGTTGCTGGTGATATTATTATAAGTTATCTCCAGGAGTGTCTTTGCTGCATCTGACTGTTTCCTTTTAAGATAGACCCTGGCTTCAGGATTTATAAACGACCAGTCAATAAGTATTTTATTTTTAAGAATCCGGTCTTTCAAAATCAGATCGGCGATCAATGACTGATCTCTGCAATATATTATTAATGAAGCATTTACAAATAATTTCAGTTTTTCTTTTGCTTTAACTTCGTTATCGGGGAAATTTTCGCCATGAGCATCCCCGATATTTGTGATTATGCCTATGTCAGGATCAATGACCCTTTGAAGCTTTTCCATTTCTCCAGGGCATGAGATTCCTGCTTCTATAATTCCGAACCTGAATTTTTCTTCCAGCTTCCATACTGAAAGCGGAACTCCAATCTGGGAATTGTAGCTTTTCGGGCTCCTTACAACAGGGAACTTCATGCCAAGGATTTCAGCAAGCCATTCTTTTACTATTGTCTTGCCTGTGCTGCCCGTCACTGCAATAACCGTTGATTTAAAAGAGGCCCTTTTTGAAGCTGCCAGAAGCTGCAATGCTGTAACAGAGCTATCTGTCAGGATGAAGGCTGCATCCTCATAAGACAGCATATCCTCAGGGAGCTTTTCAACAATAAAGACTCTAATACCTTTTCTGTAAAGGCTTTCAATGAATTTATGGCCGTCGTGATTGTTGCCTCTGATAGCAATAAATGCGCCATTCTCTGCAAAACCCATATGCCTGCTGTCGGTTATCAGTTCCGAGACTTCAAGGTTCTGAGGACCCGAAAGGGAACCTCCCGTTATTTTGGCTATTTCTGATGATGTGAATGTCAATTGTGAA
>Ga0315283_10002077_pt1 | contig 16589 bp, 16 predicted proteins | sample YL17G09_0_MG_FD_204541 | JGI IMG/M metagenome (GOLD analysis project Ga0315283, IMG submission 204541) | Sediment microbial communities from Yellowstone Lake, YNP, Wyoming, USA - YL17G09_0 | ecosystem: Environmental > Aquatic > Freshwater > Lake > Sediment | place: USA: Wyoming | collected... | reverse complement strand
TCTTCCCGCCCCAACCGCACACAGAGGCGTTCAGCCCGTCGACAGATCGTCCTGGCCTGGTGTAACAAGCTGGAAATCTTCCCGCCCCCTGGGAGAATAAATTCCTTCAGAGGCGGCAAGTCTTTCTTACACCTATCCATGAGTTTTTCCAGCCGGGTCACGTCCCGTGCTGTGACCGTGGGCATATTCTTGAACGTCTGTCCGGGCGCCGTGGCCAGCAGCCCACCCACATCGAACGTCACTACTCAGGTGTTCATGCTGAAGGCGCAAATTATCTCGCAAGGCACGAACCAAGCCATTCAACACCTTCTCAGTTTCTAGGAGCCTGTCCGACATTGCTTTCGTGACGAGGCGAAGGAGGTGAGGCCAGATGCGAGGCCGCAGGCCCGAGGCTGACCCTCGTGTCACGGTTCACGCCTCACGTTTCACGGTTCTTGGGAGCGGGCCGAGAACGACGCAGATGGTCTCGGATCGTTCGCCGCAGTAGAACACAATGTCGAACAGGCTCCTAGCCCGTGGGTTCAAGCAGGGATGAATCCTCGTTGCGCAAGAAGCCCAACCCCTAAAAGCCTTCAGTCTTCAGCCTATCTACCTGAGTAGTGACCTTCAAATACGTGATAGATCGCATCCATATTCACATAGTGCTCTAGATGATCAGCCCAGCGATCCAGTTCAGCGCGCAGTTGCGTCGCGACGAGTTCAGACTCGCGAGGCGAAATAGGCGGAAGCCCCTTCCGGCCACGTGCGCGGTTCAACCAGCTCCTGCGGAACCCCGCCTGATCGAATAGACCATGAATACTGGTGCCCCAGATACGTCCATTCTCACTTGCAGCGCCTTCATCACCCCTCGCGTTGCCTTCCCAATGTTCCGATGCTTCGATGTGGAAACACGGGTTGGCGATTCCACGACTGGTCCGCCCCATGTGGATTTCATAGCCCCGGACTGGCGCGTGATGTTCCACGCCACGAAGCAGCGAGGTGGCACGAACTTGCCGGCAGATCTTTGGCGCATCAAGCTCCGTCGTCACATCGAGAAACCTCAATCCTATTGACGTTCCTCCCCGCTCCCATCCCTTGGGATCGGCGATCTCTTGGCCAAGCATCTGGTACCCTCCGCAGATTCCAACCAGCTCACCCCCTCTGTCCACATGGGATTCCACGGCAGACGGGAATCCTGAGGTCACAAGATAGTCGAGGTCATCGAGCGTGTTCTTGCTCCCAGGAAGAATCACCACGTCAGCTCCTCGGAGATCGTCCGGCGAAGCAGCAAACCGAAGCGCCACATCCTTCTCAGCTGCCAGCGCATTGAAATCCGTGAAGTTGCTCATGCGAGGGAACAGGACGACGGCCACGTTTGTGAGATCAGGCGTGAACTGAACCGTCCGGGAATGATCAAGATCGAGGCCGTCCTCCTGATCGAGCCGAAGATCACGCAGATAGGGAACGACTCCCAGGACCGGAAGACCGGTGCGCGCCTCAAGTATGCGAACACCATCCTCAAACAGGCGCCGATCTCCACGGAACTTATTCACGATCACACCGCGCACGCGCTGGCGCTCATGAGGGGCCAACAAGTCGAGCGTCCCGATGATCTGCGCGAAGACCCCTCCCCGATCGATATCCGCGACCAAGATGACGGACGCATCGGCCAACTCGACGACAGGCCAATTCACCATGTCTCGATCGCGAAGATTGATCTCCGCGGCACTCCCCGCCCCTTCGATCACCACACACTCGTACTCTGCGGCCAGTCGTGCATAACACTCTCGAACAATGTTGAAGAGCGTCTCTTTCCGCTCAAAGTATGCACGTGCATCCAACGCCTCGTAGACCTTTCCTCTCACCACCACCTGTGACCGCGAATCAGATTCGGGCTTCAGCAGAATCGGATTCATATCCACCGTCGGCTCAATCCCGCAGGCCTGAGCTTGCAGCGCCTGCGCTCTGCCGATCTCCCCGCCATCGAGCGTGACGAAAGAATTCAGCGCCATGTTCTGCGCTTTGAATGGCGCGACCCGCGCACCTTTTCGAGACAAGAGCCGGCAGAGCCCGGCGACGATGAGGCTCTTCCCCACATCGGAGCCGGTTCCAAGAATGGCAAGGGCTTTGACTGGCGTACCGGAAATCGTCATGGGTTCTTCACGCGGCTGCGTGCGGTACGACCAGCATGCCACCGCACATAGCGGGCAAGCCCTTCTGTGACCGCCGTTTCAACCACTCGCCCGACGAGTTCGCCGAGGATCGTGTGGGTTCCGCTGTACCGCAGAGGAGGCCCATTTCCACTCACAACCACGACCGCGTCTGTCCCGGTTCCTGTCGCCCCAGGGCGGCCGGTCCAACTCTTCACCTTCGCACGCAAGAGGACAGCAGTCTTGGCTTCGGTCGCCACCTGCACCATCCCGACCATTGCCGAAGCGGACAGACGGGCGTTGGTCACGAGAATCAGGTTGATCGTGCCGGCATGAGCACAGCTGTTGGTGAGGTCTCCCGGCGTAACCGGTTCCCCCGCCCGCACGGCATTCGAAGTCCCGACCGTGACAAATCCTTCGACCCAGATCTGGTCATAGGCCTCTCGCACCGTGACTAAGTCCGCGAGCGACACGGCCGTCATGAGACCGACAAATTTATCGCGGATGCCGAGCGAGATGGCCAGCTTGCTCAGCATCCTGGCGGGATCGGCGCATCGCGCGCCCGTACCCATCCCACGGTCGTTTCTGCCAATCGGCCTGGCCGCTACTTGATGGTTCAAGATATACTTGGCCCGCGCGATCCCACCGGCCCTGGGAGCGGAGGAGAGAACTGAGCAGAGACCCCCCAGGTCGACGATGAGCGTCTTTCGTCTGACCCTAAAGGCGGTCTGCATCGCGCGCCCCCTGAGCGTCCTCATGACTATCTGTTCCTCAAGCAGGCGCCAAGGGCTGCTATCAACCGTCGATTCTCTTTCGCGGTCTTGATCGCCACACGAATCATCTGCGTGGTCAGGCCTGGTACCGTCGAACAGTCGCGGACGAGCAGCCTTTCATAGGCCAGTCGATCAGTCACCTCGCCGGCGCAGGTCGAGGCAGGAAGTTCGATCAGCAGAAAATTCGCGGCTGATGGGAATACGCGTATGCCGGACAAGGAGCGAAGCCCGCGCATGAATCGCGACCGTTCGCTCTTCATGAAGGTGCGGCTTTGTGTCGCATAGACATGATCGTGCAGCACCGCGCGGGAGAACTCTTGGGCCAGTGAATTGACCGACCAGGGCGGCTGGCAATCTTTCAGCTGATCCACGACCTTGCTTGCGCCAACCAGATAGCCGATTCGCAGCCCCGGCATGGCATAGAATTTCGTCAGACTGCGCAACACCATCATGCGCGGATGCTCACTCAACATAGAGACGACAGACTGCGTCTGACAATAGTCGATGAAGGCCTCATCGACGATCAACCAGCTCTGTTGTCGATCGACAACCTCAGCAAGCTCGCGCACAGCCCTCCGGTTCATCACCTGGCCGGTCGGATTGTTGGGATTGCACAAAACCACGGCGTCGAACCTCGATCGCATGGCAGAAAGCTGCCGTAAGACTTCTTTCAACGGAGGACGAAAACGTTCCTCTCGTCTGGCGTGAACATACCGGACCGAGCTCCCTGCATCTGTCAGCGCGCGCGCATACTCCTCAAACGTGGGACCCATAATGAGCGCGGACTCGATCGTGAGCGCGCGGGGCAGCAGATGAATGAGTTCAGTCGAGCCGTTGCCGACGAGGATCATGGCTGGATCGACACCGCACTGTTGCGCCAATGTGTGTCTGAGCTGCCAACAATCGGGGTCTGGATAGTGCACAATCTGCTTGAGTGCAGAGCGAATCGCGCGGAGTCCCGCTGCGGGAGGACCCAGTGGATTGATGCTGGCGCTAAAATCCATGATCCGATCGATGGGAATTCGTTGTTCCCGAGCGACCTTGTAGACGTTCCCGCCGTGAGTGGGCTGCGTCATCCCTGCACCATCACGAGCCACCCAATGCCCAATAGGGCTCCCAAGAAGCTTGTCCAGAGCATCAACTTCAACGCCCTGCCGATATGAGCCCTCGTCAGGGGCTGATCCGGATCGCCAAGACATGGGCGTTCAATAGACATGCCGTCATAGCGATTGATCCCGCCCAGTCGCACTCCAAGCGCCCCGGCCATCGCGGCTTCCGGATGTCCGCTGTTCGGGCTTGGATGTTGTCCACCGTCACGAAGCAAGATCTGCCAGGCGCGCTGCATGGTGGGCCATGATCGAGAAACGATTCCCGCGGACAGAACCAGCAGGAGCGCAGTGATGCGAGCCGGAAGAAAATTTGCCACGTCATCCAATCGTGCCGACGCCCAGCCAAACCACCGGTATCGGTCGTCCAAATGGCCGATCATCGAGTCCAACGTGCTGACCGCCTTATATGCCAGCGCCAACGGGACTCCTCCAAGGACCAGATAGAACAGCGGTGCAATGATCCCATCAGCCGTGCTTTCCGCAATCGTTTCCACCGTTGCGCGGACGATATCAGACTCAGTCATCTCCTCTGTATCGCGTCCGACAATCTTGGCGACTGCTGATCGAGCTTCCGTCAAGGAGACGGATTGGAGAGCCCGTTGTACGGATACGACATGGTCAACAAGATCCCGAGCCGCGAGCGTGATCCAGGCCAGCAGCACGGTGACCGCGCTCCCCCATATTGGATCGACCGAGCTGCCCAACCAGATGAGCAGCGCCCCGGCCGCATAGGCTCCGGTCGGCAAGGCGACAGCCAGCAGCACCCCTGCCATCCGTTGTTTGGCAGGAGACAGGAGGAGTTGATAGACGCGCCGGTCGCACCAGTTGACGAGAAATCCCATCCATCTTACCGGATGTGGGAACCAGCGAGGGTCTCCGACGGCCGCGTCCAAGACGCAAGCCACTGCCAATTCGCCTCCGGTCATCGGAAGAGCACCACGGGAACGATCACGATAAAGAGAATCTCTGCGACTTCGTTCGTCGCCCCTAGCAAGTCACCCGTAACGCCGCCGAACATGCGGTGGAACCAGACGGTAGAAAGACGGACGAGAGCCGTGCCGATGAGGAGACAGCACAACGCCGGCCATGGTCCCAACAGCAGCGCCAACACAAGTCCGGCCGTGACGGTTGCCATGCACAGATGTCGCCAGGACAAATGTGTGAGGAACGGTTGGGCCAGTCCTCCTTCTGACCGTGCATAGGTCACATGGAAGGCCCCCACGACCATGGCCCAGCGACCGACCACCGGCATGCCGAGCAGCAACGCGAGATGCTCGCCCACCGGCAACGCATTGAGCCCGGCGTATCGCATACCGAGCGCGAGAAACAGTCCCGTTGCTCCGATCGCACCGACGCGCCCATCCCGCATGATAGCCAGACGAGCCTGCGGGGTTCGCCCGCCCGCCAGGCCGTCCACCATATCGGCCAGACCGTCCTGATGAAGCCCACGCGTGATGCCGATAAGCAGGAGCATCAATAATAAACTCGTGACCTGGGTAGAGAAGACGTGCGCCAGGAGGAGATCCGCCATGACCAACAGCGCGCCAAGGAGACAACCGACGAGGGGATACCAACTCATGGAGGCAGCCAACTCCTCCGGCTTGGCATCGTGCGTCGAACGACTGAGTGGAATCGCCGTGAGGAACTGCCAAGCGAAAAGAAATGGACGTACCATCGAAAAATGGGGTAGCGGGATAAGGGGATAACGGGGTAGAAGACGAGTGCACGCTTACCCCTATACCCCTATACCCTTTTATCCCCTTACCCCCTTCCTGTCCGCTCAGAAACACCAGCTTCGTCGAACGTGGCCATCTCCGTGAAAATCTTGATCGCGGCAAAGACCAGACTCATGCCGAGACAGGCACCGGTGCCTTCCCCCAGACGAAGATCGAGATCGAACAGCGGCTTCAATCCAAGATGATCCAGTATCGCCTGATGGCCTCGTTCGACGGACCGATGGGACGCAATGAGATAGTCTTTGCAGCGCGGTTGCAGACCCACGGCAATCAATGCGGCCGCGCCGGCGATGAATCCGTCCAACACCACCGGAATGCGAGCCGCCGCCGCGCCAAGCATCAGTCCGGCCAACCCGCCGATTTCCAGCCCACCCACTTTGGCGAGCACCTCCATCGCATTCGTGGAATCGAGTCGATGGATAGCGAGCGCACGCTGGATCACGTCGATCTTACGGGCATGACTGGCGTCGTCAATCCCCGTTCCTCGTCCTGTCACCTCGGAGACCGGTCGGCCCGTCATCATAGCGGTAATCGCCGAACTGGCGGTCGTGTTGCCAATCCCCATCTCCCCGGTCCCGATCAAGCCGATGTCCTGCTGAGCAGCCTCGGTGGCCAGCTCGATCCCTACTTGAAGCGCTTGCTCCGCCTGCGTGGGACTCATCGCTGGTTCCAGCAGCAGATTCTTCGTTCCGGGCATGACCTTCTTATGAATGAGTCCTGGAGCCGCTTCAAAGTCGAAGGCCACACCGATATCCACGACACGAACTTCGATGCCGACATGGCGCGCCAGCACATTGACGCCCGCGCCACCGCGTAGGAAGTTCAAGACCATCTGAGGAGTCACCGCGGAGGGATAGGCGCTCACCCCTTCTACCGTCACACCGTGATCGGCGGCGAAAGTAAAGACCGCTCCGCGCGGGACCTTCGGCTTCATCTCACCCGTGATCATGACGTAGCGCGCAGCCAATTCCTCAAGCCGGCCCAGGCTGCCGATCGGCTTCGTCAATCGATCGAGGCGCGCTTGTGCCTGCGCCAAGAGACGAGGGTCGGTCGGCTGAATCCGCTCGATGGTTTCCTGAGACAACATCCTGGCACTCCTCTTACTTCAATCGCAGCGGAAGGCCGCTGATCGTCAGGTAGACTTCATCTGCTTCTGCTGCCACCTGTTGATTGACCCGTCCAGCCAGATCTCGAAATGCCCGAACAGTCTTCGTCGCCGGCACAAGCCCCAGCCCCAATTCATTGCTCACGATCACGACACGGGCCTTCGTCGCTCGAACGGCGTGAAGCAGATCTGCCGTGGCTTTAGAAATGGCCACATCGCGCAGGCGCCGCCCCTGCAAATTACTCAACCATAACGTGAGGCAATCAAGCACAATCGTTTGATAATTATGGCCATTACCACTGAACCACTCAGCAATATCCGCAGGAACTTCCGCCGTTTCCCAGTCAGACGAGCGCGTGGCCTGATGCCGCTCAATCCTCGCCTTCATCTCCAAATCCAGCGCCTGGCCTGTCGCCACGAAGGCTCTCGGTCCTACCTGACCTGCTAGATCAAGCGCTGCCTGGCTCTTGCCAGACGCCGCACCGCCCAATACAAGAATGAGCCGTGACTCCCTCCGTCGCTTCCCTGTCACTGATCACCCATCACTCGTCACTCCTCACTTTCCTGTGTCACGTTGCCAGAGGAATTCCGGTTCCCCTTGGGTCTTGGCTGCCCAGCGTGCCAGGACAAACAGGGCATCGCTCAGACGATTCACGAACTTAATATTCACCGCATCGACCGGCTCTTCCCGCGAGAGATGCACGCAGATCCGCTCAGCCCGGCGGCAGACCGTTCTCGCCTGATGCAAAAATCCCGATACCTTTCCTCCGCCCGGCAGAATGAATTCTTTGAGCGGAGCCAGATCTTTTTGGCAACGATCGATGATCTTCTCCAGCTTTGTCACGTCTTTCCCCGTCACCTGCGGCATGTTCTTGAACTCTTGGCCAGGCATTGTCGCGAGAATCCCGCCAAGATCAAACAGTTTATTCTGGATCCATTGGAGATCCTCTTCGAGTTGCTCCGCCTGCGCATGACTCCCGACCATCTCGGCATTCATCACCCGCACCACCCCGACCACCGCATTCAGCTCATCGAGGGTGCCGTAGGCCTCGACTCGAAGACTGTCCTTCCACACCTGCTGCCCTCCGGCCAGCCTTGTTTTTCCCGCGTCTCCCGTTCTCGTGTAGACCTTCGTGATGCGCATCGCCATTTCTCCTATCGCCCTGTAACTTCTTTCCCCACGATTCGTAGTGAATGAGTTGGTCAACCGAAATCCTGGCTCGCCACCCTGCCGTCTCCAAGTCCGGCTGTGTCGCAAAGTCGGAGACGTAGCCGAGGCAAAGATAGGCCAATACTATGACCGGCCTGGGGATACCGAGCACCTGTTTCAAGGCTCCATGGTCCAGAATACTGACCCATCCAACCCCGATGCCTTCCGCGCGTGCGGCCAGCCAGAGATTTTGAATGGCGCAGCACGTACTATACAGATCCGTATCGCGCACCGTGGAACGCCCCAGCACATGACGTCCACCCCGCTGACGGCTACAGGTCACACCAATATTGACCGGCGCTTCCTCGATTCCTTCGAGCTTCAGGGTCCGGTAGAGAGTCGCGCGAGCGCCTTCATAGCGCATGGCCGCCTGAGCATTCGTTTTCTGAAAGAGTTGCTTCACGGCGCGCTTCGTCGCGCGTTGGCGGATGACCACAAAATCCCACGGCTGCATGAACCCGACAGACCCGGCATGATGCGCCGCGGTCAAAATCCTCGCAAGAACTTCGTCCGCGATCGGCGTTCGCAAAAAATTGCGGCGGACATCCCGCCGCTCGAAAATCACCCGGTAGACGGCCGCCCGCTCATGATCGGAAAACTGCCCATTACCGGGAATCAGGATGTCAGGCTGCCGACTCATACCACGCTCCCTGAGCAGAGGCTCACACTGACTGTCATGGGCTGTGCCTCACTCGGCACCGGTCGGACTCACCGGCTTGATGGGAAATCCCTCGAGTACACCAGTACTGACCATCTTCAAGCAGGCAGGACAGAGGCAATCTTGAAAACGAGCGGTAATCCAGTCCATCTGCTGCTCGGTAATCCCCACTTGCCCACACCAGCAGCCGTATTGACCACATTCAAAGGTCTGCTTGCATTGTTCGCACGTTTTGGTGACCGGCCCTCTCATCGACTTAGAACTCCACTCCCTGCTGCGCCTTGACTCCTTTTCGGAACGGATGCTTCACCTGCTTCATCTCCGTGACGAGATCGGCTTCATCGATCAGCGCGTCTTTGGCGCCGCGACCGGTGATCACCACATGCTGCATGGGAGGCCGGCCGCGGAGAACCGGCAACACATCTTCGAGTCGGACATAGTCGTGCTGTAGGGCGATATTGAATTCATCGAGAATGACCATCGCATAGGAGGGATCGCGAAGAAACCCGCAGACCGTAGCCCAGGCCTCTTGGGCAAACTTCGTATCCCGCTCCCGATCTTGGGTTTCCCAGGTGTACCCTTCGCCCATGCGAAGAAAGGTGACGCGATCGCCAAAAGACTTGAGCGCCCGTTCCTCTGCCGTATCGATCGCGCCCTTGATGAACTGCACCACCGCGACCTTCAGGCCATGGCCCAGACACCGTAAGGCCATCCCCAGAGCTGCCGTGGTCTTCCCCTTGCCGGCGCCCGTATAGACAATCAGCAAGCCTTTCTCTTCTTGTGCTGCCTCAATGCGCCGATCCACCGATGCCTTCAACCGTGCCATCTTCGCTTTGTGTTCGTCCCGCTCCGTCACTGTATCCCTCCTGGGCTCACCGACAATCGAGGAGCAGTCCGCCGCACTGACGACACCAGATATTTCGCAATCTGCGGCTGGCTGGCAAAATGCAGATGGGTATAGAGCGCCAGCGTGTTGCCCACAACAAGCCCATCTGAGCCCTTCGACTCCCCCCGCGCATCACGGAGCGCACAGGCATAGTCGAGCCTTCCCTTTGGAACCAGCGTGGAGTAATGAAACTCATGCCCACGCGCGGTGGTGCCAGCAGCACCGAGTATGCAGCCTTGCGAAACCTCCATCGTCCTGTACCCCAAGGTCAGACCTGGCTTTCGCATGACGGCTTCAGCGGGAAACAGCCCGACCATCTCATGCGATGTGCCGGCGAAGTCGCGGATGGCTTGCGTGAGATACATCATCCCCCCGCATTCTGCGTAGATCGTTCCACCCCGCTCAGCAAATTGCCGGATGGCCGCTCGCATGGTGACATTCCCAGCCAACCGCTCACCATACAGTTCCGGATAGCCCCCGCCAAGGTACAACATATCCACATCCGGCAACACCTGATCATTCATGGGCGAAAACTTCACCAATTCCGCCCCCTCTGCTTCAAGCAGCTCAAGATTGTCGGGATAGTAAAAGCAAAAGGCCTGATCGAACGCGACTCCCACTTTAACCGTAAGGCGTGAGGCGTCAGGCGTCAGGCGAGGGGCAGCAATCTCATCACCCCTCACGCCTAACCCCTTGCCCCTTACGTCTTCCGGGGCCGACCTCGCCAATGCCTCGATTCGATCCAGATCGACCGTTTCTTCTGCTGCCTTCGCGAGCAGGCCGTAGAGTTCGCCTGTCCCCTGTTCCATCGCCGTCACGAGCCCGAGATGGCGATCGAAGATCGTCACTGCCGGGTCCGGTCGCAAATACCCTACCGCCACTACATCGGTTTCTTGCTCCACTGCTTCTTTGAGCAACTTGTAGTGCCCTTCGCTGCTGACCCGATTGAACATGACACCCGCCACTCGTAGCGCCGGATCGAACTTCGCATAGCCCGACACCATAGCGGCAGCAGAGCGGGCCATGGCGCTCCCATCAATGACGAGCAGCACCGGCGCATCCAATTGCTTTGCCAATTCAGCCGTACTCCCGATCTCGTTCACCGGCGAACTGCCGTCAAACAGGCCCATCATTCCTTCGATGATGGAGATATCCGCGTCGGCAGCGGCCCGGGTAAAGATGTCGCGATTGACCGCCTCCCCCAACATCCAGCCATCCAGATTACGAGACGGACGACCGGTCGCTGCGCCGTGATGGCCAGGATCGATGAAGTCCGGCCCGGCTTTGAATGGCTGGACCTGGCGGCCCCGAGCTGCCAGGGCCGCCAGGATCGCCAAGGTGACTGTCGTTTTACCGACTCCGCTGTGGGTACCCGCTATGGCCAAACGGGGAAATCTCATTTTCCTCGTACATGCTTTAGTATGTGAACTTCACGCCACCATAGACCGACCGGATCGGTGTGCCAAAGTAGAGAATCTCCTCATATTTTTCGTTCAAGAGATTATCAACCCGGCCGAAAGCCTGCCAATTTTTCGTGACATCATAGGTCGCTGACGCATTGACGACTCCAAAGGATCCTTGCCGTTGGCTCGGCGTGTTATCTGCATTGTTGTTGCGCGCCCCCACGAATCGATAATCCACGTTGATTCGGGCAGCATCGATCGGCTGATAGGTGACGCCAAGGGTCGCCTGATCGTAGGGCCATCGAGGAAGCCTGGTGTTTTCAGGACGACCTGGCAGCCCATACGCTCGTGTCACCGTCATGGTGTATTGCCCCCGGAAATCGAGCCCTTTCACGAGTTCATACTTGAAACTCAACTCCCATCCTTCTGTCTTTGCCGATGCAATATTGATGGGACAGAAGCCGAAAGAGGAGGCCGGGCAATTGGGACTGGGGACCGACAGAAACGTGATCAAATTATCGAAATGATTCCAGAAATACCCGACACTCAGTTTCAGCTTGTCCTGCAACAGACTCTGATCGACTCCCACATCTGCACTCTTGCTCTTTTCCGGCTGGAGATTCGGATTCCCGAACCCTTGAAAGAAGAGATCGTTCAGCGTGGGAGCCTTGAACCCAGTCCCATAGCTCGCCCGAATCTTCGTGCCTGCTTCATTGTGTAAGTAACCGCCAGTCAGGCGATAGGTGGTCGCATCTCCAAAGACATTATAACTATCCTGGCGAACCCCGCTCGTAAACATGAAGCGATCAAACAGATTGACTTGAGCCTGCGCAAACCCGGCATTCGACGTGATCAGCTTATTGGGCGACGCAGATCCGAAAAATCCCGATGCATCGCCTTGCTCTTGACGAAATTGATAGCCGGCCGTGAGAAGAAGCTCCTTCCTCACTTGAAAATTGTGCTGCCATTCCAGCCGCTGGTTGAGGGTGTCTAGATTGCTCGAAAATGGCGTGAAACACGTGTTTGGATTGGATAAGAAGCAATTGGGGTTGCCGGTAATGTTCTGCCCTGTGTTGACATTGTATCCGGCCGTTCCGCCTTGGCTGATTGATTGTTCATTCGCCTGGGCCAGCGTGAGTCTCTGGTTCCACCACGAGGTAATCGGCTGGTCGTACGTACCACTGATAATCAGATTCCGATTTGTCGATTTTGCACCAAACACGTCTGCCGGCGCACCGCTATCTGCAAACCCGTCGAAGTTGAGATCAGAGTTATACCAGCGAAGATTGAACTCCAGGCGCCCGTCCTTCGGCAATGAGATACCGAGCTTTCCTGAGGCTTGCCAGTTATGAAACCCGTCTCGCTCGTATGCTCCGCGTCGGTAATTGATCGCGGAAAAGCTGCTGGTGTCCCAGCGAGATAGCGAGGCAGAAAAGTCAACGGGCCCCTTGGCACCGGACGCCTGCACACCTTCACGGATCGAGGCAAAGGAACCATATTCAACGAACGCATTTGACGTGAACTTGTCGACTCCTCTCTTGGTATAGATATTGATGACTCCGCCCATGGCATCTGACCCGTACAGCATGCTCTGGGCTCCGCGAACAATTTCAATGCGATCGATATTTTCCGTCGTCAGATTCGCAAAGTCATAGGTACCGGTCGTCGGACTGTTCACGATCACACCATCGATCAACACCATGGTATGCTTTGCAGCGGCTCCGCGCATTTTCACAGAGGCTTCCGTGCCAGGACCACCGCTTGACGTGGCAAACACGCCCTCTGCAAGACGCAATGCATCGATAACTGTTTTGATTTTCTTTCTCTCAAGTTCTTCTCCGGTAATGACCTCGACCGCACTCGTAACGTGACTGATCGGAAGGGGCGTCTTGGTCGCGCTGATAACCACTTCCCTGGTTTCAAGGATTGGTTCCGTTTCGGCGGGCTCTTCACCATAGGCTGTCATAGACCATATGACGGGAAAACTAAGGAACGCGCACAAGGAGAACAAGACGGATCGATACCGGTTACCGGACTGCATACCAAACCTCCCTTTGACTCGAAGGGCTGTGTAGAAACATTCGTCAGCTGGGTTTCCTGACTCGCGGATCGTCGCCTTCTTCCGCCTTCCCAGCGGATCAGTCACTGGTCAATGGTCATTGGTCAATGGGATAGTTCTTCCCCGATTGACCGTTGACGATTGACTAATGACCTCCCCACCAGTGGCTTATCTGGAAGAACACTCCCCGCTTACAGTGGCGGCACCGTGATGGTTTTGCACCATCTTCCCCGTCGCTGATGATTTCTCTCTGCGCTCTCCTCCTGGTTGAATAACAACATGCCCTGAACAATAGACGAGAGGATCGGGCACGAACCCTTCCCGTTACAAGTGATCTCTGACATTCTTTGTTGAAATATAACTGGGCATGGTCACCCTGGGTACGCCCGACTCTGGATGACGATCGATCAAAACGTCACATCCATAAACGGCTCGCAAGACATCGGCATCAATCACGTCATGCGGCGGGCCGAGGCGGAAGAGCGATCCGGCCTTCAGCATCAGAATTCGATCGCAGTATTGGCTCGCAAGATTCAGGTCGTGGGAGACGAGCACCACGGTCAAGCCACGTTCCTCTTTCAGCCGGCGCACAATCGCGCAGATTTCAATCTGGTGCTGGAGATCGAGAAACGCGGTGGGCTCATCCAGCAAGAGGACTTGGGGCGCTTGCGCCAAGGCCCGGGCAATCATGCAGCGCTGGCGTTCACCGCCCGAGAGATCCATCACCGAACGACCGGCCAGGTGGGTGAGATCCGTAGACTGCATGGCCTGTTCGGCAATCGACACATCCTCGGCGCTTTCCCAGCCAAATCCTGCACTCCACTTCGCCCCATGATGATGCGGATACCGGCCCATCAGGACCGTTTCCATCACGGTAAAGGAAAAGACCTGGGGGCTCTCTTGCGGCACAAAAGCCACAGTCCTTGCCACCTCAGCTTGCGGCATCGTGCCAAGATCGCGCCCGAACAAAGCCATGTCACCTGCGTGCGGTCGCAAGACTTTCGCCAGCAGTTTGAGTAACGAGGTCTTCCCTGACCCGTTCGGGCCCACGATGCCCAGAATCTCTCCAGCATCGACATCGAACGTCAGTCCGTCGAGAACCCAGTTGGCGGCTCCTCGACTCTGAGGATGATAATGAAATCGCAGGGCTCGCACTTGATAGGCCCTGCGTGCCGCAACGACCCCGGGTCCCGTCGCCTTGTCGATCATCAAATGTGCGTGCTCTGGAGACAGGCTCATGCGAACCGATCCTTCCTCCACACCAGGAGGTAGATAAAGAACGGTCCACCTGCCAGCGCAGTGACGATCCCCACAGGAATTTCTGTCGGTGTGAGCAGCGTACGTGCCAAGGTATCGGCGATGACGAGATACATTCCACCAATGCACGCCGATGCCGGCAAGAGCAGCCGGTGGTCCGCCCCGAGGAGAAACCGGACGGCGTGCGGGATGACCATCCCAACGAACCCGATCATGCCACTCACCGACACCACTGCGCCGGTGATCAGGGCCGAGAGCACATAGACCACTCGCTTGACATGCTCTGTGTCGATTCCCAGCGAACGCGCAGACTCTTCGCCCAACGTCAACACATTCAGCCGGCGTGCCTGCTTGAGCAACAGGAAAAGACCGCCCAGCAGATAGCAGGCCAATACGGCTAACGCCGGATACGACGGTGCAGTCAACGTTCCCATCAGCCAGGTCATCGTCCCGACGGAGCGGTTCGGTTCCATGATGGAGGTCACGAACATGATCATCGCCGAAAAGATCGCATTGAGAATCACGCCTGCTAGCAGGAGTGCGTGGATGGGCAACCGGCCATAAGAAACCGCCATGCGATAGACCACCACTAACGACAGCAACCCTCCGGCAAATCCACAGAGCGGTAACACGGAAAAGGCCACCACCGTGGTGCCGATCCCCAGAAGGATGGCGAGGGCGACGCCCAATGCCGCACCGCTCGACACCCCGAGCACATAGGGATCGGCTAAGGGGTTCCGCAACAGCGCCTGCAGCACGACACCGACGGACGCCAAGCACGCGCCCACAAGAAACCCCAACAACACACGCGGGAGCCTCACCTGGATGAGGATCACGCCGGTTGTTCCGATGTGGTCACTTTCAACTGTCCCTTCACGCAGAACCTGCCCCACAATGTCGATGATCTGAGTGAGCCCAATCCATTGCGTCCCGAACTGTAAACAGATCAAGAGAAGCGCGACGGACATCGCCATAAGCGGCGCCATCACGGCGCTCCAGCGCCTGGCGGTGAGCACAGATCCACTGGCCATCCGAGCCCTGCCTAGGACAGGAGATGTACCCAAACCTGCCGCCGCATTCGCTTGTTCGGTTTGGACGGACGCACGTGACGGATCGGTGCTGAGATTCATACTGCTCACGGCGCGACACTCGCAGTGAACGCTTCAGGGTGGATGATCCGAGCCAATGTCTCCAACCCCTCGACGATCCGCGGCCCGGGACGATTCAGCACATCGGCGGAAATTTGGTGCAGCCGTCCCTGCTTGACCGCCGACAACGAGGTCCATCGCAGCCATTGTTGTTGCTCACTGAGTGGAATGCCTTCGGCCTTTCCGATGGGAAAGATAATGATCTCGGGGTCTTCCTTGAGCACGGCTTCCATGCTGAAATGCGGGTAGGGCACCGTCGTCTGCGACGCGATATTGGAACCGCCGGCCACAGTGATGACTTGATCAAGATAACTGCCCGGCCCGACGGTAATCAGCGGCTGGCTGTTCAACACGTAGAGCACACGAACCCGCGCCACCGTTTCCATTTTGCTCCGGATCGCGGCGATGCGTTGCCGCATCGCCATGGCAACCCCATCGGCGGAGGAGGATCGATTGAGGATGCGACCGACGGTTTGAATCCGACTGGGAATTTCCTCGAACGATTCCGGGTCGACCACAAAGGTCGGAATTTTCAATTGCTCAAGTTTGGCCAACAGGTCGGCTCGGAGAAAGGCACGTGGGGCCAACACCAGGTCCGGCTCCAACATGACGATGGCTTCAATATTCGGCTGGGCATACCCGATTTTCGGTTTCTGCTGGGCCGCCGGCGGGTAATCGCAAAACTCGGTGACGCCGACAATCTCGTCATTTAACCCAATGGCAAAAAGAATTTCAGTGATACTAGGCGCAAGCGAGACGATTCTCGTGGGTGCCTTGGCCAAATACAGCTTGCGACCGAGATCGTCAACGAAAGTCCGCGGGGTAATATTGGCCATGAAGGGCATGCCCGTGAGGATGCCCTGCTGTCGACGTGTCATGTCCGCCTCATCGGCTTGTGCAAAAAAACCGTCACTCCACGCCCCGGCAGCAGAGACCGCAAAGAGTATGGCAGCCACGGCCCAGCGGATAGAGTGACGACTTCGGGTGCGCAAATAAAAAAATCCCCAAGGCCTCGACAGACCCTGAGGATTGCTCCCGCAACTCATCCTCGCCAATTCCCCAGCCCACGAGGGAATGTCGGTCTTGGGAACCTACCAGAGGATCGCCATTCTGCTG
>Ga0315283_10002076_pt1 | contig 16590 bp, 10 predicted proteins | sample YL17G09_0_MG_FD_204541 | JGI IMG/M metagenome (GOLD analysis project Ga0315283, IMG submission 204541) | Sediment microbial communities from Yellowstone Lake, YNP, Wyoming, USA - YL17G09_0 | ecosystem: Environmental > Aquatic > Freshwater > Lake > Sediment | place: USA: Wyoming | collected... | reverse complement strand
ATTTCAGGGATGACAAAAAGTCTACACTTCGTCCAAATTCAGATGCTCCTTTGATGATTGAAGCCTTTACTATGTTAGCAGCTGGTACATACTCAGCTGATGAAGTCAGAAAATGGTTGAATGATAATAAGTTAAAAATTACCAAGAATACATTCCTTAGGTGTATTAGAAACCCAGTCTATATCGGTAAGATTAGAACTGGTGCTTGGAGAAAAGAACCTTAACAAATTGTTATGGGATTACATCCTGCTATAGTTACAGAGGATGTTTATTACAGAGCCAATGATGTATTGGAAGGGCGTAGAAGGAATATGAAGTTCCACGATGATAAATCAGACTTATACCCATTGAAAGGATTATTGAAGTGTCCTGAACACGACAGATCACTTACTGCCTACGCTTGTCGGAGTCACACAGGGAAACTCCATCACTATTATCTTTGTTGCAAAGACAAATGTAAACAGAGACATAGGATTCAGGATGTCCATGAAAGTATTGAAGATGTTTTATTTACTATCTCCTGTTCAGCTCAAATTGTAAACCTGTACAAGAAAACATTGGAGAAACTCTTTGAAAAGGATGACTTTCAGAGGAGGGATGAGCTTCAAAAGACCAGAAAGGAGCTAGAGAAACTTGAACTTCGTAAATCAAATCTTCAGAATGATTTTATGGATCGTACTATCACATCTCAGGATTATCAGGATATGAAGGGGAGGGTAGATAAGGAACTTGTTCTATTAAAGGATAAACTCACTGATTTACAACAACAAACTTCACCTTTCAAGATTTATATTCAGAAGGAAGTACCAATGCTGGAGAACCTCCTGGAATATTACAGGAAGTCTGATGGTACCACCAAGAAGAAAATACTTAATAACATCTTTGCTGAAAAACTGATTGTGGTAAATGGGAAGGTAATAGAACCAATCTTCACGGAACCCATACAACTCATCCTTCGAATTAGTAGGGTCTTGAGAAGGTCAGAAAAAAAGAAAGAAGTCGATTTGAACCAATCCCTGGTTGCAACTCTGGCAAAAAACTCATTTTCTTCAAAAAAATAGTTGCAACCCTCTCCTGGGAAATTACCGTACATCTCATCCTTAGAATTAGTGAGGGTTTCAGAATGTCCTAAAATAAAACAAGAGGTCGATTTTGACCTCTTGTGCCTCTGGGTACCCCGAACGGACAAAAGTTGCAACCAGATAGAAGACCTTTTGATATTAAAACACTTTAAACATTTTAATTTAATTTAATAGCCCTTACCTCTCTAGCACGGTCATCAACAGGGATCACAGGTATTTCACCTTTCTTTGCAACTGGCAGGCTCTGCATTAAATCCATTATCGCCTGCCACTCCTTGATCTCACTTACTGCTTCTTTTCCTGCAATCGTATCAACACTGCTCTTATCAAGACTTCCATGAGGTGGCAGAAGGTAGCCTGAGTTGCCCACTGGCGGATCGAGTGCCTCCACTCTTGAAGAAAGTAACTTTCCCTCCTTATTCTTGGCCGTCAGGGTCAAAGTTCCTTTAGTGTACTTGGGTATAGCTACTATTATTACACCAAGCATCAGAGGGCATGAAACACTATACAAACGGGTATCCGTACCTTTGATATCGATAGTCACGTATCCCTTGTCGAAGTCTCCCAGTTCGATGGCTGTAACTACATCAAACTTTGGCCGGGATGTGTCGTAACGGAATCTCATACCTGATGATCTGGGAAAATATTCGCCCGGATGAGTCGGATTGTCAACGAGGAAAAACTCGAGCATATTTTTAAGTTCCTGACCTGTGAAGTAGCCTGTCACCAATGCACTGCCAGCGGTTGTATCCACAACACCAAAACCAAGAGGTGCTACAGCAAATATATCATAAACTGTCTGCAGGCCTGACTTTCCGCGGGTAATCCCAGCTCGTAAAAGTCCGTTTGCAGTAAACCCGATGTCAGCATTCGTTGCCTTTCTGAAAGCATCAGTACAAAGATTTGCTAGTAGCGTACTGGCCGCAATGTCAGTAAATGTGTTTGGCAGATCCTTAGGTGCTATTGCAAGTGGCTGATCGACGCTGTATCCCCTCGAAGCAAATACAGCCTCCGTAACCAGCTTTTTGTACTTGTCTATTTCATCAGAAATATACTTATCGCCTGATATAGAATCATCGATCGGATAAAGCTGGTAAGACTCGACCTTTATTCGTGTGTCATCAAGGGTGATCACCAGTTCTCCAAGATTCCGGCCTTCTTTGCCAGTTTGAACTACAGGTGTATGGCCGTTGACTATTATTGGTTTCTGCAACTCAGTATGGCTGTGGCCACCGATAACGATGTCGATGCCAGGTACTTCTTCAGCCAGATGCACATCATCACCAATGGAGAACTGCCCATCTTTGCCCTTCGCAACTCCTCCGTGGCTGAGAGCGATGACCACATCCACCTTCTCAGTTTCACGGAGAAGTTTTACCATTTCTTTCGCTGCTTCAATGGCATCAGGGAATGCAACTGCGCCACCATTGGTATAGAATATTGCCTCTTTCCCCAGCACACCGAACAGGCCAAAACGAATACCGCCACGTTCGATAACCTTGTGACGACTGATAATCCCTGATTCAGTTAATTTTCTAAGATCAGCAAGTGTGACGTCGTCTTTAGTAAAGTCGGTGTTCGACGAAAGGATTGCCGGGATTCGACCTGATTTCGCAGCAACGACTATTGACTTTCCAAGCCCTTCCGGGCCATAGTCAAATTCATGGTTGCCAAAGGTAGTTGAATCGTAACCCATCTCAGACATTAGTTGCAATTCAGCACTGATCTCACGTGTGGCAGCTCCGAATGCAGTCCCCATACTATAATCACCAGCATCAAGTATCAACACTGGACCTTCGTTTTTATGTGTAATTCTCCTCTTTTTGATCAGAGATGCAAGACGGGCGTACCCGCCTCGAGTTGCGTCATCGTTAAGAGTAAATGGTGTATAATCTGAAGATGGGCCGAGTCCAATAAAAGCTGAGTGCATATCGTTAGTATGCAGTATAGTGAAGGTCTTCTTCCCGGAAGTTGGAGTTAATAACGGTCCACTCAGGCATAGACCTGCTACAGCTGCGGATGATCCTGCCAGAAATTTGCGACGTGAGATCGCATTCTTCATCATATTAGATTGTGTATGGTTAGTTTTCATGGTCTTGAGTTGTTTATATATCCTATGTTTTAAGTTCGAATATTTCTTCAATATTCTGCCTCTACTCTGATCTTTTGTGTGTCTTCCATTCAGTACCCAAGGTTAAAATTATTACATACTTGAACAATTGAGCCTTCAGTAATCAAATACATACAGATAATTCTAAAACCTTATTCCCAGGATAATTACATATCGGTAACCGAATGATGTTGTGTTTAATGAACCGGTTTTTTCGAATGACCCTGGCTGAAGAGCCAGATTGTAGCCGGGTATTTTCTCCTGCAGCTTTTCATTTATTTTTTGAAATAATGCTAATACTTTGAACGAAGGCGTGAGTACCCTGTACCCAGCATTTCCTTTCTTCGATTGAAAGTGAGTTAATAATCTATTTTTCATGACAGTTCAATTAATTTGTATATTCATGACACGGTTTATTCAGCACCGGCTACTTTAACTCTGCCGCTTTTAGCCGCTGCAACCAGTTTTTTAAAATCTTTTTCAGTCTGATCAGCATATGCTACACCAAAGCGGGCCATGGCTTCATCCAGTTCTTCACTATTTCCGACATATCCGGAAATCATCGCAGCATCACCTGACTTGGCGTGGGCTAGTGCAAGTGCCCATGCACATAAAGATGTATATTGAGGAAAATTTTCAATTTTTATTTTCTCTGGATCGAATTCAATACCACCCTTCATGTCACGAAGCTGACGGACGTAAAAATGAATTCTATCCTGTTCACCCCATCCAAGGAATATATCCGGAGCGCCCTGGATCAATCTTTGTCCTTCTACAACCCTTTTACCCTGGTTTGCATAAATGGCAGATTCAGGAAAGAACGGCTCAAGCACTGATGGCTGTGCTTCCTTAACCTGAAGAAATAAAGGATCATCAGCCAGATTCCCTTCTAAAAAGATAACCCAGCAGCGGGTGCCGACACTTCCGACTCCCACTATCTTTCTAACTACATCAACAATTCTGTACTTCTGAAGCAGGTTCTTACGGTCATCAGCCAGAGAGACAAAATAAGATTCAAGAAAGAGGCCCAATGTCTCTTCAATTGTTCTTCCAAAGCGTGAATGAGTCTCATGCACAATGAATGGAGCATCATCACGGAGGCGGTTCTTCTTATCTATGAGATCGGTAAGTTTTCCGAGCACCTGCATGTGTGTTCGTGAGCGTGCTTTTTGCATGATCTTTTCCGCACCCTTCTGGGCAGATGGGGAGAGAGAATTCAATATTTCCTCCGGGCTGATTGTGGAATACCACAACTCAAGATTTCCCATGTATGCAAATATTTTCATGCGTTTGCGATATGAACTGACAGCAGCCATTACTGCTTCCCTGCATTGATCTTTATCAGCCCCAAGGAATCTTCCGGATGCTACAATGCTTGCCACAAGACGCTTCAGATCCCATTCCCATGGACCCGGGAATGTCTCATCAAAATCATTGATGCCAAATACCAGATTTCGTTCAGCAGAAGCAAATACACCGAAGTTGGCGACATGCATATCACCACAAGCCTGAACGTTAATTCCGATAGTCTTTGGTCCTGAAGCCAGATCTGCAGACATTATGGCTGCTGCACCACGGAGGAATGCGAATGGTGAAGTCAGCATCCTTGCATAACGGATTGGTACAAGGTCCAGAAGTCTTGTCTTTGCCTGTTCCTCAAGAATGGCAACCGGATCAGCCCGTTTGGAAGAAGGTTTGTAATCACCTTGCTTTATACGTGGAAATTTTTTACGCAAAGCTTTACCTGCCAAAATTCGTTCTTCAACACTTTTATGCTTTGAACGAAAATGAACCAATAGTGAATTTCCCATAGTTTTAATATTTAATTAACCGTCTTGACCTGTGGTAGCATCAGAATGTCTGCAGAGGTCCTGCAGATGTGGTTTGGAATATTACCCTAATATTTCATTAATTATTATTTTAAGAGTAACAACGGTCACCTCCAGATAGCTATCGGAATTGATGACCATTGTTTATTCAATGGTTATTTGCAATAAAAGTAAAACCAGGGAATTATGCCTGTACTAATCTCTCAATAAACCTCTCTGGGCTTCTTTTTCCATGTCTTCGAAATTAACTTTGCCTACAGTTACTTTGACAAAGTGAATGACTCCTCCTTTAAATTCTCCCGGAGACTTATACAATTCACTTACAGGGTCTCCGCTATCGAATCCGACACACAGGCCATCACCAACCAGTGTAAATTTCCCCACCTGTGCACGCATAGGTCCCTGTGCTACCATTTTGCCGTTTACATAAAGCTTCATTGTACCAATGGATTCGTTGTGCTCGCCTTTCGATTCCCTTATAAACTCCATTCCTACTGTATATTTTCCGGGTTTCAGAACTCCGGAAACCAACTTCTGCTCTGGCTTGATCCCAAGGAAATTATAGACATAATACAACTTATGGTCTTTAATAAAAAGCGTGTGTCCGCCAAAACGTGAACCGTGAGCGAAAATGACCCCGGAACAATTCGCATCTGAAATTTCAATATCTGCCGTCATCTGATAAGAACGGCCTCTTACACTGACAGCTACTGCTTCAGGTATCTGGCTGGCATGCGGATAATAAGTATAACTATCACGAGCCGCTTCTTCAGAAGGACGCTCAAGTGTTAATATTTCCGTTGCTGACCGGTCATCAATAGGCAATGCAAAGTTTTTTTGTGCTTCATCAAGCCAGACCTTCTTCAAGGCTTCCAGCTTTTCAGGATTTTCTTTGGCCAGGTCTTTTGATTCGGAACGGTCAACGTCAGTATAATAAAGCTGCCATGGGTCCTGATCGAAGTGCCCCTTACCGGTTAGCGGAGCATGAACAGCAACTGCCTTCCATCCATCCTGCCATATTGCACGGGTACCAAGCATTGCGTAATACTGTGTATGTTTCTGAGTAGGAGCATCCGGTTTGGCATCAAAAGTATATTTCATCGAGACTCCTGATAACGGGTATTGTTCAACGCCCCTATAAACTTTTGGCATTTCAAGCCCGCATATTTCTAAAATGGTCGGAACGATATCCACCGCATGGTGATACTGGTTACGAACTTCACCTTTAGCTTTTATGCCTTTTGGCCAGGAAATGACCAGAGGATCGGCAGTGCCCCCTGAATAATTAGAATAGCGCTTGAACATCTGGAAAGGAGTAGAAAATGCTGCGGCCCATCCGGTAGGATAGTGTTCGTAGGTATTCGGCCCGCCCAGTTCATCAATCAGCTTCATGTTCTCCGACAATGCATCAGGGAATCCATTAAAGAATTTATTTTCATTAACGGAACCGCTTGGACTTCCTTCTCCAGAAGCTCCATTGTCTGCTGAATAAAAAATAACTGTATTATCATACTGACCTGTCGCTTTCAGGTAATCTATCAAACGACCAATCTGTGCATCGGTATACTCCGAATATCCCGCAAAGACTTCGCACAAACGTGAGAATAACTTTTTTTCATCGGGATTCAGTGTATTCCATGGCCTTACAAAATCACCGGGATTGGCAATTGCTTCAGGTAATGGATTAAATGGGGTAAGTTTTGTGTCCTTAGGAAAAATTCCTTTTGCTATCATGCGCGGAAGGACCCAATCTCTGTATGCATCATATCCATCATCAAATTTTCCCTTATACTTTGCTATATAATCCTTTGGTGCCTGGTGAGGCGCATGGTTGGCTCCCGGACAGAACCACATAAACCATGGTTTTGAAGGATTTGCAGATTTCTGGTCAGTAATCATCTTTATAGCCTGGTCAGCAAGGTCCTTTGAAAAATGATACCCTTGCTCCGGGCTGTAAGGCTGCTCAATTGAGTGATTATCTTCAGTCAGGTCGGGATACCACTGATTGGTTTCACCTCCAATAAAACCATAAAAGCGGTCGAAGCCCTGTTGCAGCGGCCAGTATTCACGATTGGCGCCGGAGGAAAGATCTGTTTCCGGAACATTATGGTCCTTGCCAAGCCAGAATGTGCTCCATCCGTTTTCCTGTAAAATTTGTGCCATAGTGGCAGTCTCTTTGGGAAGATGGGCGCTATAGCCCGGGAATCCATTGGCTGCTTCCGTAATTGAACCCATGCCATTAAGGTTATGGTTTCGCCCCGTAAGAATACAGGAGCGCGTAGGTGAACACAATGCTACGGTATGCCATTGAGTGTAAGTAAGACCATCGGCTGCCAGGTTATCCAGAGTGGGCATATTAACACGACCGCCATATGGAGACCAGGTTGCAAGACCAGTATCATCATAAAGGATGAACAGAATGTTTGGTGAACCTTCAGGCGCTTTTTTGCGGATATAAGGTTCCCAGTCGGGTTTTGAATCACGGACATCAAGTTTTATGTCGCCCTTGAATTCTTTGGTTGTCGCAGATACAGGCTTTTCTTTCGGTGCCGGCTGCTGTGTGCAACCGGAGATGAAAGCAACTGCCAGGACTACCAATAGGAGTTTTGATAGTTTGTGTTTCATAATTTTAAAAAGTTTTTTTGTGAATATTTATTGATGTTCATTTTAATTGGTTAAATCCATTAGAAATATACTTAAGCTTTCCTCTATTATTTTAAGACTGTTTTTAAACATTGTTGGTTTAAGAGAATTAAATTATAGTGAACAATTTCTAAAGTAAATATATTGTTTATTTTCTAAGAATTTTATGATTTCCAAGTCAAACAATGGAGAGACTACCAAAAATCAAAGTTAGATATGGATTGTTTAGTTCTGAATGTCGAGTTCAATCTGATTGGTTAAAGGTAGCGACGATTACCAGACTTTTCAATGAAGTTATTAACCCAAATAAACGAACGGGTTTTTGATATCCGAAATACAGGCGAGGATCCAGTGTTTTAATATCAATAAATCCTTTTGATCTTATTTGGTGGATGATTTTTAGATAACCTCCTGGAATATTACAGGAAGTCAAACGGTACTGCCAAAAAGAAGCTCTCTGATTGCAACTCTGCCAAAAAACTCATTTTCTTCAAAAAAAAAGTTGCAACCCTCTCCCTGAAAATTACTGTACATCTCATCCTTTGAATTAGTGGGAGTTTCAGAATGTCATAAAAAGAAACAAGAGGTCGATTTTGACCTCTTGTGCCTCTGGGTACCCCGAACGGATGAAAGTTGCAACTGGTTAATTTAACTTTTATAGTTTTACTTCCTATGAATAGAACACTTTCAATCATGGATTGAAATATTTAGAAACCTAATTTGGCTCAGGTTATTTCCTGCTTTTTATATATCTATTAAGGTGGTCAAGTTCGCTGGCTTTCCCAGAAAGGAATGATGGCTTCATTGTCAATAAAAAATCCGGACAACATTCACCAGCTAAACAAAATTGACTGTTTATAAAGAAAGATTAAAATGTAAATTAAATCAGATTGTCTGGTCCATGTGGAAAAGAAATTAGTAGAGGGGTAAAATAATTTTACCAAATAAGATAATTATCTATTGATTTTGAGTAAATTAGGCATTTAAGAGTAAATATTTCCATTCGTTTATTTTAAATAGTGCGATACTCTATTTTAATTTAAATGTTTAGCAATGAAAAGAGACTTTATAATTTACCCGATCATCCTGTTACTTTCCGGTTTTAATAGTATTGCCAATAGTCAGGAAAGCTGTACTACCTTGATACATGTAGCAAAAACGGGTTCTGACCAACCAGCATGCGGAGCCTCAGGATCGCCTTGCCTTACCATTAATTATGCCATTCAGAGGGCATTGCTGCAAGGATTTCATCACGTGAGGGTTGGGATTGGCACCTATAATGAAGTTGTTGTACTTAAAAACGGAATAAACTTATGGGGAGGTTTTTCGGTATCCTGGACCCAGACATCCCGAAGTACTATATCAGGGGGACTTTATCTTCCGGATAATGAATACATAGGCGTAGAGGCTAATAATATAACAGGACTTACGGTATTATCTGACTTCAATATTTCATCACCTGATGCTCAAACTGCCGGTAAAAGCACTTATGGATTACATACAGTAGGGTCAGCGGGCTTGCAGCTTCAAAACTGCATTGTGACTGCCGGTTCTGGTGCAAATGGCACTAATGGCTTGAACGGAATTGATGCATCATCTGTTTCTGCACCAGCAGGGTCCCCTGGACAGAACGGGGAGATTTTTACCGGATTGTGTAATGATATAAGGAAAGATGGTGGTGCAGGAGCTACTAATCCTCTTACAGTTGGCGGGTCTTCAGGAGGTGCGGGTGGTCAGGGAGGAAGTGCAGATACTAAATGTCAGAGCTTCCCTCTTGTTAGTGATTATACTGCAAGACCGGGTTTAAATGGTAGCTCTGCAAGTTATTATGAAATTAATGGCGTCGGATACAGAGGCCTTGGTGGCGGATTATGTTCGCCCGGAAATACAGGTGGAAGTGGAAAAACTCTTAATGGAGCCGGGGGGGCAGGTGCATCTATCTCAGGTTTACTGAATGGAAATTACTGGAGATCAACTGAAGGTCAGCCAGGTACACTTGGAGAACATGGAACTGGCGGTGGCGGCGGCGGTGGTTCCGGAGGCTGTGATACCGGAGATGATAATACAGGATCAGGTGGCGGAGGAGGGGGAGCAGGTGGCGCACGTGCACCTGAGCCTGGCACAGGTGGTCAGAGTGGAGGAAGTTCTTTTGGGATTTTTCTGCTAAATTCAAGCATTAAGTTAATTGATTGTAATATTTCAGGTGGTACAGGAGGCACAGGAGGTAAAGGTGGAAATGGCGGGCTGGGTCAGCCCGGAGGCCAAGGAGGACCGGGAGGCTTAAATGTTTATGGAGGAGGCGAGGGAGGTAAAGGCGGAAATGGTGGTGTCAGCGGTGCGGGAGGAGGCGGAGCAGGAGGCTCTTCATACGGAATTTATGGTGTTAACTCCACAACATCTAAAAAAAATGCAGTAATTGCCCAGGGATTAAGCGGTAGTGGAGGAGATGGGGGTCTGGTCAATTATGCCAATGGACTGGCAGGTCAGAATGGAATTGCATCATCCAACGGTGGAACAGTCTCTATACTTGATGACAATAGTCTTTTAGTTAAAAATGATTCGTGTTTTCTGACTATGATAAATGAATCCCTGATTGCAGAATCTAAGGTTAAGATTTATCCAAACCCATTCAGTGAATATACAACAATTGAATTTCCAAATGAAGCGAATGAATCATACGATCTGCACATCACAGATATTTCTGGAAATTTGGTTAGGATAATTAACAGAATAACTAATGCAAAAATTATCTTTTACAGGCGAGAAATGAAAACGGGTTACTATTATATCGAAATCAGAGGTCCTAGAATTTACAGAGGTGTGCTAATTTTAATCTAAATAGAACATTAAAAATAAGGAATATTGAATATGCCGGACGCCTGACCACATCTTTCCAGTCAGATGACTTTAGTTATATTTAACTATCCATTATATTCTTAACTGCGGCTTTCGGTGGTCAATTTCTTCCGGCTAAAAGTGGTCTGTCTCACGGGCTTTCCCAATGTTATTCCTCAATCATTTTATTTACATACACTTCCTCAGTAATCTTATAAAAGTATCCTAGAGGCAATATCTTGAAGTATGGGAGGTATTTTGTGCAAATTCAATAAAGGATTGCACGAAAGAGGATCCTTGGTTGCAACTCTGTCAAAAAACTCATTTTCTTCAAAATAAAAGTTGCAACCCTCTCCCTGAAAACTACTGTACCTCTCATCCTTAGAATTAGTGACGGTTTCAGAATGTCATAAAAAGAAACAAGAGGTCGATTTTGACCTCTTGTGCCTCTGGGTACCCCGAACGGACAAAAGTTGCAACCATTTGACCGAATACTTTATAAATACTTCCAGCAGTATAATTCAATCCGGCTATTTATACTAATCAATATCCGGATTGTTTAGCTTGTTGACAATTCCTTTATTGAGGCCGAGTTTAAAGTTGATCCTGTAAATATTGTCGGTGAATCTCAACCCAGTGTCCGCATCCGGGTGAGTAAATTGCATGTGATATATGAATTCAACCCTTAGAGGAGCTTTTTTAAAAATGTACCCTAAGCCACCCCGGATACGAACCGGATCAAATTGTCCCTTGTCGAAGCGGTAATATGGTTCAACATCTGCCAGGCCATAAAATTTTCCAGGTTGCCATGCATTTTCCAGAGAAGAGAGAGGAAACTCAATACCGAACCGGCTTCGTAAACGGCTGTAATTGTTCCAGTCCCTTGTTTCGCGATCCTGTGTCGCCCTGTATTCATAACGGGTGAAGTTATATATGTTCCATTTCAATTCATTGGGAAGAAAAAACTTAGGCCCGACAAAAGGCCTTAATTCCAGTTTGTCTGATGTGCTTTCATTATTGGTGTATAGTCCTACAAGTCCTCCCCAAACCTGAAACCAGGGCTTAAAGGCATAGCAGGCGGCAGGATAGCCAAGGTAATAGGTCTGATAATTTTTTTCAGGATTCCAGACATAACCCAGATAGGCAAATCCAGTGATGTTTTCTGTTATCTTATGGCTTGGGAAAAGTGTGATCCGGTACTCATTGCCCTTTTCATTCTGAGCTTTCAGTATAAACGAATTCAGGGCAACAATTACGAACAGGATAAATCTATTTAACTTACCTCTTTTCATCAGCTTTTCACTTCACCTTTTCTATCTGCGGAGGCATCCAGGTGCCGTCCAGAATTGATAGCTCTGCCCAATAGCAGCGTATGTAAAGTGAGAATGTTCCATCGGGTGCAGGCACCCAGTTGGTTTCCTTGTCCTTACCCGGACTCTTATTACCAAAGTACAAAGTAAGCGAACCATCCTCATTGTATTTAAGAAACGACTTGCTCTTGGTACCAAGAGAATAGCGGCCCAACGCATTTGGATAAAATAAATGGTGTTCGTTGTATAGAGTCATCGACCAGAATCCTTTTACCGGAGGTTCTTGTCCTTTCGGAAAAGTAACGGTATAATTATTCTTACCATGCAGCTGTTCTCCCTTGCTGTCAAAGTCACGGTAGATGTATTTAGTTTCATTAGGTTTATTATCATACATATTCGACTTGGCAGTAGCGGTACGCAGAATATAATCGGTTCCCCACTGTGCGTTGTTAATGGGTGAATTCCAGCCATTGCCTGCCGGGCGTCCGTTATATTTCCATTGTGTAAGCGGAGCAATAATTTCGTTGTCAGCCGCTACAAATGATTCTATCAAAGCCTCTTTTACTTCAGGATCTTTTCCTGCAGCTTCAAACACCGAACTGATCCATTTATAGATGGCTTCTTCCCCCGGAAGTGGCGGTACTAATTTCATTACACCGGGAAGCTGGTCAAAATATTTTTCGGGTTGTACCCATTTGGTTTCGCCTGCTGCTCCAGGAGGTGCAGGAAAACTTGGCACGTTACTCCAGTCAATGGTTTTCATTTTACCATCAAACTGGCTCAGAGGATAAAATACAATCTGGTTAAGAAAAGGTTGTACTGCCTTGCTGTCTGCAGCATTATCATCTTTAAAAATACGGGGAACGCTAAACACCAGTTCAGTGGAAGAACGCAATACTGCAGTTATACCTTTAGGTGTTTCGCCTTTCCAGTTTGGTCCAACTATCATATAAAAACCGGGTTTAGTACCATATGGTTTGCCTATTTCGGCAAACTCATCTGTTCTTGCATCATACAATGCGTACACCCAAAAACGGTCTCCAAAATCGGGTACCTGAAAAACAGTAGGTTCTTTATCCAAAGCCGAAAATCCGGCTCCGTACACCACGTCCTGGTTAGGGCATGCAACAAAAGTCTGCTCTGGCTTAATATAATTATCGAGCATACAATTCAATCCTACCGGAGCCATTGGAAGGGCACCACCATTCCATCCTGGCACATTACCATTCTGGCTTGTTACATATTCAAATGCGGCTCTGCGGTTGTGTGAGTTGACCATGGCATAGCCCCAAGTATAAGCCATGCGACCAACCATCTGAACATATTCCTTTGTCAAGGCAGATCCAGAAGCTGGACCAGCAACATCTGCAGCAGTTTTTGGTAAGGGAACCTGTCCTTGTTGTTCGGTTGTGGTTTCTGTTTTGTCTTTTGCTATTTCAGTTTTTGGTTGCGGTGAGTTGCAACTAAAAATTAACGCTGTTATTGCTATGAGCAAAAGCGTAGCGAATTTTGTTTTGTTTTTCATTTTTTTGCTTTTTTGTCCATTTCTTATTTCACCGTTACAACCTTCGGAGGCATCCAAGTGCCATCAAGAATAGCATTCTCTGCCCAGTAGGCGCGCAAGAATAAAGAGAACGTCCCTTTAGGTGCTGGCAGCCAATTACTTTCCTTGTCTGCCCCTGGTGATTTAGCGCTGGCGTAGATGGTCAGTGAACCATCAGGGTTGTATTTAAGGGTTTTGTTCTTAGTGCCCAGCGAAAAGCGGTTCAGTGCATTCGGCTCGAACAAATGATGCTCATTGTAGAGTGTCACAGACCAGAATCCTTTAACCGGTGGCACTTGTCCTTTAGCGAAAGTGATTGTATTGGTGTTGGCTCCATCGAGCAGTTTACCAGATCCATCATATTCGACATAGAAGTATTTAGTTTCGTCAGGCTTGTTGCCATACATGCTTGACTTGGCCATAGCTGCACGGTTAAGATAGTCAGTGCCCCACTTAGCGTTGTTGTCCTGCGTGTTCCAGTCGTTTCCGGCAGGTCTGCCATTGTATTTCCACTGGAAGAGTGGGGCAATAAGCTCCTTATCTGCCGTGACAAAGGATTCCTCCAGAGCTTTCTTTATCTCTGGATCCTTTTCTGCAGCTGCAAACACAGAATTAATCCAGCCGTAGAGGGCTTCCTCACCAGGCAGTGGCGGCACGAGTTTCATCACACCGGGAAGCTGGTCGTAGAATTTTTCCGGCACAACCCATTTAGTCTCGCCACCAGTGCTTGGAGGTGCAGGGAAATTAGGCAGCTTGGTCCAGTCTTTTGTCTTCATTTTCCCGTCAAACTCGCTTAATGGATAGAATTGAATTTGGCTGAGTGATGGCTGGATTGCCTTCGTATCTGCTTCGGTATCGTCTTTGAAAATACGTGGAACAGAAAACACCAGTTCGGTTGAAGAACGCAACACACTTGTGATTCCCTTTGGAGTTTCACCTTTCCAGTTTGGTCCGACTATCATGTAAAAACCAGGTTTGGTACCGTAAGGTTTCCCAATTTCTGCAAACTCATCAGTACGTGCGTCATACAAGGCATATACCCAAAAACGGTCGCCAAAATCCGGCACCTGGAATACAGTTGGTTCATTATCCAAAGCGGAGAAACCTGCGCCATACGTCACATCCTGGTTGGGGCAGGTGATGAACGTCTGTTCAGGTTTTATGTAATTGGTCAGCATTGTATTGTGACCTACCGGAGCTACAGGCAGCACGCCGCCCATGTAGCCACACTCAGGTGCCATGGCAAAAGACGAACGCCTGTTGTGTGCATTGACCATAGGCCAGCCCCAGATATAGGCCATTTTGCCTATCATCTGAACATACTCCTTTGTCATGGCAGTTCCATAAGCAGGACCTGCAACATCTGCAGCAGTTTTTGGCAATGGAACCTGGCCCGGCTGTTCGGTTGCAGTTTCTGTTTTGTTTTCGGTTGTAACAGTTTTTGGCTGCGGTGAGTTGCAACTAAATGTTAACGCTGCTATTACTAAGAGTAAGAGCGCTGCGACTTTGATTTTGTTTTTCATTTATTTACGATGTTATATCCTGTTTCAATTGTAAACAACGGCCATCTGAATGATGACCGTTGTTTATTTATTTAATATTTAAACCAGTGCAATTACTCTGTAGCCATCGCTCTTGCAGCTTCTGCCTGTAAGTCACTGTATTTTTCTTTTCCTGTACTTACTTTAACAAAGTCAATAGTACCACCTTTGAATTCACCTGGTGATTTATACAATTTGCTTACTGGATCGCCACTATCCCAGCCAACACATAAGCCATCACCCACAAGAGTGAATTTGCCTACCTGTGCTGTCATTGGTCCTGTTGCGACTTCTTTATCGTTTATAAACAGTTTAGCTGTTCCGATTGACTCACCATGTTCACCTGCTTTTTCTTTGGTAAATTCCATACCAACTGTGTATTTGCCCGGTTTCAGAACTCCTGATACCAACTGTTGTTCCTTGATACCAAGAAAGTTATAGACATAATACAATTTATGATCTTTTAAGAATAAACTATGGCCGCCAAATCTTGAACCATGTGCGAAGATTACTCCTGAAGCATTAGCATCTGTAATGTCAACATTTGCAACGATCTTAAACGATTTACCCCTAACATTTACTGCCACTGCTTCAGGAACAGCACTTGTATGAGGATAATATGCATATAGATCTCGTTCTGCTTCTTCTGTTGGACGGGCAGTAGTAATAATTTGCATTGTTGTACGGTCATCAAGTGGTAATGCCTGATTTTTAGTGGCTTCTTCCAACCAGAGTTTCTTCAATGCTTCGAGTTTTTCAGGATTTTCTTTAGCAAGGTCATTTGATTCAGAACGGTCAACATCTACATTATAAAGCTGCCAGACATCCTTATCGAAATTTCCCTTATCAGTAAGCGGTGCATGAACTGCGACTGCTTTCCATCCATCCTGCCATATTGCACGGGTGCCAAGCATTGCATAATACTGAACGTGCTTCTGTGTTGGATCATTTGGTTTCGCATCGAATGAATACTTCATCGAAACACCTGATAATGGATACTGCTCAACACCTCTGTAAACCTTAGGCATTTCGAGGCCGCAAATTTCAAGAATTGTCGGAACAATATCTACAGCATGATGATACTGGTTGCGGATTTCACCACGGGCCTTGATCCCTTTTGGCCATGTGATTATCAGAGGATCAGCGGTACCGCCTGAGTAATTTGAATAACGTTTGAACATTTTGAACGGCGTGGAGAAAGCAGCTGCCCATCCTGTCGGGTAATGCTCGTAAGTGTTTGGTCCGCCCAACTCATCAATAAGCTTCATGTTTTCGGCTAAATCATCTGGATAGCCGTTAAAGAATTTGTTCTCATTCACAGAACCATTTGGTGTTCCCTCACCTGATGCTCCGTTATCGGCTGCATACATAATAATTGTATTATCATATTGCCCTGTGGCTTTGAGGTGATCAATTATACGGCCAATCTGCACATCTGTGTATTCAGAAAAACCTGCATATACTTCGCATAGCCGGGAGAATAATTTCTTTTCGTCTGCATTAAGACTTTCCCATGGACGAACAAAATCAGCAGGGTTCGCCTGATCCTGAGGCATTGGGTTGAATTCTGTAAGTTTTGTATCCTTTGGTAATATGCCTTTTTCAATCATGCGGGGCAATACCCATTTACGATAGGCATCATAACCATCATCAAATTTGCCTTTGTATTTCGCAATATACTCCTGCGGAGCCTGGTG
>Ga0315283_10002071_pt1 | contig 16596 bp, 17 predicted proteins | sample YL17G09_0_MG_FD_204541 | JGI IMG/M metagenome (GOLD analysis project Ga0315283, IMG submission 204541) | Sediment microbial communities from Yellowstone Lake, YNP, Wyoming, USA - YL17G09_0 | ecosystem: Environmental > Aquatic > Freshwater > Lake > Sediment | place: USA: Wyoming | collected... | reverse complement strand
GAAACCCACGCCGACTCCGCAGAGCCCCGCGCCGAGAAAGAGTGCCCAGCGGTTCGCGAAGACCAGCAGGACGAGCGACCCGGCGAAGAGACCGAGGCCACCCCACAGGACGTGGGCGATGTGGATGGAGTCGTTGCCTATCTGCGCATAGCCGGTGAGCCTGAGGATGCCGCGAAGCAGGACCACGGTGAGTGCGAACGTCACCAGGGAGATGAGGACGTACTGTTCCGAGCGGTAGCGTTTGACCGGACGGAGATTCCTAATGCGTTCAAAAGCCATGCAAGACCCTGACTACTACGAACGGGTGGGCCCGGTGATTATCCGGGAGGCTCCGAGGACATTCAAGGATGGCGCCGCCGTGTGCTAAGGTCCAGAGCAGTGTTCAGCGATGAGGGAGGTGCACCGTGCAGCAACCCGCAGGACCCAATACGGCGATGCCCGTTTTCCCGTTGACGTTCTCCGTCGAGTACCCCGACCGCCCACTCAACCGCCTCTCCTCTGCACTGCGTTTCCTGTGGATCATCCCTATCGGGATCATCGCGTCGCTCCTCACCTCGGGACAGATATCGGTGGACGGACAGGCCTACACGTACGGGTGGGTGGCCATAGGCTTCTTGTCCCTACCGGTCCTGCTCATGGTCCTCTTTCGCCAGAAATACCCGCGCTGGTGGTTCGACTGGAACCTGAACCTCACCAAGTTCCTGGTGCGGGTCGGCACGTACGGTCTGTTGCTCCGCGACGAGTACCCGTCGACCGATGAGGAGCAGGCTGCCTTCGTCGACTTCCCCTATCCCGACGCCTTACGACTGAACCGCTGGCTGCCGCTCGTCAAGTGGTTCCTGGCCATCCCCCACTGGATCGTGCTCGCGTTCCTGTGGATAGGCGTCGCCGTCTGCGTGGTGATCGCCTGGTTTGCGATCCTGTTCACGGGCAGATACCCGCTCGCGCTCTTCATGTTCGTGGTAGGCGTGAACCGCTGGTCGCTGAGGGTCTTTGCCTACTCGGTGCTTCTGATCACCGACCAGTACCCACCGTTCAGCCTCGACTAGGGCTGTTGAGCGCGGGAGGCTAGCGCTCCTCTGATTCGGTGATCTGCAGGCTGTCGATGATGTCGATGCAGCCGATCACGCTCATCGCGGCCGGGCACCCTTTGAGGTAGTCGGCGAACGCTTCTTGGGCCTCGCCGGCCTTGCCCGCGGGGACCTTCAACTCATAGTCGACCCGGATGCGGCTGATGCGCAGCACCCCGTCGATATCCTCGATGTCGCCCTCCACCCGCGCCTTGTAACGGTCGGTGTGAGTGGGTATCTTGCGGCTGGCCAGCCCCGTGGCCAGTGTGCCCATCATTCAGCCGCCCACCGCCCCGACGATGTGGTCGAGGGTCGCGGCGTGCTCCACCTCGGGGTCTACCCGGTAGAACTTCTTGATACCTCCGTGCACCCCGTAATAGATGGGTTCGCTGAACCCTTCGATGGTGGCCTTCCTGGTGGGGCCGTTCTCCCGGACTATCGTGATCCGCGAGGTATGGACTATGTCACCCATGCTGCGCGCCGCCTTCCTGCCCTTGGGGCCGGTCCTCAGGCCACGGGCTGGCCGAGTTGCAACTCCTCCTCGGACGCCTGTCGGACCTCGAGAACTTCGATGTCAAAATGCAGGGTCATACCCGCGAGCGGATGGTTCGCGTCGACCACTACAGAGGCTTCTTTGACCTCGGCCACGGTGATGGCCATCTCCCCACTGGGTGTCTCGGCGCAGAATTGCATCCCCTCTTCGATGGGCATCTCTTCGGGGAACTCGTCCCGTGGGACTTCGAAGACCGCGTCCTGGTCGAAATCTCCGTAGGCGTCGGCCGGTGGCACGTCCACCTTCAGCCGGTCGCCGAGGGAGGCACCCTCCAACCCCTTCTCGAGCCCCGGGATGATGTTGTCGTGGCCGTGAAGGTACACCAGAGCCGGACGGCCTACGTTCGAGTCGATGATGACGTCTTCGTCATCGGTGAGCGTGTAGTTGATGCTGACGACGGCGCCACTGGTCACCTGCATGTCGCATATCCCTTCTTGTGATTCGGCTGGTGACGGAACAGTCGCCGAAGATTACTACACTCCGTCCCCGCTGCTCGCCTCGCCGCCGGCGCCCGCCTCGCTTGCGGCCCCCATCTGCTCGGCGGCTCCCGTCTCCTCTTCCCACCAGCGGAGATGCCGTTCTCGGGCCAGCTCCTCGGGCACCCAGCCCTTGACCATACCGGCCAGATAGGTGCGGCCGTGCTTGGTGAGTAGCACGTGAGCCAGATGTCCGACGAAGATGGCCACGGCTGCAACCACCAGGAAGTCGTGCAGCCAAAGAGCGCGGGAAACCAGCCAGGCAGCCATGTCTTCCTTATGCATCAGGATGCCGCCTGTGGCGGAGAAGCCGACGGCCATCGCCGCCACCAGGACGACGTTGACCTTCTGGCCGGCGTTGAAGCGGCCCTGGGGAGGCATCTCCCGGCCTCGCAGCGTGTATCCGCGAAGCGCGAGCCGGAACCAACGCCGGTCGTCGCCGTTCCACTTGTCGACCTCACGGAGGTCGCGGCCCATTTGCCGGCGGTCGAGCAGGAAGAAGACGACCAGGGGAAGAATGATCATCGCCGCGCCCACGTACCCGTGGTAGAGCGCGACGGTACGGCGCGCCCCCGCCATCCACTCCCGCGACGCCGGTATCCACATGAGCAGCCCGCTTACGAGCGCCACCAGGAAGAAGAGGGCGTAGAACCAGTGCGACAGCCTCTCGGCGACGACGAAGCGCCGCAGCCGGCGCCAAGGCGCGGCGGTCGCAGCAGTGGACTCCCTCGGGCTAGGGGGTGTATCCAGGGATGGTAGCGTCGGCTGAGTACCCATAATTCTCCCAGTAGCCGGTGAACGGGGTCTCCTTGGAGTTGATCGCTTCCACGCGCTCCACCCACTTGACGTACTTGTAGCCGTAGTGGCCGGGGTAGATGAGCCTCACCGGCTGCCCCATGTTCGGCGGGAGTGGGGCTCCGTCGAGCTCGTGTACGAGCAGGACGTCGTCGAGGCTTGCCTGCTCCAGGGTGAGGGAGTCGCTGTAGACCCCGTCGCCCGAATGAAAGACCAGGTCCGTGGCCTGAGGATCGATGCCGGCCCGCTGCATCAGCTCCTTCACCGCGACGCCCTTCCACCCGACGCCGTTGACACCCCAGCCCTCCACGCAAAGGAAATCGCGGGTGAGTTCGACCTGAGGTAGATCGGTGAACTGGGAGAAGGTTAGGCTGAGTGGATCGCGGACGAGGCCGTCCACGGTCATGCGCCACGTGGCTTCGTCGAACGGGGGGCCGGATTTCACACTGTTGATGCGAAAGCTCTTGGCGCCTCCGGACGAAGAGCCGCCACCACTGGTGACGTGGGGGAATATGTCCTTGCCGACGAACAACGCGACGATGCCCGCCAGCACAAGACCGATGAAGGTACGGCGGCCGATGTTCTTCTCGTCGATACTCACGTCTTCTATTATCGCAGCATGGAGAAGAAACGACAGGAGATGACCGAGCCGGGCGACAGGGGCGACGAAGTGATGACCGAGCCGGGCGACAGCGCGCTCTGGCCCTTCCCTCCCCCCATCACCCCGATGGAGGCCGAAGTGGCCGATGATCTGCCGGCGCCGCCCGGCTGGGGATACGAGCCCAAGTGGGACGGGTTCCGAGTGCTCATGTGGAGCCGGTCCGGACCGGAGGGCGAAACCCAGTCGAGCCGTTCCCCTTCGTCCGCGCCGCGGCTCGACAGCCGCAACGGCAAGCCTCTCCTCCGCTACTTCCCTGAGTTGCGGGCGGCGCTTGATCAGCTTCCGGCTGGTACGGTGGCCGACGGAGAGGTCGTCGTGGTGACGGGCGGCAAGCTCGATTTCGATGCATTGCAGAACCGCCTCCACCCCGCGCAGAGCCGGGTCCAGCGTCTGGCGCGGGAGACGCCCGCTCGACTGGCTCTGTTCGACCTTCTCGCTGTGGCCGGCCACGACCTGCGGGCAAGGCCTCTGCGCGAACGCCGGCAGTTGCTGGAGGAACTTGCCGCGCTGCTCGGCGCGCAGGACGGCGCGACCGCCGGCGCGACGGCGGCCGGACCGTGGCTCCTCTCCCCCCAGACCCTCGACGTCGAGGTGGCACGCAGGTGGTTCCACGAGTTCGAGCCGGCCGGGTTCGACGGGATCGTGGCAAAGGGGCTCGAGCGTCCCTACGGCGAGGGGCGGCGGGAGATGATCAAGGTCAAGCACCGGCGCACGGTGGATTGCGTCGTCGGCGGCTCCCGGCTCCATAAGGACCGCACCCGGGTGGGCTCGATCCTCCTAGGGCTCTACGACCAGCGCGGGGAGCTGCACTTCATCGGCCACTGCTCGTCCTTTTCCGAACGGGAGGCCCGCGATCTTTTGGCCGCCCTTGTCTCCTTGGGGGCGCAGACCGGCGGCGCCGGCGAGAGCGGCTTCGGAGAGCACGCCCGCCGGCCCGGAGGGCTGAGCCGTTGGAGCGGAGACAAGGACCCCGAATACGAGCCGGTCCGGCCCGCGATGGTAGTCGAGGTGAGTTACGACCAGCTGACGGGCGACCGCTTCCGGCACGCGACCCGCTTCGAGCGCTGGCGTCCGGACAAGGATCCGCGGGATTGCACCATGGACCAACTCGAGCGACCGTTGGGGCCCGCGCTCCTCGAGTTGCTGCGCACAGCCGGGGGCGGCGCCGGCCGCCCGGTAAGGCACGCCTAGGGCATCGCCATCGTCGGAGCGCGGGTATACTGAGTTCATCGACCGGCACGCGAGAAGGGGAACGGACGAGGTGAACCGCCCGGTATCGTCGTCGATCATGCGTTCTGTCGCAACGCTTGCGGTGGCGTGCCTCGCCGGCGTGTCGCTCCTTTCCTCCCCCTCGCCCGCCCTCGCCGACGACTCCTCGGTGGGCGGGATCGGAGGCGACCTCTATCCGCTGACGAACACCGACATCCGCATGGAGTCGGAGACGGTGCAGGCCATCGTCTACCGCCTATTCGCCGAGTACCGGGTCGACTTCCGGTTCGTGAACGCCGGGCCGGCCCAGACCCTCATGCTCGGGTTCCCCTTCGCACTCGATGACCTCGAAAGTGGTGGCGCAGGACCGGTCGCGTTCCGCGCCTGGCAGGACGGCAAGCCCCTGCCGGTCAGCCTCGGCCAAGGGCAGGTCAACGGCTCTTCTCAAGGCTATTTCCTCCATCAGGCCACGTTCCCCCCCGGCTCTACGATGATCACGGTCAGCTATTTGGGCAACCCGTCCTGGACGTCCGGCGAGCGCTTCCCCGAACTCACGCCTCCCGCGTTCGCTCTTCCAGACATCCAGGGCCAGGAGGGCCGCTACGACTACTGGCTGCACACCGGCGCCGGCTGGGCGGGGACCATCGGCACGGCGGTGGTTCGATACACGCTCGCCGACGACTTCGTCGGTTACGGGATCGACGTGAGGTCTGACTACCAAGGTGTCGAGAATGGCTGGCCTTCGACGACCCGTCCCGAGACATACACGAAGGTGGACGAGCGCACCTACCAGTGGGTGTTCAGGGAATTGGAGCCGACCGAGGACAGCGACATACTCCTGGCGTTCACCGGCATCACGTACTATGCGCAAGACTCGGGAGCAGTCCCGCCGGTGTTCGGCGCGGTCGTCTCCTCGATCACGACCTCGAACCCGCTCCCGCTGGACGGGGGCGAGCCGGGCTGGGAGGCCATCGACGGTTCTCCCGGCACCAGTCTCGGCCTGCAGGGAGACCAGCGGTGGATACGTCTGGAGGTCCAGGGTGACAGGGAGTTACGCGAGATCCGCATCGTTCCCGGCAGGAACGACACGCCGGAGTCCTTCACCGAATACGGCCGGCCGAAGACCATCAAGGTCACCCTGTCCGACGGGACGAGCACCGTGATCACCCTCGCCAGCGAACCCTCGCTCCAGAAGTTTCCGATCTCCGGCTCGGCCGAGTGGGTCCGCCTGGACGTTATCGATACGTATCCGGGGAGCAAAAGCACCGAGACCTACTTCTCGGACATAAGTTTCGGCAACCGGGCTGCCCCAGGATTCGAGCCGTTCTCCGCGCTCCTCGCAGAGGCTTCCTCCCCCGCGACTCCATCGTCGAGTCCGCCGCTCCCGTCGAGCACCTCGCTCTCGTCGAGCACCTCGCTCTCGTCGGCCACTCCAAGCACCGGGCCGAGCGGCTTCGAAGCCGGGGAATCAAGCAGTGTATGGACCGTCTGGCCGATCGCGGCCCTTGCCGTCGCCGGAGCCGCCCTCGTCGCAGCCATAGTATTGACGCTCATCCTTCTCGGTCGCCGCTCCCGCCAGAAGACATAGACGCGGCGTGCGGACCTCGCCTCGCGACGCCGGTCGCCGCTGAGCCCGACGTAGCATCCACGTAGTATCCTGGTCACGCACTGCGCCCTCCTGGGGAAGGGCGCCACCCGGCGCCGCCGACCAGAAAGGGCCAGATGGAAGCGCAAGCAGGTCCAGGTCCCCGCTACAGATGGGCGATCTTGACCATGGCCCTGTTCGTCGTCTTCGGCGCGCTCGGCCTATCCCGCTTCAGCTACACCTCCATCCTGCCGTCGATGCAGGACGGGCTCGGCCTCTCGAACACCCAGGCCGGCGCTCTGGCGACGGCGAACCTTGCCGGCTACATGTTCATGGCCATCGTCGGAGGCGCGCTCGCCTCGCGCTTCGGCCCTCGCCGGGTGGTGCCCGGCGGGCTGCTGCTGGCCTGCATCGGCATGGTCATCACCGGGCTTTCGGTCGGGTACCCGATGGCGCTCGCGGGGCGGTTCCTCTCCGGCGTCGGCGCCGCCGGCTCCAACATCCCCGCGCATACGATGATCGCCCTATGGTTCTCGCAGCGACGACGGGGCGTGGCTACCGGGACGGCCGCGACAGGGGCTTCGGTCGGCCTCATCCTGGTAGGCCTCCTGGTCCCCTCCATCATCGACAAGTACGGGGCGAACGGGTGGCGAATGGCCTGGCTCATCCTGGCGGCGGTCGTAGGTTTTCTCGCCATCGTCAGCTTTCTCGTCATCCGCGACCGGCCGGGCTACCGCCCCGACGACCACGGCCCGGTCGTCGCCAGTAAGGCCGGCGACTGGAAGAAGATCTACCTCTCCGGCAAGGTGTGGCATCTGGGGATCGTCTACTTCATGTTCGGCTTCGCCTACATGGCCTATATGACGTTCTTCGTGAAGCGATTGATAGCCGATGTGGGCTACACGCAGGAGAGCGCCGGCACCATGTTCATGATCATCGGCTGGTCGAGTCTGGTCTGCGGTCTGACGTGGGGCTTCATCGCCGACGCGATCGGCCGGAAGTGGGCCATGATGATCATCCTTTTCATTCAGTCCGTTTCGTACGCCATGTTCGCGCTGTGGACCGGCACGGGCGGGATAGTCGTCTCCGCCGTGCTCTTCGGCATCACCGCCTGGGGCATACCGGCCATCATGGCCGTCGTGTGTGGAGACCTCGTGGGGCCTTTGATGGCCCCGGCGGCGTACGGCTTTCTCACCGTCTTCCATGGGTTCGGGCAGGCGGCCGGCCCCTACGTGGCGGGCAGACTGGCCGACGCGCTTCCCACCTTCACTGCCAGCTATCTCATGGCAGCGGGAGTCGCCTTCCTCGGTGCCATAGGGATGTTGTTGCTTCGGTGGGCTCCCGGGCGGCCGGGGCAATCCGGCCAAGCAGTCGCGTGCCAGACCGGCACGGTCGATATCGCCCCGCCCCTCTAAGGGACGGGTGCCTCGGAGCCCCAGGCCGCGGCGGCGCGGATCCCGCCGCGGCCCCGTCCGCCGCTCCCTGTATCCTTAGACGACCATGTCACCGCTCCCCATCCACAACATCCTCTCCGAACTGAACGAGCAGCAACGGCTGGCCGTCGAGCACGGAGACGATCCCTTGCTGATAGTCGCCGGAGCGGGCGCCGGCAAGACCGCCACGCTCGCCCATCGGGTCGCCTATCGCATAGCCACCGGCACCGACCCAGGCCGCATCCTGCTTCTCACGTTCACCCGGCGGGCTGCCGCGGAGATGGTACGCCGGGTGGAGGGCATCCTGCGCCGCCTCGAGGCCGAGACGCGTGCTCAGGCGATGGCCGCGCATGGTGGGGCGGAGAATGGCGCCGCTGCGGGCGCCGCCCCGATCCTTCGCAACGCGGGCAAGGTGTGGGGCGGCACGTTCCACGCCACCGCCACGCGGCTGCTCCGCCTTCATGGCCGCAGCATCGGGCTTGATCCCTCGTTCACTATCCTCGACCGGGGGGACGCGGAGGACCTCATGGGGGTCCTGCGTACCGACCTCGGCCTGGCCAAGAGCGACCGGCGCTTCCCTCTCAAAGGCACCTGCATGGATATCTACAGCCGGTGCGTCAACGCCCGGGAGACCGTGGAGGAGGCCGTCGAGGTCCATTTCCCCTGGTGCAAGGACGAGGTGGACGACCTGCGGAAGCTCTTTGCGGCTTATGTCGACCGCAAGGGCGAGCAGAGCGTGCTCGACTACGACGACCTGCTGCTGTTCTGGCACGGTCTGCTGACCGACCGCCGCGCCGCCCGCTCCATCCGGGGGCGCTTCGACTGCGTGCTGGTCGACGAGTATCAGGACACGAACGTCCTACAGGCCGAGATCCTCGAGATGCTCTGTCCGGGAGGGAAGAATCTCACGGTGGTCGGCGACGACGCCCAAGCGATCTACTCCTTCCGAGCCGCGACCGTCCGGAACATCCTCGACTTCCCCCTGCACTTCCCCGGTACCACCACCGTCACCCTCGAGCAGAACTACCGCAGCACGCAGCCGATACTCGACGCGACCAACGACGTGATCGCCGGAGCCGCCGAGCGCCACGCCAAGAATCTCTGGTCCCGGCGGCTCGAAGGGGACAAGCCCCAGTTGGTGTGCTGCGGGGACGAGGACGAGCAGAGCGAGTTCGTCATCCAGCACGTCCTCGATCACCGGGAGGCGGGCGTGCCCCTGCGCCGCCAAGCGGTGCTCTTCCGGGCTTCCCACCATAGTCTGGCCCTCGAGTTGGAGCTTGCGCGCCGGAACATCCCTTTCCACAAGTACGGGGGCCTGCGCTTTGTCGAGACTGCGCACGTCAAGGACTTGCTGGCCTTCCTGCGGCTTGCCGAAAACCCGCGAGACCTGATGGCCGGCACCCGGGTGCTGATGCTCCTGCCGGGAGTCGGGCCTAAGAAGGCGCGCGCCCTCATGGACGACTTGGCCGCCGGGACGCCTGGCACGGCGGCACCGCCCTTCGGCTCTGACGCCGCGGCCGCGGGGCGGGTGGCAGCGCCTTCGGGCTCGGGTGCAGCGGCCGCCACCGGCTTCGCCGCCTGGGCCGGGCGGCCGGCTCCTTCGGCCGCCGTATCCTCCGCCTGGGAGGGTCTGGTCTCGCTCATGACCAGCATCGGGAGTCGCGACCCGGGGGATCTCGCCTCCCAGATCAAACGGATCAGGCTCTTCTATACGCCTCTTCTCGAGCGCCTGTACGACAACGCCCGCGCCCGCATCCTCGATCTCGTCCAACTCGAAGGGCTTGCAACGCGGTCCCCCAACCGGGCCCGGTTCCTCGCCGAGATCGCGCTCGATCCCCCCAGCTATACCGAGGATCTCGCCGGTCCTCCGCTTCTTGACGAAGACTTCCTCATCCTTTCCACCATCCACTCGGCCAAGGGGCTGGAGTGGGATTCCGTCTACGTCATACACGCCGCCGACGGCAACATCCCCTCCGACATGGCTACCGGGAGGCTGGAAGAGATCGAGGAGGAGCGTAGGCTCTTCTACGTCGCCTTGACCCGCGCCAAAGATTGGCTCTACGTCTGCTATCCCCTCCGGTACTACTCCTACCCCCGCACGTTCAGCGACGTCCACGGCTACGCGCAACTCACGCGATTCCTGCCGGAGAGCGTGCGCCGGCTGTTCGAAGAGACCCAGGCGTCCAGCCTCACCTCACCTGATGAGCTCTCCGAAGGTGGGTCTTCATCCACCGCGGGAACGGAACAGAACGTGACTACCGAAGACATCCGGAGGCGCCTCAAAGGGCTGTTCTAGTCAGGTTCCAGCAAGACGGCCTGAACGCAGGCGTGCGATAATACGTCACCTCCAGCTGCGGAAGTACCTATGAGGAGAGTGTTTGGATGCCTAGTTGGATAGGACCATGGGAAATCGCGATAGTCCTAGTCTTGGCCCTGCTTATCTTCGGGCCCAAGAAACTGCCTGACCTCGGCTCTTCCCTGGGCAAATCGATCAGAGGCTTCAAGTCGGGCCTCAAGGACGCCCAAGACGAAGTCAAGACGGCCATGAGTGAGGATGGGAGCGCCGAAGCGCCGGTCTCCGCCGAAGCCCCAGTCGTTACCGCGACCGCTGCGACCGCGAGCGCTACGACCGCGACCGCCGATACGGCTACCGCCACCACCACCGAGGCGACGACCGCCACGACCGAACAGAGCTGATAGGCGCGGCAGTTGCTGGCTGGCCGCTGCTGGCCGGCCCGATGAAAAGCAGGAGCCGCCGACGTCAGTCCACGGCGATCATCACGTTGCTGGCCTTGACGACCGCATAGGCTTCGGACCCGACCTGGAGCCCGAGACTCTCCGCGGAGTGCTTTGTGATCATGGCAACGAGCTCCGATCCGCCGGGAAGCTCCAGAACGACCTCGGTGTTGACCACACCGTGCGTCACGCTCTTGACTTTCCCCTTGATCATGTTCCGTGCGCTGAGCTTCATGACTGCCTCCTGCCTTTGGTTCGAACGGCATAGGGCTGACTTTGGGCCCCCATGCTGACGTGGGCCCCCGATACGATAGCCCGAATCGTCGGTCTTCGCACCGGCGAGACCACGCGCGAGACCGCCCCACGACTCGGCGACCGGTGACGGGCCACGATTCGCTCTGCTAGAATAATCGCTCGCTGAGGCGGTGGGCCTCGCCGCCATTAGGAGAAGTGGCCGAGAGGCTGAAGGCGCTCGCCTGCTAAGCGAGTGAAGGAGTGAATGCTCCTTCCGAGGGTTCGAATCCCTCCTTCTCCGCCAGCATGCGCCTGTAGCTCAGTTGGATAGAGCGTTGGTCTACGAAACCAAAGGTCATGGGTTCGAGTCCCGTCAGGCGCGTAAAGAAAGCCCCGCATTTGTGGGGCTTTACTTTTGGGAAGTCCGCCGGTGGGGACCCGCGAGGGTCGGGGGCCGATTGTCAGGCGTCGCAGCGCCGAAAACCGGCGCTGCGACGGCGATTGTGGCATCCTGTTGCGTGCCCTGGAAGGACGTGCTGATGCTTCGGCGCCAGCTCTTCCTGTTCTACGCACATTGACGAGCCAGGGTTTAGTGCAATACAGTACTCTTCAGCGCGTAGATCAGTGGCAACGCGCAGGGTTGCGGCCTCTGCGGGCGTGGGTTCGACGATCATCCTACGCCCTGACAACTATAGGGAGATGCAATTGAAACTGCTTGTAGCGTTCGTAGCTACTGCTGCAATCGTATGCCTTCTACTCCCGACAGAAAGTGCCTTGGCGGCCACCAAGCCGCTCATCGTTCTCGATCCTGGTCATAGTGGAAGTAGCCTGACGACCATAGACCCCGCCACGCAGATACGAGACGAGGAGTATTTGAACGTCCCGGAGACTCAGTACATGTGGGACGTGGCAATGATCTTGAAGGCGAAACTAGAGGCAGCGGGCTACGCCGTCTTGCTGACCAAGCCGAGTGCGATGGCCACATTGAGCAAGCGCGTCAAAGTGAGCGTTGCCAATGACAATCACGCGGCTTTGGGCGTGAGTCTGCACACAAGTGGTCACAGCTTCGGGAATTATGGGCAGATCTATGTTCAGAAGATGGACTCGTATCGTGAGAATATCTATGGTCAGAGGGTGTTTTTCGGCCTGCCGGATATAGCCGCGCTCAGTCAGAAGTACGGACAGATATTCTTGACAGAGCGTAGGAAGATCGAGGGCTCCAGCGTTGTTATCACGGTGAACACCAGTTGGGGTGGACGAGGTTTGGCTCCCGGCAATGTCCCGATCATGTCCTTATTCGCCGAGGTCCCCTGGGTATTCTGTGAAGCTGGAGCTGTTTCTACCCAGGCCACTAAGGAAGGCTACGCACAGAGTGTCTTCAACTCGATCAAGGCTTGTATCCCAGTAGATGGCGTGGTGAATCCTCCGCCTCCTGTGGTCTACAGTACACGCTACGACCAGACGGACCTTACTGTCAGGAGTGGTGCGTGGCTTGATTTCACGCAGCAAAGTGCATATGAGGGAAGCTATGCCCGATCGGCTACCGGCGGAGCTTCAGCGACAATCAGGTTCAATGGCACTCGTCTCGACTACATAGGTATGAAGGGCACGACACTCGGCATCGTGGACATATACCTTGATGGGGTCAAGAAAGCTACTTTTAAGCTGGCCGCTGCGATTGCCACGTACCAAGTGAAGATCTGGTCTACGGGGAATCTTACGAGCGGCCCCCACACAGTGAGGATAGTGCGGAATAACACCAGTGCCGCTGGTACGTTCATTACCCTTGATGCGGTAGATGTTTGGGGCACGATAGCCAGGTAGTTCGCGCGTTTCGCCCGGGGAGAAGTCACGGTCGGCTCTTGGCGAGGCTCTGGCGCAGTCCCGGTGTTTCTACGGCCGCCTCGCCGCCCCGATCGCCCTAGCCGGAGAGCGAGAAGCCCAGCGCCTGCTCCAGGGTGGTGCGAGCCGCCGTCCCCTCCTGCCAGGCCCCCGCTATCGCGGCCACCGCTCCCAGAGCCTGCAGGCTCTGTCCCTGTTGCAGCGCCTGGGCGAGGGTGTGTACGCCTCCAGCCATCTTCTCGAGCGAAGCCAGGAAACCGGCGTGAGCGGGGGACAGGTCCGGGGGCGCCTGGATGACCCTGAGGTCCTTGATCATCTCGCCCAGCGCCACATCCAGGTCCTTGGCGGCCTGGATCTGCGCCGGGGTGGGGTTGGTGAAGTTCGTCCCGCTCATGACCGCGTATGCCTGCGCGAGGCCCGGGCCGTATTTGTCCGCCCACGCCTTCATCGCTACTCGGTAGGCTTCGAGAGCGCTGAGGGTCGTGGACGTAGTCGACGTAGTCGACGTGGTGGTCGAGGAGGTGGTCGTGGTAGGGGCCAGGGTGGTGGTCGTGGTCGAGACAGTCGTGGCGACGGTCTCGGTGGTCGCCTCGGGGGAGCCGCCGGAGCACGACAGACCGCTGCAACCGGCAACAGCGAAGGCGACCAGGAGCAAAGCGAGCACCATTCCGATGGGCTTCATCTTCATTTCGCCGATCCTCCCCCGGTGTGTAGATGTTGCTCGCTAGGATACACCTTGGGGTTCCCCTGGCCCGCTATCAGGCGTACCATTGTGAGTGGCCGCTCACTTAGTGAGCCGGAAGGCATGCCGGCACGGCCGACGGGGTTAGGTAGACCAAAGAGGGAGGTAGGGAAGTAATGTTAGACGACAAGTTCGACGAGTTGACGAAGAAGATCGTCAGCCGCCGCGACTTCCTCAAGATGGCGGGCGTCGCCGGCGTCGCCGTCGGAGCAAGCGCGGGACTTGGAGGCCTGCTCGCAGCGTGCGGCGGGACCGAAGAGAGCACCACCACCACCGCGGCAGCGACCACCACGACCGCCGGCGCGACCAGCACGACAGCGGGCGCAACCACTACTACGGCCTCGGCCGGGGTCGAGATGGGCGCGGAGCTCAAGATGGGCTTCGTGAGTCCCCTCACCGGCCCGCTTGCCTCGTTCGGGGTACCCGACAAGTATTGCGCCGATCGCTGGAGAGAGGCGTGTGGGGACGGCCTGGTTTGCGGCGACGGTAAGAAACACCCCGTGACCATCGAGGTGATGGACAGCCAGTCCGACTCAAACCGGTCTGCCCAGGTCGCCGGTGACCTCATCAATAACACCAAGGTCGACATCATGATGGTGGCCTCCACTCCCGATACGGTGACCCCGGTCGTGGAGCAGTGCGAAGCCAACGGCTGCCCTGTCGTCTCCACCGACTGCCCGTGGCAGACGTACATGGGGCCGAACAAGGAGTACAAGTGGTCCTACCACTCCTTCTTCGGCGCCGAGGACTTCTTCGCCATCAACGAGTCCTGCTACTCGAAGATACCTAGCAACAAGACCATCGGCGCTTTGTATGACAACACCGCCGACGGCAACTTCTTCAGCGCGAATGCTCCGCAGTACATGGAGGCCAAGGGCTACAAGGTCATCATGCCTTCGAACTTCCAGGTGGGGAGTGAAGACTTCACCGCGCAGATCACCGCGTTCAAGAATGGCGGCGTGGAACTCATCATGGGCAACATGATCCCGCCAGACTTCACGAACTTCTGGAAGCAGGCTGCCCAGCAAGGTCTGAGTCCCAAAGCCTGCCTGGTCGGCAAGGCCATCCTGTTCCCGCAGTCGGTGGAAGCCCTGGGCGACGTCGCCAACGGCCTCATGACCGAGCTCTGGTGGCACCGCACCTTCCCGTGGAAGTCGTCCCTCACCGGGGAGACCTGTGCTCAACTCGCCGACGACTTCGAGGCCAAGACCGGGCAGGAGCAGACCGCTCCGCTCCTCCACTACGTGTGTGGCGAGATGGCCATTTACGCCGTCCAGAAAGCGACCGATCCGAAGAGCAAAGACGCGGTCCTCGCTGTCCTGGAGACGTTGAAGCTCGACACCATCATCGGTCTCATCGACTTCACGGCGCCCATCATCGCGGCCACCGGTACCGGTCCCGCCGACTGGCCCGCCGGCCCGGGGCACAAGACCAAGAACGTCTTCGACCATGGCCTTGGTGGGTCCCAGTGGCTCATGCAGGGCGGCAAGTGGAAGTTCGATTCGGTGCCGATCGACAAGGCCGCAGCCCCTTACATGCTCGACAGCACCCTCCAGCCGGCCAAGCCGCTGCCGGTGGCTCCGCCCGCCTAGATCCGGGGGATCCGGGGCCCCGAGCGATCGCTCGCGAGCATACTGGTTCCGCAATGCCGAGGGGCGCCGCAAGGCGCCCCTCTTCTTCTCTCGAGAGTCGCACGCCGGGGGTGAGGGCCGTCGGGCGCACCCCCCCACCCGGTCCGGCGGCCGCTACTGCTGGGGCGGGTCTTTCGACCTGAAGGTTCTTGCCATCGCCAGTCCGACGACCACCAGGATCAGGCCGAGTGCCAGGCCGAGTATCTGCACCCAGGTGGCCAGGTTCCGCACCGCCGACACCCCCATGGCCACCACGACCCCACTGATGAGGAGCACGATGCCTATCTGGTCGAGGGTCCTGGCGGTGGGTCTTTTCGTGGCATCCTCTTTCTGTCCGCAGGCAAGGTAGAAGTAAGACAGGTCTCCGTGGACCAGAGCGCGGCGCGCCCGCTCTGGCTGATTAGTCGGCTCTGCTGTTCCATCAGAAGGTTACTGCATCTTTTTGCCAAAGGTGCATGCGGTCCTGCGAACAGGGAGACACCAGAGGGGGAGCAATGGCGGAGCGTGAACAACTACCAGGCGAAAATGGCTACAGTCGGCGGGATTTCCTCAGAATAGCCAGCATCGCCGGCGCGACGGTGGGGGCGGGGGCAGGCTTGGCAGGTCTGCTGGCAGCCTGGGGCGGGGAAGCTGAGACAACCACCACGACCGCCGCAGCGACCAGCACCACGGCCGGCCCCACAACCACGGCCGGCCCCACCACCACGGTCACCACGGCAGCGGAGATGGGCCGCGAGATCAAGATCGGCTGGGTATCGCCGCTGACCGGGCCGCTTGCGTGGTTCGGCGTCCCCGACAAGTACTGCGCGGAGCGCTGGGGTGAGTTCGTGACCGACGGCCTGATGTGCGGCGACGGCATGAACCATCCGGTCACCATCATCACCAAGGACAGCCAGTCCGACGGCAACCGGGCCGCCCAGGTGGCCGGCGACCTGGTCAACAACGACAAGGTCGACATCGTGCTGGTGGCGTCGACGCCGGACACCGTCAACCCGGTGGCCGACCAGTGCGAAGCGCTGGAGACCCCCTGTCTGTCGAACGACTGCCCCTGGCAGCCATATTTCTTCGGCCGCGGCGGCGATCCTAAGGTGGGCTTCAAGTGGACCTACCACGCCTTCTGGGGCGCGGAGGACTTCACCACTGCCGTCGACGCGATGTTCCGGGCGGTCCCGAGCAACATGGTGGGAGGTGGCTTGTGGCCGAACGACGCCGACGGGAACGCCTTCCGGCCGGCTTGGACGGCCTTCCTTGCCGAGAACGGGTACACGCTGGTCGATCCGGGCCCCTATCAGAACGGTACTGAGGACTTCACCCAGCAGATCACCCAGTTCAAGGCTGCCGGGGTCGAGCTCCTCACGGGCGTCGTCATTCCTCCGGACATGACGAACTTCTGGAAGCAGGCTTCGCAGCAGGGTTGGACTCCGAAGGTCTGCGCTGTTGGCAAGGCCCTCCTGTTCCCGCAATCGGTCGAGGCGATGGGGCCGATCGGCAACGGCCTGGCCACTGAACTGTGGTGGCACAAGGACTTTCCGTTCAAGTCCTCCCTTACCGGTGAGACATGTGCGGAGCTGGCCGCCGACTTTGAGAAGCGCGCCGAGATCCAGTGGACTGCGCCGTTGCTCCACTACA
>Ga0315283_10002070_pt1 | contig 16598 bp, 12 predicted proteins | sample YL17G09_0_MG_FD_204541 | JGI IMG/M metagenome (GOLD analysis project Ga0315283, IMG submission 204541) | Sediment microbial communities from Yellowstone Lake, YNP, Wyoming, USA - YL17G09_0 | ecosystem: Environmental > Aquatic > Freshwater > Lake > Sediment | place: USA: Wyoming | collected... | reverse complement strand
CGGCCCCAGCCGTGCCTGATTTGCTGCCGATGACCACTGTCTTCGTGATCAGCCCTGCGAACGGGAGCAGGTCGTGGCTGACCATCAGGGCAAAGCCACCTTTCGCCAAATGCTGGGACAGCATGGTTGTGAAGATCGTCATGGCCTCGGCGTCGAGTCCGTAGACCGGTTCGTCGAGTAGCCAACCAATCGCCGGCGATAGTTGCAGGCGCGCGAGCGCCAAGCGTCTTTTCATTCCGGTGGAGAATTTTTCGACGGCAAACCCATCACGCAGTAGGGGATGATTGAGGTTCCATGGCGTCAGGGCGGTCCATATCTCGGAGGGGCTAAGGTTTAGTCCCCTGAGTCGTGACCAGAACTGGAGATTCTGCGTCGCTCCCATCTTTAAGTACAGCCCGTTGGCCTCGGCTGGCAAGTATTCCAAGGCGTCGCGGCGATCCTGGATCGGCCCATGGGAGCCATGATAAGCGACGGTTCCAGCCGCTGGCGTCAACAGTCCAGCGACGGTTGCCAAGAACGTGGACTTGCCCGCTCCGTTTGGTCCGGCGATGTGTACCAATTCACCCGCGCCAACCCGCAGCGACAGGTCGTGGAAGAGTCTACGGTGGCGAAAGGCGAAGCTGAGTTTAGTGATTTCCAACATCGTCGTACAGCATATCAATGTCTGCGCAGGCGGTCTGTCAAAATTCCGCGACGTTGACGAAGGCCGTGGCACTGGCGCGGCGCTCAACGACTCGGCTGCTGTCAGCGGAGATGTCGACGGAATAGACGCTGACGTCAAAACCAATCAAACCCAGATGCAGGGCCAGTCCGGCCGAAGGTCCGGCAGCCGTGTAGCCAGTGCGCAAGGCAAAGACGCTGTAGCTCCCCGGCCGTTTTCCCAGCAGCAGCTCCATCCCCAGGTGGTATTTTTTGCTAAAAGGGGTGGATTTACGCTCGAGGCTGTCGGCCTCAGCGACAAAGTTCATCACGCCAAATCGGCCCAGGTGCGGCGACAGGGAAAAGGACGACTGGACGTCCTGTTTGATGCGCAGTTGCTCGCCACCTTTGGCTTTGAAGGTGGTATCGCCGGCGTTTTTAACGTTCAGTCCGAGGGTCGGCGAGCCACGATAGTTCATACGCCAGATCGCACCAGCGTTGTTGCCTGTTCCGCTGTAGGTCTGCGAGGCAGCCTTGAGCGCCTCTTTACGCTTGCTGGCGTCGATGATGTCCGCGTACATGAGGGCTCCCTCGGTCACTTGGCGGGTGGCCGCGTAGCCGAAGTAGCCAAGCGAGATACCACCGTCCGGGCTTTGCACGCTTAGGCCGTATCCAATCCCATTCATGTTTCGATAATGAGTGTCGAGGATGCCGCTATTTTCGCCGCGTGGAGTGGTCGCCATCTGGGTGTCGCTAAACGGCAGCACCATGCCTCGCCCGAGCACCATGCCTGTGGCCACGTTGGCCCTGGCGTAGTTGCGCTCATCAGCATGTGAATCGATGACGGTTTGGCCGACGGCACCGTCGTTGGAGGCCCCGCTCTTCTTTAAATCATGGATCAGGGTCGGAGCGTGCTGGTTGGCCTCGACGGTGACGGCGGGGAAGTAAAATTTTCGGATGATGGGTGCTTGTGCTTCAGCTTTTTGATTCAAGCCGCCAATGCCCGCGGGGTTGTGAAAAGCGGCATCAAGGTCATCGGCTACCGTCCCGATCGCACCGCCCATAGCGTTCGCGCGTGGTGAGGGAATCGGATCCTCGTCGATCACCGACAAAACCTTTTTGTTTGGCGGTGGCAAAGCCGCCGCCGCGTCCGCTACAGCAGTCGCGCCGTAACAGAGAACAAATAAACCGATGAGGCCGACGCATCGCATGGCTGGTGGTATCTCCTGAGGAGGTGATCTCTGCCATGGTCAAGGTCGGTATAACGCGTTTATTCTTTAGGCCCTTTTGAACTTTTTTATAGGTATCAGAGGCTTAGGGCCTCGGTTTGGCTTGCTTGCATAAATCCTGCCCTCCAGCCTTCCCGTCCTCCCAGTTTTTGGGCAGCGGCTTTATTCCGCGCAACTGGGAGGACGGGAAGGCTGGGGGGCAGGATTTATGCAAGCAAGCCCTTCGGTTTGCGGGGCGGGCTAAGCGCCCGTCTCGTGCGCTTTTGACTCCAAGTACTCGTCGTAATTGCCCTCGTAAGTGCGCAGCTCGCCATCGCGAATTTCGAAGACCCGGTTGGTGATCTGCCGCAGAAAGTGGCGATCATGGCTGACGACCAGTACTGTACCTTCGAAGGCCTGGACGGCCTTCATGAGGATCTCGCGCGACTCGATGTCCAAGTGGTTGGTCGGTTCGTCTAGTACTAGAAAGTTAAGAGGGCTGGCCAAGATCATGGCCAACAGTACGCGGCTGCGCTCCCCGCCCGACAGCACGCCGATCTTTTTGTCGACGTCGTCGCCACTGAATAAAAAAGCCCCGAGGAGGTTTCTGATGTAGCCGACGGTACCATCGGGTAGACGGCTTGAGACTTCCTCGAAGATGGTCTTTTTCGGATCCAGGGTGTCTAAGGCGTGTTGGCTGAAGTAGCCGGTGCGGACACTGGCACCGATCGTCACGGCGCCTCCGGTGACCTCGGTTTCGCCGACGATCGTCTTTAGCAGTGTCGACTTGCCGGCGCCGTTGACACCGGTGAGGGCGATCTTATGCAGCCTTTGGACCACCCCGGAAACGCCACGAAACACCAACTTTTGGCTGCCGTCTTCGCGCGTCCAGGTCTTGCTCAGGTCGGTCATGCGAACGACATCGTTGCCGCTGCGCGGCGGTTGGGCAAATTCAAAGTTGATGGTCTTAACCTCTGGCGGAGCCTCGAGGCGGTCGATCTTGTCGAGTTTCTTCACCCGTGACTGAACTTGGGCAGCGTGCGAGGCCCGGGCGGCGAACTTGGCGATGAAGTCCTCCTCCTTGGCGAGCATGTCTTGCTGCCGCTTGTGCGCCGCGATCACCTGCTCGCGCCGCTGCACCCGCTCGCGTAGATAGAACTCATAGTTTCCGCTATAAACAGTCACCTGCTTGTTAGCGATCTCGACGATGCGGCCGACCAGACGATTCATAAATTCGCGGTCATGGCTGGTCATGACGATGGCGCCTTTGTACGCCTGCAACCACTCTTCAAGCCAGATGATGGACTCGATATCCAGATGGTTGGTTGGTTCGTCCATGAGCAAAACATCTGGCTGCAGCGTCAGAATCCTAGCTAGGGCGATACGCATCTTCCAGCCGCCGCTAAACTGTTCAACCGGTCGGTCGTAGTCTGCAGGGCCAATCCCCAGGCCGGTGAGCACCGACTTGGCGCGGGACTCGAGGTCGTAACCGCCGCGTTGCTGATACTCCATCTGGGCGTCGCCGTAGCGTTCCATCAAGGCCTCGAAAGCCTCTGGTGCGAGCTTTTCGGCATCGCCACTGGCCAGCAGGGCTTCGGCTTCCTCGATGACGATGCCGAGGTCCGCCACGCGACCGGCGCCAGCGACGACTTCAGCCAGGGCCGAGCGGCCGCGCATCTCGCCGACATCCTGAGCAAAATAGCCAATCACCGTATTGGGCTGGATGACGACGCTGCCGCCGTCGGCCTGGTCCTCACCGACGATGAGGCGAAAAATCGTCGTTTTGCCGGCGCCATTTGGTCCGACTAAACCGATGCGGTCGCCCGGGCGGACCAGAAAGGAGGCGTTTTCATAGAGGACGCGCTGACCTTGGCGTTTGGTCAAATTAGTCAGATGAATCATCGATCTATGAGCTCCGAAGGCAATCGAGACAAGCTGGGGTCACCGCGTGTTGAGCCGAGATGACATGGACAAGGCCCTAGGCGTTACCACATTGCACCATCTTGCTCGAAGGTTTTCTCAAACGTGAGGTCTAGAGCTGTGCTGCGCCGGAGCTGGTCAGCGACTCAAAGAACTGCCGCTGATGGCGTAAGGCGCTAAGAAAAGGCTCGTAAAAGGTCTCCTGGCGCCGCTTGAAGCCAACCTCAATTTCGTACTCAGCCAGGCGCAGGGGCATCTCTTGCAGCCAGTCCTTGAACGACTTGTGCTGCGAGACAACCTGGCGAACCGCCGCTGGCAAGGCATTGATAAGGGCTCGGACGCTGAGGTTTTTCCCTTGTCCAGCGGCGACGTGGCGCATCAGTCCGTCGGCTTCTTTGAGGCGAAACTCGAGGTCAGCGATGCGCTGGTCGAGAATGCGCATTTGCTTATGGACGACGTATTTTGGTGCCATCACCTGGTTCAGGCTCGCCAACTCGGCCTCGGTCAGCATGTCCATGCTAGCCAGGTGGCGGCGGATCAAGTCGCTGTAGGTTTCAATGTAGGATTGCACGAACATCATTTCGGCAGCTGGCAGCTGGCAGGGCTGGTCGGCGAAGGCCATGATCAAGCCGACGACGCCCTTGGCGGTCAGACGAAAGACGGGGCGCCCGTTGTCGCTGATGCGCTCAGCCCAACCAAATCGACTATAGCGGCTCAGAATCCGCAGGATTTGCACGGTTTGAAACTGCACTTCAGCCCCGACCCGATACGCCTGGAAGATGTCGCGCATCAGGTCGATATGAAACAAGATGTGTTTGGCGCGAAACTTCGGGTTGAGCAGCGACGTGGTGAGGATCGCGGCGGAGATGATCAAGGGCTCACGGTCGGCCACGGTCTTTTTGTGCTGGAGCACGGTCGAGCTTGAAGTCGTCATGAGGGTATACCCTAATTAGGCGCTTGAAAGTCGAAATCGGCATTGATTCACCCGGAGGGCTGACGATTTTTAACAGGTGCGCCTAGGGCATGCAATCTACGTAAAGTTACAACGTAAAGCTTTAGGCCAAATCCCGGCTTTATTTACTGGCGCCATTGTCCAAGGCTGAGGCCGATTGCACCATCTCTGGGTGCCAGCGCAGCCGAATCTTGACGAAGTCGTAGTTTTTATCGGCTTTATTTTGGTTGATGAGCGTACCCAGCGGGGCCTTGCGTTCGCCGCCGATGTCGGCGGCCTCGAAGTCAACCTTGCTTTGGTCCTTGGATTTAAGCGTCGCCTCGCCGTTAAGGTGTCGGGCTTTCATGCCTTTCGGCGCACCGCTGGTGCTACCTTTGCCATTGCCCTTAGACTTCTTCGCATCATCCGCCTGGGCGCTGGCGCTCAGCCCAGAACAGGTCAGTCCTGCGATCAGGATGAAGATTTTGCCAAACTGCATAAAACTCCCCTTTCTGCGGCAAGGGCTCATGGTTCTATCGGTAGAACCGCAGGAAACTTGAGCCATTTTTCTGAACCGTAGAAGATTATTGAGCTTTCAAGGCGTATAATAAAGACACTGCCCATCCGCTGCCAAGGTCGATCATACCACAGTCGCCCGCTTTAGTTTGTGTCCCGGTCCGAGAGGAGGCTTCGATGAATCTGCGTTCACGCATCATGATGGCAAGACTGCGTTTGCTGCTGGGGGCGGGATTGATCTGCTGTGTGGCAGAGGGTGAGGGGTTGGCGACGACGGCAGTTAGGCCCGTGACGACCCCTTTCATTCGCGGCTCCGATGCGCTGAGTCATATGCGCGTCGATCCCAAAGGTCGCTTTCTCGCCTATGTCGGTGACTCCGGTCTTGGTCTTTACATGGTCGACCTGAAGTCTAAGGGTATCTTTCAAGTCTCGGGTGGCCAAATCGGCGCCAGCTTCGTCTGGTCACCAGACGGCTATCGCTTGCTCTATCGCGAACAGAGCGTGGCCGCAGATGGGCAGATCAGCAGCGAAGTGAAGGCTTATGATGCGGCTTTGGCCAAGAGCGTGTCGCTGGATAAGCTATCCTATCCAACCGGCTTTCTGACCCTTGACCCGCGCGACCTTCGGCTGCAGCTGCTGGGGCCACAAGGTATACACACCAAGCGCATCTACTTTCCCGGTCAGCGCCTGGCGCGGTGGCAGATCGCCCAGCGCAACGAGAACGGAAAGTTCTTGGCAACACAGCAGGGCATGCTGTGGGAGACCCAGGCCGGCTTTGCGCTGCGGCGCCTAGACGACGACCAATCTGGAGTCGAATCCTTCGATATTTCTCCGGAGGGTGGCTCGGTCGCTTGGGCGACCAAGGCCGGGCGGGTGTATATCAGCAAGGGTGGTAAGACACCGCGCTTGATCGGCCACGGCCGGGATCCACGCTGGCATCCAGACAAACCCATGTTGATCTATTCCGGCGCGCGGATGGTTGGCAACACGGTGATCGGTTACGACCTGCGCCTTGCAGACGAGGACGGAGCCGGTCGCTTCTTGACGTCGACGCAGTTTGTCGACGAGCGCTGGCCGCAGTGGCACCCGCGTGGGCACCAGATCATTTATACGATCGCCAAAACGACCGATATTTTCCTACTGGATTTCACGCCATGAAGCACATTCTGCTTGGTCTGGTCGTCGCCACCAGCGGGGCCTTCGCCAACGCTGCGACCCTGCTTAAAGGTGATATTCCGACCGGTGAGAGGGTGCAGCGCCTAAGCGCCTACTTTTCGCCAAAGCCTGGCGAGCAGGTTACCCTGCGGCAAGACGAAGTCCGCGATTTTCATCGGCGCGTCGCGCCGGATCTTTTGCGCGGCATCATCACAGTGCGTCCGCCTAGTGGATTTTGCCTGCGCATCTCCAGGGACGAAGGCGAGGCCGACGATGTTGTATGTAAACCCACTACTTTGAGCTTTCGCTTTAGCGATCTCGACCCAAACGGCCGTCTGACTTGGCAGATAAAGACCGGCGACGGCGACTTTGGCACGGCACTTAGTTGGCCGTCACCCTATCGGATCGGTAGCGTCATTCCCTTTACTAAAGATCCCGCCAAGGATCCGCCAGAGCATGTGTATTTGAGTAGCTGCACGGCCAAACGCGGGCCGACTGGCCGCAGTATTCGCCTTGGCCTGCTCAGCGGCGAAACCTGGATGATCCACCTGCCCGACACCGACGAATATTTGACAGCAGCAGGCGAAGCGTCCAACCTAGATGTCGATTTCATGACGGCAAAACGCGGCGTCAAAGAGGCTGCCCTGGATAAGGCGGATGGGAAAAAAGAGGGCGAGGCAAAGGCGGAGGATGGCAAGAAGGACGGCGAGGCGAGCAAAGGCGCTGAAAAGGCCAAGGATGCCGCCGCCGATGCCCGCGACGACCGCAGAATCTGGGCGATTCCCGCCCGCAACGCCTGTGTTATGCCGTCTGATCGCTTCCAGCCCAATGGGAGCGTCGCTCGCGGTGGCCGGGGCGAGTGTCGTTATATCTTCGGGGGACCGCCCGAAGATCCGCGCACGGGACGCATCGAGTGCCACGAGGTCGATGGATATAGACTAGTGTTTTTGCCGGTGACCTGTTTGGGCGAGTTAGAGGTGAAGCGGGATCCGGGCGCGAGTGCGAAAGCCCATCACGAATAGGCCGCTTAATACGCTGCCAAGTAAAGGAGCAGTCCATTTAGTTTGGCCAGGTCGGTCACCGTGGTCTTCATATAGCGCTGCAGCATCCAGCCATGGCGATCACCGACGTAGATGCTTGGCAGCTCGGGTTCGTGGTAGGTCTTAAGCAAGTCCGGATTGGCCAGGTAAGCATTGCTCAATTTGAACTCCTTCATGAAGCCCTGGGCGTCGTCGCGCGTGTCGTGCGAGAAGATGTAGACAAAGTCTGTATTTAGCTTTTGATAGTGTCGCTCAAGGCGCTGGATCTGCGGCATGAGCTGTTGGCAGGGCTCGCACCAGGACGCGAGAAAGACGATGACGAGTAGACGGCCCTTGCTGGGCGCGATGGTCACCGACTCATGCTCATCGCCTAGTCTGGTCGCACTAAAGCTGGGCAGCCGCACCCAACTGCTGACGTAGTGATCCGTGGCCGTGACCGCTTTAGGCGGTGCTGGATGTTCTTCGCCTTTAGGCTCCCCTGCTGCGGCGACGGCGCTGGGTAACAGGGCCGTGATCAGCAGTACAGTGCTCAGAAGTGCCGCTTTAAGAGGATTTTTGGCCATGTCGATCCTCGGTCAATGGATATCAGCTACCCATGTTATTATAGCACAAGCCTAGCCAGCCATGGACTGAATCGCCCGGAGAGCACCGATGAAGCAAAACGAACTCATTGAGCGCTGGAGTTTCCCCTGGCCGTTGATGGACGTGCTGATCGGGGGTAAATCATCGATTGATCTGCCGGAACTCCAGGTCGCTAACTTGGTTCAGGCCAGTGAGTTTCTTAAGGCCTACGGTTTCGATGCAGAGAAGCCCGCCGACCTGCGCTACCTCCATTCCGTGCTCGTTGAGGCCTTGAGCTTTATCGAGCACCAACTGGTTTTGCCGCGCGAATGGGAGCGCGGCATACGGCCGCCAGATGATATCTTGTTTTGCTCCGATCCGCGGCAGCTGCTGATCTGGGCCTCCGCACAGGATGCGCCGGCAAAACGGCGTAGTGTTTGGTCGTGCGCTGTGCTGCGGGTCATGCACACCATCGGCCACTTAGAAGGCGTCAATCGCTCGGTAGACCTCGATGCAGCGCGTAGTCAGATCTTTGACCGCTTTCGCGCGCATATTTGGGAGGAGGGAGAAGCGCTTTGGTTCGGCGGCCCCGAGTGTAGAGTCGAGTTGACCCAGGTCGAGTGGAAGGAGAAGAAAAGTCGTAACTCCATCATCCTCAAGCTCTTACACAAGCGCGACAATGTCGCCGAGACCATCTACGATTACGTCGGCATTCGCCTGGTTACCAGGCATCTAGGTGACGCGATGATGGCGGTGAAGATCCTCCATCAGTACCATATCCTGTGCTATCCAAACGCCTATCCGGCAAGGGCGCGCAATACCCTGGTCGATACCGCCGCCTTTCGCGGCCAAGTCGATGTCTTGACCGCCTGCTTGAAGGCCGGGACCCTAAGTGCCGAGGCCTTCCAGGCACAAATCGCGGCGCTTGCCGTGGCGCAGCCTGAAGCCCCGGTTGGACCAAACAATCCGCATTCGGCTGCAAGCTATAGGGCCATTCAGCTCACCGGTCGGCAGTTGATCCGCGTTCCTTATCACCGCTTTGATTGGTTTTTAAAGCTAAGCGCGGCGCTCAGCACGAAGACCCTGGAACCCACCACGACGCAGATGTTACGCGAATTGCGCATGCTGGTGGAGGGCTGGCACTCCGTCAAGGATAGCTTGGATGATGCATCCTTTTTTCCCTTCGAGGTGCAGATCCTCGATGCCGAAAACTACGAAAAGTCAAAGCACGGCGACGCTAACCACGACCGCTATAAGCAGTCGCAGGTCAAGGCAGCGCGTAAGCGGGTCCTGGGCCGAGTCCTCGAGTGCTACAAATCTGAATCGCCGTAGTGTCTTCAAGCACTGAATGCACCGGGTTCACTTTGGCTGACTACGAACCTGTTCTTCGTTGGGGGTCGTGGTGCAGTGCCTGCATAGATTCGAAGATGAATTTGCTTTGGTGGTCGTTGAGTCCGATGAACTTTAGGCCATGTTCATAAAGATCCGCTCCGTTGACTTTGCTCCACCGCACCTCGACCGTGATTTGGTTAAGTAGTAGCCTTCTGAGCTGTTGGTTGGTGGCAGGGTCATCTGAGGTCAAGTCAACGCGCATGGTCACCTTTTTGCCAATCTGCTTAGCGCCTACGACGCGCAGGCCATTGAGTGAATAGTCAACGATTTGATAGCGGCCAAGTTCGGTGACGATCTCAGCTCGGACCTGTGCCCCTGGAATAGTAAACCTTTGCTCTTTTGTGCGAATGTGGATTTGTTCGAGATGTAAGCGTTCGACACGTGCTAGAGGTTCAGGTCTGGTGTGAAAGGGATTGAATTCAAAGGCCTCTACCAGCTTTTCCTGGTGTTTTATGGCGATATGGATCGGACTGAAGCCTGGGATTGCAGACTCGTCCATACTGAGGCAATCATAGCATTCCTCGCTTAAAAGAATTTTGAACGGGCTACATGCGGATTCCAGTCGGTTAGCGAAGTTGACACCATTGCCGATCATGGTAAAGTCGATGCGTTTTTTCCCGCCGATATCAGCAATGATGACATCATCAACGTGAATGCCGATGCGCACCGGTAAAACGAAGGCGCCGTCGGTCCTGGAGTTCTGAAATTTGCTAACGATGAGTTCTTGGATCTGCCTCGCGGCCTTGAAGGCAAGGGTCGCGTGATGCTCATTACCCGCATGCTCATGGTAGCCAAAAAAGCAAAGGACCCCATCACCGATCGAACGATCGATGGAGCCATGGAATGACGAAATAATGGTATTGATCTCCGTCATGGCCAAAGACAGATGCCTGAGCACAGCTTTTGGCTGGAGGATTTCCGATATTTGCGAGAAGTCAACGATATCGATAAACATGATGGCGACGTTGACTTCGGCCGCATCTAGTTCGCTGTTCAAAGTGCTGCCAAGGATTTCGTTGAGCCGATTGGCCGGCGCATGTCCCTTTAGCGTATGGATAATTTCATTGCGCTCGTTTTGTAAGAGACTGATGCGATTAGATACGGCCATCGACAAAAAGAGCGCCTCTAAAACCCCGCCAAAGGCCGAAATATAGTAGGAGTGCGGTGCGGTTGGGAATATCCCTAAAAGGGTCATAAAATGGATAAACTCACAGGTCATCAGGCCAAGAAAGGACAGAAACGTAAAGTAGACGCGGTCGACATGGATGCGGAACGTGCACCGAATCAGTAGCAAGAGGGTGCCAAAGGTCACGAATCCGGTGGTGATATAAACCGCCAGTCGTAGCGGAATGATGCAATTTGTCAGGGCTAAGACGATGGCCCCTGCTAGGACATGCTTGCTATAGCGGTAAGATACCGGGCTGTGCGTGCGGAACTCGAGAAACAGTCGCAGAAACATGATAAATGGCAAGAACATGAGGGCCGTCACAATGGTGATGCCGCGGATATAGAGCTCAAAATGCTCGCCGGTGATTGGCCAAATCATTTGGATGTAGCCACCGTAAAGAACAATGATGCTGAGGATGAAACATTCGTAGATGACGAAGTACGAATAAATTTTGTCCCGAAGGGCTAAGGCTAAACTGAGATTATAAATTAAAACGCCTAAGAACATGCCGAGACAAAGACCAAGGACCATATACTTAGTGACGTTTGACGTCGTAAAAACATGCTCTTTGGCGATATTGATCGGCAGGTAAAGCAAGATCTCTGAATCGACATGGATATAAATCATGCGATCATGGACGCTACTTTGAGTAAAGGGGAAGGCCTGATTGTAGTACTTGAGTCGCCGATCGGCGAACGGGCGGTCGTTGCCGATTTTTAGGCTGTCCAGGTGGGTGTCGCCTTCAAAAAGAAAGAAATCGACGTTGCGCAGAAATGGTGTCGCGATTTCTAAAATGTAATTTTGCTCGACTGTTCCTTTTGGTACCCGAACTCTGAGCCAATTTTCCCCGTGTTTATTCACTAGATGAGAAATGCGCTGAGGCTGGACACTTACCCATGCGGTGCCTTGTAGGTCGAGTACGGAATTAAGGGTGAGAGCTTGGTGATCGGTGGTGACTTCCTCGATCGCAAAAGGGTTGTCTGCACTTGGCGACAGCCACCAGCTACAGCAGATAAAAATCAGAGCGCTGCAGAAGCCATGCAGGCTTCTTTTGATTTTTATGCGCTTGTCTGTGGACGCCGGCATTTGTTTGTATTTCGCGTGGAAAGTTCATGGACCTATACGGGTTTATCGGTATTCACATGAGGCTTCTTGACCAAATCGGGCTGCTTCATCTTGCGAGGATGCTAGGGGGCTGATTTGTAACGGATTTATGGGGGTAGGGTGACAATTGGCTAGGCTCGAAACGAGACAGCCATGAGTTGGCTCATCGTTGGTGTTACTGAAGCTCACCTAAATGGTCGTAAGGCTTCAGAGGGGTAGGGGCTGGAGATGGACGTTCACGTTCGCCTTGATCTAAAACCTGACACGCCCAAAGTAGCCCGGACCTCAAGCACCTCACGGAGTCGTGTGAATCACCTCGGTCTGCACGCCTATTTGACCTGTGCCGCTGCTGATCCCGGTGATCGTAGCCACGTAGTCGTCTTGGACCATCGGCGTGTAGCTGATGCTGTTGCCAGTCGGGGTCGCATCAACAGTCGTCGACCCATTGAGAGTATGCTGGATGCTCCACGAGATGGTGGACGCGGTATCAAATGAGGAGGAGTTCAGGAGGTAAGCTCGCAGATTGAAAGCGTTGCCGATCCGCGTTGAAGAAGGCGACTGCAGGGATCCGTCATCGATAAATACTGCGGTCTTGGGCGAAACACTGCCAGAAGCATTGTCGGAATTCAGGCAGGTGCCTATGCTAGTGGTGCCAACTATTTTGTTGCCGAATACTCTGGCGGTGCCGTTGCAGCTTATATTGCCAGGGAAGGTGTTAAAAAGCCAAACTTGACCACTATACATGGATGTGTAGCTGTTGCTTGCTCCAATGGAATTGTTCCACAAAAAGGCTGGTCCGGACCCAGATAAATGGTTGCTTGCCGCCAGTGTGTTACCAATAAGATAACTAGAAGACTGATAATTTTGGACGCTGACGTTGCCGTCTATCGTCGAATTCTTAAGATAAACGCCTTGATAACTTGAATAACTTGATCCTAGATTCACTGTCGTTGAGCTAGCCGACTGGGTCAGATTGCTGCCGTAACCAACAAAGGTTAGCGTACTGCTTTGCATAGCGTTGAATGTCGTATAGGACACGTTGGACCCGAAATAGTAGGTGCCGTCCAAGAGGAACGGCTGGACTGTGTTAGCATAGTCGTGACTATTGGTGATTTTGATTGCGGCCCAGTTACCACCACTGTAGCCGGTGGTGACATCAAAGATAATCGGACTACCGGAGGTGCCAAGAGCAGAAAGGGTTTTATTGAAATTGAGTGTCCAATGCCCGTCGGCCTGCAGGCTGGCCCCAGGGTCGATTATGACGGCATCATAGAAGTCGGTGTCGCAGGTTACATGATGCACACCGGTCGTAATCTCAAAAGGAAGAGTGTACTGACCGCAAATATCCCCGGTGATCGTGGTGAAAACCTTGGGCGTGCAGAGATTGTCGGCCCACTTTTGCGTGAACGTGCAATAGTTAAGAATTTCGCAGCCGCGAGTGGTAGATACTTTGCCGGATGGGCAGGCGGTCAGACAGCTCGACCCATTCCAATTGCCAGGGTATGCGGTGCCGGAGTAGTAGGAGGACTGGCATTGCGTTAAGGTGCTACAGGCAGTCAGATTGCTAGACGAACAATAGCCGATGCACTGTCCCGCGCTCCACGTGTATCCGTAGCGATTGCACAATGCCTGAGTATTGCAGGCAGTCAGATTGCTAGACCCACAAGCGCCGAGGCAGGTATTGGAGCTCCACACCATGGAGCTACCCTCGCAGGCCAACTGCGTCGTACAAGCACCTAGGTTGCCCGCAGTGCATTGCTGCACGCATGACGTTCCTGACATGAAATAACCGCCGTTGCAGTATGAATTACGGTTCTCCCCGACGGAACAGGTCGGATCTCCGTAGCTCTTAGTGTAGCTATAGACACCGTTAGCAATAGCTGTGGTATCGCTCCAAGTATCGGTGGAGCAGGTTCTCAGCAGGGTGCCGCCGAAGCTGTCGTACTGCTTGGTGGTCGTCGTCGAGGTCTGAAAGCCATTTTTCATCGCCTGAGAGTAAGTCGGTGGCTCCGTGTAGTAGGCCACGTTGCCGCTACCACCAGTGGCTCCGGTCGCTCCGGTCGCTCCGGTTGCTCCAGTGGCTCCGGTCGATCCGGCTGGTCCCGTGATGTCGACGACCTTCCAACTAGTGGAGTCGCAGGTCTGAAATTGTTTGATATTGGCGATGTAGTACAGCTGGCCACTGCGCGTACCATCGCAGGTTGGCAGAGTGCTCACAGATTCTACCAAATAAGCGCCTGCGTAAGCCGCCACTGTTCCGCCTGGACTCTTTGTTGGTGCAATAGTCGTCGCGGTCGACGTGGTTTTTGGCGTCCCGACTATTCTTACCACTTGAAACAAGCCAAAGTGTTTAATCGTTGCGTAGACGACGTTGCCTGTGATCACGACTTGCGTAGGATCCAACACCTCAAGAATGCGGCCGCTGTCACCAACGTAGATGCTCAACACGACGAACGAAGCGGTGTCGGTGAGCGCCAGCGCCGCGCCACTGCCTATGGGTAGTGACAGCGTCAGCGAACCGACGAGTTTTAAGCTGTCTGAGCCGACGATGACGGCTGGGCCGCCAGTCGCCACGGAGGTCACCCCGAGGGAGCCGGCGACATCCGGGACAGCGATCGAGGCGCCTTCTGAGATCGCCAAACTGCCCGTTCCCGACAGCGCACCGGGTAGGATATCCAAGGACACCTTTTTAAAATCCGCCGAGCCCTTGGTGCTGCCAGAGGTGCTGACCACTGTTCTCTTTGTCGGATCGATGCCAATCGTCATATCGCCGTTTGGCTGCTCGGCAGCTAAGGTCGGCGCGGGAGCGTTGCCGCTGTTCTTATCTGGTGTCGCCACAATGACGGCAGCTTTGCCGCTACTGAGTGTGCCCGACCCTTTCATACATGCTGTTAGAAGGAGAAGGATGAGGCAGAGGGAGCGTTTGTGCAGTAGAGGATTCATAAAAATGGCTTCCTTTAAGACGGAGTAGGACTGCTCCTGCCAAAAATTAGCTCGGTGCGCCAGCGGAGAACTTAAGTATGGAATTCTAAGCAACTGTAAACACAATCTAAAAAGTGAATTAGGAGGCTGCTGGTGCGATCTTGTAACTCGCGGTTCACAGCGGACGCAGTCGAGCTGGTCGCAGCCGCGACCAGCAATGCAGCCATTGGTTGGCAAGATCAGGACCCGAGCGAGGAAAAGGACCTCTAACTCTCGGTCTGGTGATCATGAAGCCAGGTTTATTGCTTCAATTTCCTTCAGAGGTTTGGCTAGCAAAAGGTGTTGCAGAGTATTCGCCGACTTCCTTCCAGGCGTTGCCCGCAATCTGCAGACAAGCTGACTTATAGGATGACTTCGCGGCGTCTAGAGCATTGGTGTCGGGTGCCGTGGCCGGCGCTGAGTAGACGACGGCCAGTTCTTTGGTCGTCGCGGTAGCGCTGACACAGGTGCCCATGGCGGCTGTATCGCTGCACACATCAATGCCAAAGATCCCGCTAGCATCGGCGCATTTACTGCTATACCCGTTGAGTAGCTGGTTATCACCAAACGCTAGACCGACGAAGGACTGGCATTGTTTGTAACCACTGGACTCCGTGTATCTACAGGATGCAATAGGTCGTCCAGCAACAGAAGGTGTAACCGTTGTACCATCGCTACTGACTTCAACAGTACCGGCGACCGGCATTGCACCACAATAAAATAATTGGAAGACTCCGAACCATTTGCTTTTGAAGTTAAAGCGGTCGCCTAGTGTCGGGTCAACCGCCATTGCGCCGCGACGCCATAGACGCAATACATCATCGTTACCCTTTTGGATGACGCAGAGGTTGTCTTGGACCCTTTGGATGCGCGTTGCCAATGCCGTTAAGCCAGTGCTCTGTGGGACAAACAAAGACACGGTGAATACCGAAGCGGCTTCCGATACTGCAGATCCATTGGGTGCGGTAGCCGAGACGAGTAAAGCTGACGATGCCTTTGAACCACCTATATCTCCAACAACACTAAATCCCGCAGGATCATCAGCATTCGAGGCTTTAAGCAGCGTCCCCTCGGGGAGCGCTCCAATCGGTACCTCTACCGTAGAGCTGGCGACTGTTAAAGTTCCCGGGGCGCGAAAAGTAGTCGTCTGGCTAGGGTCGAAACTTTTGCCAGCGCTTGACTGACTAGCAGCCTTCTTATTGATATGACCGCAAGCAACAATGATAGTGACACTTATAGCAGTGGCTGCGAGGAGACTAATAACGCTTTGTTCTGTCGAGAACTTCATGGGGCACCATCATGGTGAGAGTTATTAGCGTCCTGACACGTGGTAGCCGTGGACCTTAAGATATCGACTATTGATTAATCGGTAGAAGACCGCCAGCCAATGACCAGTATTGTAGTAATCTGTAACCAGACGGACCGGATGACTCGCTAAATTAGCCACAACCACGATTGGTGTTGAATAGGTGTCTGGCGCTCCGATAGTTACTTCGGTTGTTTTGATATCGTATTTGCTGCTAGCATTTAGCTCAGAATAGGTGATCACAAAGCGGCCGGAGTCCGGATTGAATTGCACGGTTGGATTATAGCAGGTGGATAGCGTGAACTTTGTCGGAGCCACAACGTCTAAACTGCTATCTGAGCGTTTGAAGTAGCAATCGCCTGAGTCGTCGCGGTAGACGATAAATGCTACGGTTGCACCCCCTAAGGTGCCTACGCTTAGGTCGAGCGTTTGATCACTGCTTGAAGCGTCAGCATCCGCAAAAACCGAGCTACCAATCGTCGCGCTGGTGTCACCATAGTTAGTCGAGTAGATAGAACGTAGCCGCATCAGATTTAGACTCGTGCCGGCGCGGTATGCTAAATAGAAGTAGCCAGTTCCATTCTCACTAATCCAACGCAAACTCAGTCGGTCTATGTCGGTTGAGCCTTGATTTCTTTCGAACTTGGAGTAACCGCCGCTAGCACTCACCCCGTACTTGACATCATCTAGGATAGTC
>Ga0315283_10002065_pt1 | contig 16606 bp, 15 predicted proteins | sample YL17G09_0_MG_FD_204541 | JGI IMG/M metagenome (GOLD analysis project Ga0315283, IMG submission 204541) | Sediment microbial communities from Yellowstone Lake, YNP, Wyoming, USA - YL17G09_0 | ecosystem: Environmental > Aquatic > Freshwater > Lake > Sediment | place: USA: Wyoming | collected... | reverse complement strand
GCTCATTCAACTCGATAATCACTTCTGACTGCTCGGCGATCTCGTTGAGGGTCGTCGCCAGCCCGCCGCGGGTCGGATCGCGCAATACATGAACTTCACCCGCATCAAGCATGGCCTTGACAAGATGGTTGAGCGGCGCCACGTCCGAGATCAGATCGGTCTCAAAGCCCAGCCCCTCGCGCGCCGACAGGACCGCGATGCCGTGATCTCCAAGTGTGCCGGAGACGATCACCACATCACCTGGTTTGGCATTCGCGCCGGAAATATCCACCCCAGCAGGGATCCTGCCTACGCCCGATGTATTGACGAACAGCTTGTCCGCGCCGCCCTTCTGGACGACCTTGGTATCGCCCGCCGCGATATATACCCCAGCTTCAGCTGCTGCATCGCGCATGGACTGTACCACGCGCTGAAGAACATCGAAGGACAATCCCTCTTCAATGACAAATCCGCAGGTGAGGGCGACGGGGATCGCGCCAGACATCGCCAGATCGTTGACCGTGCCGCAAACCGCCAGGCGGCCGATGTCGCCTCCGGGGAAGAACAGCGGCGCGACAACATGCGAATCAGTGGTAAGTGCCAGTTTCTCTCCCCCGATGGTCAGAACCGCCGAATCATCCAGCGCGCGCGGGGCAGCCTTGCCCAGCTCCGGCAGGAACAGCCGCTTGAGCAGATCGTGACTCAGCTTCCCGCCGGAACCGTGACCCAGCAGGATCGTGCCCTTCGGGGATAAAGGCACGGGGCAGGTATAACCCTCAAAATCGATTTCGTCGCTCATAACAGTTTTATTTCACACGCGTTCATGGTGATGAGTGATCTCGTTCAAATCGCAAAACAGATTAGGCTGACAGCCGACACATTCAAGCTGCAGGGTGGCATGCGTGATGTTATAGCGACCGGATAGGACTTCATTCAACTGGCTCTGGATATCCGTGCCGGCACTGATGGAAATATCGTCCGTGAGAATGTGGGCAGACATGGTCCTCATACTCTGAGTGATACTCCAGACGTGCAGATCGTGGACACCGAGCACTCCCGTGACTTGCGACATGTCACGGATCATGGCATCCATGTCCACATCGCGCGGTGTGGACTCGAGCAGGATGTCCACCGATTCGCGCAGGATGCCCCATGCGTTCCACAGGATCAACAGGCCGATGAACACACTCACCAGCGGGTCAAGCCAGTTCCAGCCGGTGAAATAAATCATTACACCCGCAGCAACAGCTCCAAGGGTCGAAACGACATCGCCCACAAGATGTAAAAAAGTCGAGCGGATATTCAGGTCGTGCCGGCTGTCCTTCATCACCAGCAGTGCCGTCGCGAGGTTCACAAAAAAAGCAATGGTCCCGACCACGATCAGGACACCGGCCATAACTTCAGGAGGAGAAAGAAAACGCTGGTAGGCAGAGTAGAAAATCCACAGCGAGATGACCACCAGCGTCGTGGAATTGATCAGGGCAACCAGAATCCCGGCACGGTGATAGCCGTAGGTTTTTGTGGAACTAGAAGGCCGCAGGGTAAGCGACACTGCATACAGGCTTAGCGCAAGAGCAATGATATCGGTGAGATTATGGGCGGCGTCAGTCAGCAGGACGAGGCTGTTGGAATACCACCCGGCTGCCGCTTCAAAAACGACAAACGCAGCAGTCAGTATCAGCGACAGCGCCAAGCGGTTTCGCGTTCCCCGGGCGGAATCCTCGAGATGTACGTGTGGATAAGCGTGTCCGTGCATGAAGTGATTATAAACGGTTTGGCTGCAGGGGCGGCGGGTCTATCCGTCCCGGTGATAGCGATAATAAGCGGCGCAGGTGCCTTCTGCGGAAACCATCGGCGCACCCAACGGTGACTGCGGAGTGCAGGCTGAGGCATATGCGGAACACTGCGGTGGCTTTTTTAGTCCCTGCAGGATTTCGCCGGCGATACACAAAGGGGATTCCTGCGTTTGGATCTCACCGACCGCAAACCGGGTCTCCGCGTCAAAAACCGCAAACTCCGGGCGCAAGCCCAGCCCGCTCAGGGGGATGACCCCGATGCCTCGCCACTTGCGGTCCACGGACTGGAACACCGTGTTGATGACCTTCTGCGCCGACTCATTACCCTTGAGCGTCACCGCCCGCTCGTAAACGTTCTCCACCTCCGCCAGACCTACTTCAAGCTGCCGGACAGCGCCCAGTACCCCCCGCAGCAGGTCCACCGGTTCGAAACCGGTCACCACGATCGGGACATGATATTGGCTGGCTATTGGAATATATTCCCAGTACCCCATCACCGCGCAGACATGCCCGGCGGCAAGGAAGGACTGCACCCGGTTGGATTTGGAGCCAAGGATGGCATGCATCGCGGGCGGTACGCAAACATGAGAGACGAGCACTGAAAAGTTGCGGATATTTTTCTGGTGAGCCTGGAAAACCGCCATGGCGTTGGCCGGGGCGGTGGTCTCAAAACCGATGGCGAAAAACACCACCTGCTTGTCCGGATTCATTCCTGCAAGCTGAACTGCCTCCAGGGGGGAATAGACTACGCGCACGTCGCCACCATCCGCCCGGACCGTGAACAAGTCTCGTCCGGTGCCGGGGACACGCAGCATATCCCCATACGAGGTGAAGATGACCTCCGGGCGAGATGCGATGGCCAGGGCGCGATCGATCTGCTCGAGCGGGGTAACACACACCGGGCAGCCGGGACCATGGATAAGCTCGATCTGTGTAGGGAGCATGTCGTCCAGCCCGTGATGCAGGAAGGCATGCGTCTGCCCGCCGCAGATTTCCATCAGCGTCCAGGGCTGAGTCACCGTGGAGGAAATATCAGCCAACAGGGCTTTAACTTTTACGGGGTCGCGGTACTCTTCACGGAATTTCATAATCTGCACACCACTGCTCAACCGTCCGCGGGTTTTTCCTGTCCGATTTCTTCCTCGAAATCCATTACTTCTTTGATCAGCTTGAGCGTCTCGAGCGCTTCATCCTCGTCCATCAGGCTGATGGCAAAGCCGACGTGAATGAGCGCATGATCCCCCACCTGCGCCTCCGGGACATAGGCCAGGCAAACTTCCTTCGTGACTCCGCCGAAGTCCAGCTTGCCCATTTTCAGCGTGTCTTTTTCGTAGATCTCAGTAATTTTTCCAGGAATGCCGAGGCACATGGTTTGCTCCAGTACTGATAAAAAATCTAGCTCTGATAATTTGCAATGACCGCCTGGCCCAAAGACAATCCGCCGTCATTGGTGGGGGTCTGTTGGTGAAAGTATACAGTAAAACCGTCTTTCTTCAACCCATCCCGTACCATGTTGAGCAGGAGCTGGTTCTGCCAGACGCCACCCGAGAGCGCCACTTCCCGGATTCCTGTTTTCGCCATGGCATCTCGGCACACCTGTAGCGCCATTTCCGTCACAGTATTGTGGAACCGCATCCCGATACGACCTGCCGATATCCCGCCTCGCACATCCTGTGCGACAGCCGCCAAAAGAACTTTCAACCTGATAATCAACCCGTTTTCCGTATCTTCGATGACAAAGGGATACGGCGTTGAAGTTGATCGCTCTGCTCTGGAAAGAGCTTCCAACTCGATCGCTGCCTGGGCTTCATAGGTCACCTCGTTGCGAACACCTGCCAGTGCTGCCACCGCATCGAACAGCCTCCCCATGGAGGATGTCAGCGGTGCGTACAGCCCTTTCTCCACCTGCTGTCGGACGATGGTCAATTCCTGAGGGTCAACTTCTCGATAAAATGGCAAATCGTTGATGTCCAGGTCCAGGGCAAAGGCATAGCCGGCGGCTATCCTCCACGGCTTGCGGATGGCGGCGTCCCCGCCTGGCAGAGGCAGATACTCAAGATGAGCCATCCGCTCAAAACCGGAGTAATCCGCGAGCAGCACCTCGCCTCCCCAGATGGCCCCATCCGTGCCATAGCCGGTGCCATCGAACGACAGGCCGATCACCTTACGGTTTTCCAATCCGTTATCGGCCATGCAGGCAGCGATGTGGGCATGATGATGCTGAATGCCAACTTTTCTCGCAGTCAATGTTGATCGCTCTGCATAGGCTGTGGTGAAATAGTTCGGATGCAGGTCATAGGCGATGACCTCGGGCTGGATGCGGAACAGCCGTGACAGGTGTTCCACACCTTGCTCAAAGGATTGATACACCTCCGCATTTTCCATATCCCCGATGTGATGGCTGAGAAAAGCATACCGGTCCCTGGTCAGGCAAAATGTGTTTTTAAGCTCGCCGCCCACTGCCAGGGTTGGTTTTGTTTCAAACGGGAGCTTAACCGGATAGGGAGAATAACCGCGGGAACGGCGCAAGTGGATAATGGATGCATCAAGATGATCCACTCTAACCACCGAGTCATCACAGCGGATATGGATGGGGCGATTATGCAGGAGGAAGGCATCCGCCAGCGGTGCCAACCTTTCCAGCGCATCCTGATTATCGGTGGCGATGGGCTCCTCGGAAAAATTTCCACTGGTCATCACCAGCAAGGAGGGCACAGGCTCTGGAGACAGAACGGGGTCGCTCTGATCGAGCAGCAAATGATGCAAGGGTGTGTAGGGCAGCATCATTCCCAATGTATCCACTCCAGGAGCGACCGACTCCGTCAGGGAATTGCCAGAGCGTTGAGACAGCAACACGATCGGCTTTTCCCTTCCCATCAGCAGTGCCTGTTCCGTTTCGTTTACAAAACAAAACCTCTCAATGGTGATCAAATCGGCAGCCATCAGCGCAAACGGCTTGCCGATGCGCCCTTTGCGATGGCGCAGTTCTTCCACTGCCGCGGTATTGAAAGCATCGCAGGCCAGGTGAAAACCACCCAACCCTTTCATTGCCAGGATGCCGCCAAGTCTCAACAGGCGGCGGGCGGACAAGATTGCCCCTCGATTAACATCCATGGACAGGCTGTCCTTCTGCATCAGCCAGACGCCAGGTCCGCAGTCGGCACAAGCCACCGGTTGAGCGTGAAAACGCCGGTCAAGCGGATTTTCATATTCGCTGCGGCAGGCCTCGCACAATGCAAATTCCGCCATGGTGGTCGCCGGGCGATCGTAAGGGATGTCTTTGATGATGGTGAAACGGGGGCCACAATTCGTACAGTTGATGAACGGATAAAGGTAGCGCCGGTCATGCGGATCGAATAGCTCGCGCTCGCAATCGGGACAAATGGCAGTGTCCGCGCTGATCGGCTGGAATGCCCCGGCAATGGATTCCGACGCGCGGATCTCGAACCGCTCGAAGACGCCATCCGATTCATCCCGAACAGTCAGGCTGTCAATTCGCGCGAGAGGCGGGAGTTCCGCTGGCAGGGATTCGACAAATGCAGCCACGCCCGCCGGGTCACCCTGAATCACGATCTCCACCCCGGCAGATGTATTGCAAACCCAACCATTCAAGCCATGGCGTACCGCCAATCCATACACAAATGGGCGAAAGCCTACCCCCTGAACAATACCGGTGACGAAAATTCGCTTGGCGCTCATTTATCCTTGAGAGGCACCTGCGCCACCAGCCAATCCGCCCACGCCTCCATACCCTCGCCGGTCTTTGCCGACAGCGGGAAAGTGATCAGGCCGGGATTCAGGATTTCCACGCCCTGCTGGAAGTAGTCCATGTTGAACGGCACGTAGGGCAGCAGGTCGATCTTATTGATGATGAGCGCCTGAACGCCTTTATACATACCGGGATATTTATAAGGCTTGTCATCGCCTTCGGGGATGGATGCGATCAACACGTTCAGGTGTGTACCCAGTTGAAAACTAGCCGGGCAGACAAGGTTGCCGACATTCTCAACGATCACCAGGTCCAAATCTGAAAGCGGCAAAGAGCGCAAAGCCTGTGACACCATAACGGCATCCAGGTGGCAATCTCCGCCTGTGTTGATCTGCACCGCCGGCATCCCGGCAGCGATGGCCTTATCGGTGTCAATGGAGGTAGCCAGATCCCCCTCGATGACGCCCAGTTTGAGACGGCCGTGCAGCGCCTCAAGGGTCTTTATGATCAGGCTGGTCTTTCCAGCCCCGGGAGAGGCCATGATATTAATGGCAAACACGCCGGCGCGATCCAGGATTTCCCTGTTTCGCCCCGCCATGTTGTCATTGGCGGAAAGGATGTTTTCCACGATCGGTATACGCTGGGTCATGGGCTACTCCACATCTATACTTTCAACCCTCAGCTCGTCGCCCTTACTGATGCTTACTTTTGGGCTTAGGCACTTCGGGCAGGCAAAGGACTCGTCTGTTGGCTCAAAGGTATGCCCACATTCCAGGCACTTCATCTCAGCCGGGACACGCTCAAAGTGGAGCTGTGCACCCTGGGCAATCGTGCCTTCAGCGATCATGTCCCAGTAAAACTGGACCGAATCATCCACAATGGACGAAAACTTGCCGACCACAAGATTGATCGTCACGATCCGCTGTGCATCGACCTTTTGCGCGTGTCGCAGGGAAATATCCAGGATGGATTGGGTAACGACAAGTTCATGCATGGTTGTTACTAAATTTAACCATGTATCCGCTATAAAGACAGTAAGGAAAGTCACCCGCTTTGTGGATAATTTACATCAAAAGAGTGTGATTAATGATTTACAACAGGGAAACCAGGTTAGGTCTTCAGGAGTTCACGGACTTTATCCACTGCCACAGGAACCGATGCTGCAACGGCAGGTGTGAACTCTTCCTTGAAATCATACACATGCTGCGCTTCGATGGCCACCACATGGACGTCCCGGTCGGCTGGCAACCGTTCGCCCATGCTCCGTCCCACCCGCAGCGCAGTCTTGAGCGAAGCATCGTGTGCCGAGGCGCTGTGGCCGTAGGTCAGGTCCTCGAGCAGGTCGAGCGTGAAAACCACCACTTCCCCCTGCTTATGATTGCCGGTATTGAGCGAGTCGATCAGAATGACCCGGTCGTAACCGATTAGCTGCTCCATCAAGCTCAAGCCGGCGAGAGAATAGCACTCCACCACGACATCGGGATATTTATCCAAATGCCGCTTAACGTCTTCAGCCACTTTCCAACCGACACCATCGTCACCGAGGATCGGGTTTCCCAGGCCCACAATGATCGTTTTCATCATACAGCCATTTTAACCCAACTGGCCGTCCGACAGACACCTCCACCGGGCGACCAGTCAGATTTTAGTAGCAGGTCGGTCAATCGACGAATTGCTTCAATACGTCCATGACCTCGCCATCTTTATTGTGGATGGTGATCTCCAGCGGCATCTGTCCCGGCAAGGAGTGGGTGGCGCAGCCGAAGCACGGATCGTACGCCCGGAAAGCCATCTCCACCATGTTCAGCAGCCCTTCGTTGACATTGCCTCCTTTGATCAAGCTGGAGGCGGCTTTGTTAATGGACATGCTGATCGGAGCGTAGTTGTTGGTCGTGCCGACGATCAGGTTCGCCTTGGTCACCACGCCGCGCTCGTCCGTCCAGTAGTGATGTGTCAGCGTACCGCGCGGCGCTTCGACGATCCCCACGCCCTCAGTAGGTTTTTCAGTGGGGATGGTGTGGTACTTATCCGAAGTTATCTCCGGATCGGTGGCGAGCTCCACCCACCTTTCGGCGGCATAAAGGAGCTCAATCAGTCGCGCCCAATGGGTGGCCAGGCGTTGGTGGACAGGTTTTCCGCCGAGGGTCTTGTAGAATTTGTCGTATTCCTCCTGCGCGCGAGGCGTGGCCATGCCGTCTGCCGCGTTAAGCCGCGAGAGCGGAGTGGCACAGTAGACGCCGGAGTCCTTCCCGTCCGTGAAACCCTTCCAACCAACGTTCTTTAAGTATGGAAACTTGAGATAGGTCCAGGGTTCGACGTGCTCAGCAATGTGCTGTACATAATCCTTGGGCTCGTATTTGCAAAATTCCTTCCCATCCGGGTCAACCACGCGCACCTTGCCATCGTAGAAATTGATCTTGTTGTTGGCATCCACCATGCCCATGTAGTAAGTCTTGTGGGTATAAACATCGCCCAGGATCAAATCTACGTAAGCCTTGTTCCCCAGCACGACATCGGCGAAGAGCTTCAGGCTGAACTGGGCAAATTCGATCGCCCACTTGCCCATCGTCACGATTTCCGTGCGCTGTTCCTCGGTGATGCCCTTGGTCAACCCGCCGGGGATGGACGTGCAGGGATGGACTTTCCGCCCGCCGATCATCTCCACGACGGTATGACCGTACTTACGCATCTGGATGACCTGCCCGCCGATCTCCAACCCGACCTTGTGGATGACGCCCAGGATGTTACGTTCGGCAACCGGCGCATCTGGTCCCATGACAAAGTCAGGTCCAGCCAGGGCGTAAAAGTGCGTGGTATGGTCGGTGGCGTAGAACGCGCTGTAGAGCAGTTCGCGCAACATCTTGCCGGTGCGGGGCGGATCGACATGGTAGACGGCATCTGTTGCCTTCGCAGCAGCCATGTGGTGCGCTTCGGGGCACACGCCACAGATGCGGTTGGTCAGGAGAGGCATTTCCTCCACCGGACGGCCGACGCAAAATCGTTCAAACCCGCGTAGTTCGGGAATCTGGAAGTAGGTGTTGGCGACGTTGCCTTGCTCGTTCAGGAAGATCTCGATCTTGCCGTGGCCTTCCAGACGGGTAATGGGATCAATCGTGATTCTTTGCATGCTACCCTCCGTTATTTCCCGTTCGCCTTGGCCATCACGCTGCCCTTGAGCAGGGAGCCAGCCAGGTTGAAACGATAAAATTGTCCTGCAGGATCCACCAATCCATCCAGGATGCGGTCGATTTCCGCCGGGTCGTTGCTGCCGATGACCGAGCCGTACGCTGCGATCAGGCGGGCGCCGTAATCCAAAACGCCTTCGGCGGGACCATAACAGCCGATGCACTGTGCCCCGGCCGACGGGCAGCGGGCGTCGCAGCCGCTGCGGGTGGCCATGCCATTGCACGGGATGCCCTGTTCGAGCAAACAGAGTTCGGGGTCGGCATGGATCAACTGGATGCGACCAAATTCCGCGACTGTCTTGACATTGCGCTTGCGGTCGCATTCATCGCACACCGTCGAATTCCCGGCGCCGATGACCGCACCCTTGGGCGGTAATTCCGCCTTGCCCTGCAGAACCTGAATGACCAGGTCGATGACTGCCGCGATCTGGTGGGATTCAGGCGGGCAGCCGGGCATGTAGTAGTCCACGTCCACCACCTGGGCGAGGGTCTTGAGCCTGGGGAGGATGGTGGGGATATGAATTTCGCCTTCAGGCATGGCATAGGTGGTTTGCGGCAGAATGCCTTGAGGATTGTCCGTGGTAATGGTATTGAAGGCCGTGGTCATGATCTCGCTGGAAGGGCTGAAGTTGGCAAGCCCCGGAATGCAGCCTTCATTCGCGCATGAGCCAAAGGCAACCAGGATCTGCGATTTCCTTCGCATCAGCTTGGCGATATGCTCGTTCTCGTCGTTACGGATGCCGCCGTTGAAGAGGGTCAGCAGGATGGAACCGTCCTCCATGGCTTCCACATCCTTGTACTTTGCATCCATGGCGACCGGCCAGAAGACGACCTCGAAATTCGCATCCACATCCAGGATCTTCTCGTGGATGTTCAGCACGGCGATTTCGCAGCCGCCGCAGGAAGCGGCCCAATACATGGCAAATTTAGGCTTGCTCATACAGTCACCTCCATGGGAGTGGTTTCAACGACGGGAATGGCTGCAGCGTTCCAATTCAAGGGGCCGAGTGCACGCACTTCCTCAACAAATCGGTTGATTTCCGCGGTGAAGATGGCTCCCTCTGCGGCGCTGGTCCAGAGCAACTTCACCCGCTGCGGTTCCAACCCCATCTGGACCAGGACGCGTTTCATCAAGTGAAAGCGTCTCAGTGCCTTGTAATTTTGCTCAATGTAGTGGCAATCTCCGGGATGGCAGCCTGTCACCAGGACTCCGTCAGCGCCGTTTGCGAAGGCTTTGAATATGAATGTGGGATCCAGGCGGCCGGAGCACATCAGGCGGATCAATCGCACATTGGGGGCATACTTCATGCGGGCTATGCCAGCCATGTCCGCAGCCCGGTAACTGCACCAGTTGCAGGTAAATCCAATGATGATGGGTTCGAAAGTCTCTGTCATGGTTTATCTCCTTATCCGTGGCACACGACCTTATGGCGTGGGAACGGCCTCCTTGCTGTAGCCCAGCATCAGCAGTCCCTCGATCTGTGAGAGGATTTGCTGGTTGCTGAATCCCGTGCCGCTGATAGCGCCTGCCGGGCAGGCTGCCACACACGTCCCGCAGCCCTGGCACAATGCCGCATTGACACGGCTTACTTCCAGGTCATCGATGTACGCAATGGCATTGAATGGGCACAGACCGTTGCAGATACGGCAGCCGGAGCACTGCTCCTCATTGATGGTGGCGCGAATGGGTTCAATGGCAATCTCTTTTTGCTGGATCTTGCCCAGTACGCGCGCGGAAGCCGCCGCTCCCTGTACAACGCTGGCAGGGATGTCCTTCGGGCCTTGCACACAACCGGCAATGTAGATACCCTCCGTCATGGTCGAGATTGGGTCCAGCTTGGGATGCCGTTCGATCAGCCAGCCATCCGCCGAGCAGGAGATGCCGAAGAGTTTGGCCGTTTCCTTGGAATCGTGTCGGGGTTCGAGTCCCACGGAGAGGATGGCCATGTCCACAGGTACGCGGAGCTGAGTGCCGGTCAGCGTATCCTCCACCTGGATGATCGTCTTGCCCTCTTCACCCGGCAGTCGAACGGCATCTGTAATTTCCGCAACCTTGCCGCGAATGAAGTGGGTGCCCTCTTCAAGTAGGCGGTGGTAGAACTCTTCATAGCCCTTGGCGGGAGTACGGATGTCGATGTAGAAGTTGTAGACCTCAGCTCCCGTCTTCTCATGGACAAGATGGGCAAATTTGAGACTCTGCATGCAGCAGATGGATGAGCAGTATTCGTTGTAGTTCTTATCTCGGCTGCCCACGCAGTGCACGATGCCGACAACCTTGGGAATTGACTTCCCGTCACGAAGGATGATGTTCCCGCCTGTCGGACCGGCCGCGTTGCTCAGCCGTTCGAACTCAAGGCTGGTGTACACATTTGGCAGACGTCCATAGCCGTATTGCGTAATCCGCCTGGCATCGAATGGATCCCAGCCGGTGGCGAGGATCACATTACCAACTTCCAGGTTGATCTCTTCATCCTTCTGGTTGAAGTCGATCGCGCCGGTTGGGCAGAACTTCTCGCAGGCCTTACAAGTACCCTTCATGAAATAGGTGCAATTAGGCGCATCGATGACCGGGTACTTGGGAACGGCCTGTGGGAATGGTGTGTAAACGGCTTTCCGCTCTCCCATTCCTGCCTCAAAGACATCGTCCACGACCTTCTTGGGACATTTCTCCCAGCAGATTCCGCAGCCGGTGCACAGACTTTCAATAACAAAGCGGGCCTTTTTATTGACCTTGACCTGGAAGCTGCCAACATACCCCTCCACCTTGGTCACTTCGCTCCAGGTGAGCAGAGTGATGTTCTTGTGGGAGCCGGCTTGGACCATCTTGGGGGTCAGGATGCAGGCCGAGCAGTCCAGAGTGGGGAAGGTCTTGTCAAACTGGGCCATATGCCCGCCGATGGAAGGTTCGCGCTCCACCAGGTAGACCGGGAAGCCCGCGTCCGCGATCTCGAGCGCAGCCTGGATGCCGGCGATGCCGCCGCCAACGACCAGCGTGGCCGGATTGATCGGGACATGCAGCGGTTCGAGAGGTTCGTGATATTCCACTCGCCGCACGCCGCCTGCGACAATTGCCTTGGATTTCTGGGTAGCCGCCGCCTTGTCGGTATGAACCCACGACGCCTGCTCGCGAATTGAGACCAATTCGCACAGGTAGGGGTTCAAACCGGCATTGGCGCAGGCTTTGCGGAAGGTCGCTTCGTGCAGATGTGGCGAGCAGGCGGCAACGACGACACGGGTCAGGCCGAGTTCCTTGATATCCTTCTCGATAAGTTCCTGCCCGAGGCTGGAGCACATGAACTTGTAATCTCGGGCGATAATAACGCCGTTATCCTTGAGATTCTCCGCTGCCCAGTCTCGCACTTCTTCCACATTGACCACGCCTGCAATGTTGGTGCCACAGTGGCAAACATAAACACCTGTTTTTTCCATAAGTCTCACTCCTTTATTGGGTCATTGACTGGATCAATCATATTAGCCTTTTGCTATCTGGGCCAGTTCCGGAGACAGGGATACAAATTCTTTTCCAAAACCCAGCTTTTTCTTGGGAATCCCCAGCGCCAATCCGATCAACTGGGTGAAATAAAACACCGGTACTGAGAAATTCGTGCCGAATTCCTGGTTGACCTGCTGTTGATACACTTCAAGGTTCAATTGGCACATGGGACAGGACGTTGCTATAACAACCGCCTTTGCGTCAAGGGCACTCTGGAGCAGGTTGCGCACCATGCTCAGGGCTGCCGTGCGGTTGGAGATGATCAGCGAGCCTCCGCAACAGCGCATTTTCAGAGGAAAGTTGACAGGTTCCGCTCCGATCGCGGATAGTAAATCCTCAAAGAAACCGGGATTCTCAACATCCTCATGGTCTTTTCGCGGACGTAATATCTGGCAGCCGTAATAAGGAGCGACCCGCACGCCTTCCAGGGGGTGAGTCACCTTGCTCTTAAGCTCTTCGAGCCCGATATCATTGACATAGACATCGATGAGGTGCTTGACCGTTGTGTTCCCTGAGAAGTGCAGATTGTCCTCTTCAAGCGCGAAGTTGACATGTTCTGCCAGGTCAGGGTCATGTTTCATGTGGTCGGCAGTAAAGTACATATTTTTATAACAAGCGCTGCAGGGTGCGACCACGGGCAGCCCGGTTTTTTCGGCAATGGCAAGGTTGCGAGCAGTAAGTGTATACGACAACAGCTCATCAATGGATGAATAGGCTGTCGCACCGCAGCAATTCCAATCCTCCAGTTCCTGCAGTTTCACGCCCAGCTTTTTCGTAGTCTCCAGGGTGGACAAGTGATAACTGAGCGCCATCTTTTCAAGCGAGCAACCGGGGAAGTAGGCAAATTCTTTCATTCGAGACCTCCCACGGGAATGATCCTGCCAAGCATGCGCCTGAACTGGTCAAGGTGTTTGATTCGGGGCGGCAGCAGGGGGATGCGGCCTTTCAACATCAACCCCGTCGCGCCCGTGATTTCCGTGAGAAACTCCCGCATGTTGAAGCTGAAGATGTAGCTTGGGGCCAGGACAGGCTCGAACGACCGCCCGGTCCGAACAATCATCTTGACAAAGGACTCGGAGAATGTCGGACCGATCAACCCCTCCTGGTATTTTCCCTTCCAGATGGAGTAACGCTTGAGCGCATACATCAGCCCTGTGATATTTATCTCCTGAGGGCAGCGGACCGTGCAGTGATAACAGGATGCGCAATACCAGAAGGTGTTGCTGTTTAGCACCTCTTCCTTCCTGCCCTCATTGATCAGCGCGATGATTTGCCGTGGCGTATAGTCCATGTAACCGGCTACTGGGCAGGTGCCGGAGCAGGTCCCGCATTGGATGCAGGTCTTCAAGGGTTCCCCCTCGGCTGCATACATCAAGTTTTCCACTTCCTGATTGAACGATATGGTTTCTATCATAGGTTTGGCCTCTTTGGTTTACATCGGATCATGCTATCGGCGTCGTACAGAAAACCTTTCTGTTAGACTACTTATCCACAGCCTTCCTTGCTTCGGCAGTTGCGATCAGGCTGTTTACCTTTTCCAAAAGCAATTTTGGCTCGACCGGCTTCTCGACCAGTTCGTCCACCTCGACGAAGCGGGGGTGGATGGGTTCGCCAGGGAATAGAAAGGCGATCTGCTCCCGCATGCCTGTGATGATCAACACCGGCATTTCCCGCAGCTTGGGATCCTTGCGGAGTTTACGCGCGATCATCACACCTTCGGCGCCGCGTCCCATCATGATGTCGAGAAGCAGCAGGTCGTAATGCCTGGCTTGCAGGGCATTCAGGCCATCCTTGGGGTTGTAAGCAACATCCACCTCGAAATCGGCCGTATCGAGGATTGCTTTGATGCCTGATACAAAATCAGGGTCATCGTCAATCATCAGCAATCGTTTGGTCATCTTTCACCTCCATTCAAGGTTTATCGATTATTGTCCCTTTGCAGGGTTGGTTCCGTTTTTCTGCACAGGCAGAGAGATCAAAAATGTCGTTCCAGCACCCGGTTCGCTCTGCGCAGTGATCGTTCCGTTGTGTGCGTCAATAATGTGTTTGCTGACCGCCAGCCCGATGCCTTGTCCTGTTGCCGCTGCCTGGCCTGTCGCGCCTCGATAAAATCCTTCGAAAATGTGAGGGAGCTCTTCGGGTGGAATTCCCACACCGCTGTCTTTGATTGAAATTTCAATTTTTCCACTTTTCTCTTCAACATTCATGTAAACCTTGCTGCCATCCTGTGAGTACTTGATTGCATTGCCCAGGATATTCACAAATGCTTCTGAAAGACTGAGAGCATCCCCAATTATCGGTGGCAAAGGCTCACCAAGTGATTTCACGATTTCAACGTTCTTGCGGGCGGCGAGGGTTTCAACGCTTTCCATCGCCTTGTTTATCGCGGATGTCACAGCGATTTCTTTAAAACTCTGCTTCAGTGTGCTGATATCCGTCGAAATCACCTTCAACCACGAATTGATGAGCTTGAGCAGGTCCTCAATCCTGGCTTTTATTCTTTCAAATTTTTCCTTCTGGCTTTCATTGAGCGCATTGGTAAGCTCGAACTCAAGTGCAAATAAATTCTGTTGGACCGCGCTTAGCGGAGCCTTCAATTCATGCGAAACGATGTGGGCGAACTGTTCCCTCAGCAACTCCTTCTCCCTCCGCAGGGAAATGGTCTCGAGGGTCAGTTTCCGTTTTTCCAAGCTCCGGCGGGTGATCAGCCGAAACTCCTCCGGCGTAAACGGCTTGGGAAGAAAGTCGTATGCGCCTCGTTTCATCGCTTCCACCGCTGAGCTGATGGTCGCAAAGCCGGTGATGACGACCATCACGATGGTCGGATCCATTTCCTGCATCTTTTCGAGTACCTCAAAGCCCGAGATACCCGGCATCTTGAGGTCGACAAACACAAGATCGGGCTGAAACCCGGCGACAAGGCTCAGACCGGTCGTTCCGTCGGACGCCGTCGCAATCTCAAATGGACCGCCTGCCAGAATCTGAGTGCAGGAATCGCGGACCACTTCCTCGTCGTCAATCAGCAATATCTTTGACTTTGCTTCCATTATCCTCTTCGACCTTTACGATCACAGGCAGGCTGACAATAAATGTGGTGCCTTTGCCGGCTTCACTCTCGACATCAATCTTGCCGTTGTGTTCCTTTACAATTCCATAACTGATCGCAAGGCCAAGTCCCACCCCGTGCCCCACATCCTTGGTGGTGAAGAACGGGTTGAAAATCCTGTCCATATCCTCAATCGAAATGCCGTGCCCGGTGTCTTTGACCTCGATTTCAATGTATTTCTCATTAAGTCCAAAACAGGTGGTCAACGATAAGGCTCCTCCGTCAGTCATCGCTTCTGCTGCATTGATCATCAGGTTCATGAACACCCTTTCAATCTGAGAAGGATCGATGACGATCATCGGCAGGCTTTCGTCAAAGTCCTTCAAAATCGAGATGTTTTGAAAACTCGCCTGGTTCTCAAGTAGCGATATGCACCGGCGAAGAAGGTCATTGATGTTGATGAGCGTTTTATGAGGCTTTTCCTGCCTGGAAAAATCCAATAGGCCCCGAATGATTTGCCTGCAACGATTTGCCTGGATGGCGATCTTCTCTAAATTATCCCGCGCCGGTCCTTCGCACACTTCCTGTTCCAGAAGCAGGCTCGAGTAGGTAACGATCCCCTGAAGCGGATTGTTAAGCTCGTGGGCTACGTTCGCAGACAATTGACCGACGATGGCCAGCCGTTCAGATTCCATAATTTTTCTTTTTGTAAATTCCTTCAACCGGTCATCCCGTTCCTTGAGAGCTGCCGCCATCCGGTTGAAGTGGTGGGACAGACTTCCGAATTCATCCCTGCTGGTGAGTTCCACCTTGGTTTCGAGATTGCCATCCGCCAATTGTTTGGACGCTGTTACCAGGTTATGGATTGGCCTGGAGATTTGGCGTGAGATAAAGAAGGCAAGCAAGGTCGTCAACAAGACTCCTGCCACTGTGATCCCTACAAACACCAAGATGGTCTGATTTTGGATGTCGGTATATTTCTGCTCGAGGATTCCGACATACAGGATGCCAATGATTTCATCTTTGATGTTTCGAATCGGCTCATAGGCAGTGATGTACCAGTCATTGACCACATACGCCCGGTCTACCCAGGGCTCCTGTTCGATGACCACCTGGTGATAGACATCCTCGGCGATACGCGTCCCGATGGCTCTGGCACCTCTATCATCCGTCACGTTGGTGGATATTCGCACATCGTCCTGAAAAATGGTGGCTGTGCCGATGTCCTTGCCTTTGTATTCGACGTTTTGAAAAATTGTTCCCTTGACTTTGTCGACAATCTCATAGTTTCTATTCAATAAACTCCCACCGTACACCACGCCAATTAGACTGCCTTGGTCATCAAATATCGGGGCGGCGGCTTTCAACATCATCCCGGCCTTCTCTTCAGTTTCCGGG
>Ga0315283_10002064_pt1 | contig 16607 bp, 17 predicted proteins | sample YL17G09_0_MG_FD_204541 | JGI IMG/M metagenome (GOLD analysis project Ga0315283, IMG submission 204541) | Sediment microbial communities from Yellowstone Lake, YNP, Wyoming, USA - YL17G09_0 | ecosystem: Environmental > Aquatic > Freshwater > Lake > Sediment | place: USA: Wyoming | collected... | reverse complement strand
TGGGCGCTTCAAACTGGGAAATCTGATACCCCTTAGGCAAATCCGGATAGAAATAATTCTTGCGGGCGAAGAGGCTGTACGGGGTGATGGTGCATTGAGTGGCCAGGGCCATGCGCAAGGTATACTCCACCACCTTTTTGTTCAGGACCGGCAACGAACCGGGCAGTCCCAGGCAAACCGGGCAGGTATGGGTGTTGGGCTCGGCCCCAAAACGGGTGGAACATCCACAAAATATTTTGCTGTCGGTCAATAGTTGGGCGTGTACTTCCAGACCGATAACGGCTTCCCATTCAGGCATCGGAACCTCCTCATTAAACCCTCAGGCCCGTAGCGGGCGCCCACAAAGCCTGGGAATAAGGGTTGGCCATAGCGGTGATAGCTTCTATTTTCGACCTTACGGTTCCAGACCATCCAAATCTTCCGGGGTATTGATGTTAAAAAAGGATTTCAACTCCGGATCCACCTGCCTCAAACTGGTTTCGGGGACCTTCTTGATTCTCACCTTGGAAAAAAAATGGGAAACCTTTAATTTCCCCTCGGCCAACTGGTTGGCCATGGGTTCCAAACAGCGCCGGGAATAAATCGCCGACAGGGGCTGATAACCCTCCTTGGTGACCGGGACGACCACATCCCACCGGTCCTCTAAATTTTTCAAAATCAATTCCAGAAGCTCCTGTTTTAAAAAAGGCATATCGCACCCGGTAATGAAAGCGTGGGGCCGGGGGGAATAAAACAGGCCGCTGTAGATGCCGGTCAACGAACTCCGGATATCGACCAAGTCGGTGACCAGGGCCACTCCTTCATCCAGATAGTCCCGGGGTTGGTTGGTGACGATAAGGATGGGATCGAAAAAGGCCCGGAATAAGGCCACGAGCCGATCCAGGATGGTTTGTCCTTCGATGGGCAAGCGAGCCTTATTTCGGCCGGCCATCCGGCTGTTCAGACCGCCGGCTAAGATGATCCCCGCGCAGGAGGAGTTCCACCTCATGAGGTTCTCGCCACCGGCTATTCAGTCCAGACCGTACCGTTTAATCTTGTTTAATAATCCCCGTCGGCTCAAACCCAGTTTCAGGGCGGTTTTGCTGCGGTTACCCCGGCAGGTCTTCAAGGCCTCCTCAATCATGGCCTTCTCCAGGTGGCTGGTTTGATCCTGAATCGAACCTTCCTTGACCGGGGAATACCCCCGACCTTTTTCCCGAACACAATCAGAAAAAAGTCTGGGCCGGAGTTCCTCTCCCTCGGTCGCCAGGGTCAGGGCCCGCACGACTTCATTTTCCAGTTCCCGCACATTCCCCGGGAAGGGATAGTGCTCCAGCAGGTCCAGGCATTCCGAACTGATCCGGCAGGTTTTCCCCAGGCGCTGGCTGTATTTTTTTAGGAAATGGTCGACCAGCACCGGGATATCCCCGGTGCGTTCGGAAAGGGGGGGGAGCGGAATCGGAAAGGCATGAATCCGATAAAAAAGATCTTCCCGGAACTTACCGGCCTTGATTTCCTCTTTAAGGTCTCTATGGGTGGCGGCGATGACTCGAACATCCACCTTGAAGGGCCTTCCTTCGCCGAGGCGACGGATTTCCCCTTCCTGCAAGACCCGCAGCAATCGCACCTGCAGGGCCGGAGGGGTATCCCCCACTTCATCCAAGAAGATGGTCCCCCCGTGGGCGATCTCAAAAAGGCCTTTCTTGTCAGCCACGGCCCCGGTAAAGGCCCCTCTCTTGTGGCCGAACAACTCGCTCTCCAATAGACCTTCCGGCAAGGCCCCGCAATTCTGAACCACAAAGGGTTTGTCTTTCCGGGGGCTGTTGTAATGGATCGAGCGGGCGACCAGTTCTTTGCCGGTGCCGGTTTCCCCGAGGATGACCACCGTGATGGGGCTTTCGATGGCCTTCTCCATCAAATAGAAAACTTGCTGCATGGCCGCACTTTGTCCCAAAATCTGGTCAAAAGAGTATTTCCCCTGGATCTCCTTTCGCAACTGCCGGTTTTCTTCCCGGGTTCTTTTTAATTTATCCCGAGTGGAAGCCAGGTCCTCGTACATCCGACGAATGCGCAGGGTGGACCGAATCCGGGCCAAAAGTTCAAAGGATTGAAAAGGTTTGGTGATATAATCATCCGCCCCCGCATCCAGGCCCCGGACCCGCTCTTCCAATTCGGTCAAGGCGGTGACCATGATCACCGGAATGAACCGGGTCTGGGGATCGGCTTTCACTTGTTTGACCACTGCGATCCCGTCCAGTTTCGGAAGACGGATGTCCAATAAAACCAAATCCGGGAGGGTGTCCCGAATCACCCTGAGCGCCTCCAGGCCGTCCTGCGCCCAGGTGACGGCATAGCCTTGATCCGAAAGTTCCTGCCGGATAAAATCGGCTTCCAAGGGTTGATCTTCGACCAATAAAATACGGTAGAGCGGACTGCCGGCCATCAGCACCTCCCGAATTCCGGAGATAGGTTCCTGGTTACGGACGTTTTATCGCCGGGGACTTTTTAGGGTCCAGAAAAGGAAATTCCGCCAAGCCTTCAATGGCAGCTTTTAGTCCTTCGACGCTAAGCAACAATTTTTTCAAATTTTCCGCTTGGGGAACAGGCAACTGCCCCCTGGTTTTTCTTAAGACCAATTCGGTATACCCTATGACGGCATGCAACTGGGCCCGAATTTGATGGGTCTGCAAGGACAAAAACGCACGCTGCTGCCTCCCTACGGTTTGAAAAGTTTCCAGACGCCGGGTGGCCCGTTTTAATTTATTTTCCAATCCCGCCAGTCGTTCCCCATCCTGCGGAACCCCATCAGAGTCTGGGCAGCCGCCATTTTGATCCGGTGGCCGTTGATCCGGACCGCCTGTTTTGCCCGAGGGTCGAGTCCGTCCGGTCAACCGGCCCTGCTCCGCCTGGTCTTTGGTTCTTGGTTTTTTCTGGACGCCCATTAAACCCCCCGACTAAGGCATGTTTTCCCAGCGGCCACAACGATCCCCCCAATAGATCGGCCGATCCTTATCGGTCTCGAACGAGAAGACCTCACAACCGTTGGAACAGCCGGTGCATTCGAAGCTATTAAAATGGTATTGGACCCGAGTCAGATCAAAGCCCTTAAAACGCGTAGGAACCTGTACTTGACGATAGTCCCGGGCCAGCAAGGCTATGCCGATAGCCCCCATGACTTCATAATGAGGCGGCACAATGACAGGGCACCGCAAGGCCTGTTCGAAAGCCCGGGCTATGCCCTGATTGGCGGCCACCCCGCCTTGGAACAGAATGGGTTCCCGGATCTCCTTGCCTTTAAAAAGATTATTCAAATAATTGCGGACCAAAGCCTGACAAAGGCCGGCCACAATATCTTCCCGTGCATGTCCCATTTGCTGTTTGTGGACCATGTCCGACTCGGCAAAGACCGTGCACCGGCCGGCGATTTTGGTAGGTCTTTGGGATTGCAGGGCTAAAGGGCCGAATTCCTCGATCGGGATCCCCAGACGGAAGGCTTGTTGATCTAAAAAAGATCCGGTGCCGGCAGCGCAAACGGTGTTCATATCGAAATCCACCACCGTCCCATTGCGGATAATGATTCCCTTCGAATCCTGGCCTCCAATTTCCAGCACGGTTTGCACTTGGGGATCATAATGGATCGCGGCTAAGGCGTGGGTGGTGATTTCATTTTTTATCACATCCGCCCCGGCCAGGATACCGGTGATAAAACGGCCGCTGCCGGTGGTTCCGACACTGCCGATGGTCAGACCCGGCGGCAAGGCTTTTTGAATATCCCTGAGCCCCTGCTGGACCGCCTGGATAGGCTGCCCCCGGGTCCTGAGATAGCTCTTGGCCACCACTTCTCCGGCGTCGCCCAGCACCACTAGATTGGTGCTGATGGAACCCACATCAATGCCCAAATAACCCGTCATGGCGTCAGGAAAGCATCTAAGGGTCGGGGAAGAAAGGCCGGGTCAGGCCCCGCTATGGCCGAACCCTCCCTGACCCCGCTCGGTCTTCTCCAAGTGGTCGGTTTCCTGGAGATTGGCCCGGTAAATCCGTTGAATGACCAATTGGGCCAGCCGCTCCCCCCGACGGATAGTGTAGGGCCGGGGCCCCAGGTTGATCACCGGCAGCCCGATTTCACCACGATAATCGGAGTCGATCGTCCCCGGGCTATTGATCAGGGTAATCCCGTGTTTTAAAGCCAATCCGCTCCGGGGCCGGATTTGTCCCTCAAACCCCTCGGGGATGGCCAGGGCCAGGCCGGTGGGAATCAACCGGATCTCCCCGGGAGCCAGGGCCACCTCGCCCTCCAGGGAGGCGGCTAAATCCATACCGGCCGCCCCTGAACTCAAGTAGGCCGGGAGCGGCAGATCCAGGTCCCGATACGGGAAAACCCGCATCACCGGAACAGTCACTTCTCTCATGACCAGGAAATCCAGGGAGAGGGAAATTCCCCTTCCGTTACCGGACCCAGGGCCACTAGAGAAAAAAGATCGCCCCGGATGGTTTCCTCGGCCAGGCGGACCAGGTCTTCCAGGGTTACGGCGTCCAGTCCCTCCATGATTTCTTCGAAAGTCAAATGGCGACCGAAGATCAATTCATTTTTGGCCAGGCGGGTCATCCGATTGTCGTTGTTCTCCGCGCCCAGCCATATGCCGCCCCTGACAAATTCTTTGGCCATCGCCAATTCGCCGGGCGTCGCCTCGCCCTTTTTTATTTTCATCAACTCCCGGCCGATCACTTCCAAGGTCTCCGGCAAGGTTTCTTTGGCCACCGCCGTATAGATGCCCCAGATGCCGGTATCCTGGAAGGACGACAAGTAAGAATAGATGGCGTAGGCCAAGCCCCGTTTCTCCCGCACTTCCTGGAAGAGACGGGAGCTCATATTGCCACCGATGAGGACGTTGAGCAACGTGGCAGCGTATCGTTGCTCATCGGCCGCCGCCGGGGCCCAGGTCCCCAGGACCAGATGGACCTGCTCCAAATCACGGGAGAACACCCGAAACTTGGAGGTCACAAAGGGTTTCTGACGGTCAGGACTTTTTCCCGCAGGCGGGAGTTTCGAAAGCTCCGGGGCCAGCAACTTCACGAAGTCCTCGTGGTCAAGCTGCCCGGCGGCAGCCACCACTACTTTCTCGGGCCCATAAGCCTGCTGCAGATAGCGCTGGAGTTTTCCCTGGGTAAAGGTCCGGACCGTACCCGGGGACCCCAGGATGTTCCGGCCCAGGGGGTTTCCCGCATGCACCGTTTCCCCAAAAAGGACGTGGGCAAGCTCGTCCGGGGTATCCTCCACCATGCTGATTTCCTGGAGGACCACCATCCGTTCCCGTTCCACCTCTTCCGGTTCAAAGACCGATTGCAGGAAGATATCCAGCAGGATCTCAGTGACCTGCGGCAGGTGATGCCCTAAGACCTTGGCATGAAAGCAGGTATGTTCCTTGGAAGTGAAGGCGTTGGAAAGCCCGCCGATTGCGTCCAGTTCCTTGGCAATCTGCTGGGCGCTGCGGTTCCGGGTCCCTTTAAAAATCATATGTTCGATAAAGTGGGAAATCCCGTTCAGCTCCAAAGATTCATCCCGGGACCCGTTATCCACCCAGATCCCTAGGGAAACCGAAACCAGATGGGGGAGGTTTTCGGTAATAATCCTGAGCCCGTTGGGCAAAACCGTCTTCTGAACCATAGACTTAGGATTTCTCCGGCAGGGATTGCCCCAAAGCGGCCTTCCGGCTTAATCGGATTTTCCCCTGCTTATCCACCTCCATCACTTTGACCAGCACTTCGTCCCCTTCCTGGAGAACATCGGTCACCTTGTTGACCCGATGGTTATCCAGTTGAGAGATGTGAATCAGCCCCTCGGTTCCGGGCAGGACCTCGACAAAGGCCCCGAAGTCCATGATTTTTTTGACCTTGCCCATATACAATCGCCCGATTTCCACTTCCTGGACGATTTCCATGATCATGGCAATGGCCCGCTCCGAACTCTTAGCGTCCGGGGAGGCGATAATAACCTTGCCCGAGTCTTCCACCTCAATCTTGGCACCTGTTTCACTGACAATAGCCCGGATAACCTTTCCCCCCGGTCCGATCACTTCCCGGATCTTTTCGGGATTGATTTCAATGGTGGTTATCTTGGGGGCATAGTCGGATAGACTGGTTCGCGGTTGGGCGAGGGTCTTTTCCATCAGCTTAAGAATGGACAGGCGAGCTTCCCGGGCCTGTTGTAAGGCCCGTCCCATGATATCCTGGTTGACCCCTTGGACTTTAATATCCATTTGCAAACCCGTGACGCCCTCCACGGTGCCGGTCACCTTAAAATCCATATCGCCCGAATGGTCTTCATCACCCAAAATATCCGTCAGGATGATTACCTCCTCCTCCTCCATAATCAAGCCCATGGCGATACCGGCCACCTGGGCCTTGATGGGCACCCCGGCGTCCATCAGGGAAAGACTGCCGCCACAGACCGTGGCCATGGAGGAAGAACCGTTCGATTCCAGGACCTCGGAAACGATCCGGATGGTGTAAGGAAAGGTATCACTGCCGGGCAGCACCTGAAGCAGGGACCGTTCCGCCAGGGCCCCATGCCCGATTTCCCTCCGTCCCGGACCCCGGAGCATTCGGGCCTCGCCCACCGAAAAGGGAGGAAAATTGTAATGGAGCATGAAGGACTTGAAGGTCTCTCCGATTAGGGAATCTATCCGCTGCTCATCGGAAGAAGTCCCCAGGGTGGCCACGGCCAGGACCTGCGTTTCCCCCCGGGTAAACAGGGCCGATCCATGGGTCCGGGGAAGAATCCCCACCTCACAAGAAATAGGGCGGACTTCGTTGAACTTTCGGCCGTCGATCCTTTTCTTCTCCTTGACGATCATCCGCCGAACCGTGTCCCGTTCCAGGTTTTCAAATATCTTCCTGATCAGGGGACGGTTGGCCGAATCTTCGCCAAATTGTTGTTGAAGGTCAACCAGGATTTCCCGCATCCGGTCGTGACGTTCCATTTTCCCAGGTATGGTCAAGGCCTCGGCCACCGCGGGAGCCGCCGCCGCGGTCATCCGGGCCGTCAATTCTTCATTGACCGTTGTTCCCGGCCAGGTTCTTTTCTTGGGGCCTACCAGTTGCGATAGCTTTTTTTGCATTTCCAGGATGCCTTGCATCCCCTGATGTCCGTAAAAAATTGCCTGGACCAGGTCCTCTTCGCTGGTCATCCGCGCCCAGCCTTCCACCATGACCACCGCCTCCTGGGTGCCGGCCACGATAATATTGAAATCGCTATCCTTCAACTGAGAACTGGTGGGATTGAGTACCAACTCCCCAGCGATGCGGCCTACGCGAATCCCGGCAATCGGCCCCTGAAAGGGAATATCCGAAATCTCCAGGGCCGCCGAGGCCCCGATGATGGCCAAAATATCGGGATCGTTTTCCTGATCCACCGAAAGGACCGTGGCAATCACCTGGGTTTCATAAAAGTAGTCTTTCGGGAACAGGGGCCTCAAAGGACGGTCGATCAGACGGGAGGTGAGGGTTTCTTTTTCACCGGGACGGCCGATTTCTCTTCGGAAAAAGCTGCCCGGAATTCGGCCGGCCGCATAGGCCATCTCCTTGTAATCTACGGTGAGGGGAAGAAAATCGATCCCCTCCCGGACGTCCTGGGTGGAGACCACGGTGACCAGGACGATGGTTTCGCCGTATTGAACCCATACCGCCCCGCTGGCCTGCTTAGCCACGCGGCCCGTTTCTAACCTTAAGGCTCGGCCATTGACTTCAGTAGTTATTTGATGAGACATTCAAGCATACTCCTTTTAATTGGGAACACGGGGGACTTATTTACGAATCCCCAGCTCCTGAATAAGATTACGATACCGCTGGACATCCTTTTTCTTGAGGTAACCCAGTAATCGCTTTCGCTGACCGACCAACTTCAGCAGTCCCCGACGGGAATGATGATCCTTGGCATGGGTCTTGAAATGTTCCGTCAGGTATTTGATCCTTTCGCTCAACAGGGCAACCTGAACTTCCGGCGATCCCGTGTCGGTTGGATGTGTACTAAACTTGCCCAAAACTTCTTTCTTCTGATCTAAGGTTAATCCCACTTTAGACCTCCTTCGTTTAAGTTAATAGTCTTTATTGAACTAAATCAACACCCGCAGGGGTTTAAGTTCCCGTTTCAACTCCCCGGGGAGGTGATAAATCGCCAGCAATTGGTTTTCCGGACTGATCACACAAACGGGTTCACCGGGTTGAAGGGCCGGCCACTCGGAAAGGGCCTCCTCGGGTTCGATCCAGCAACCCTGCCTTATTTTTTGTTTCCAGGCTTCCTCAACCCTAACTTGGGGGTATCCCCCCAGGATAAAATCCAAGGGTAGTCTCCATGCCTCCTGCCCCCCCTGAACTGCCGCTTGCTCCAGGATTTCCCAAGGGACGGCTTGTTCCAGGGTAAAGGGTCCGCTTCGGGTCCGTCGCAGGGTATTCAAATAGGCCCCGCAACCAAGCCGGTCGCCTATGTCCGAGCACAGGGTTCGAATATAGGTGCCGGAGGAACAGGTCGCTTCGAAATCAACGACCTCCCGGTCGATTTCCAAAATCCGGATCGATTCAATGGTAATCTCCCGGGAGGGTTTGACTACCGGTTTTCCCCTCCGAGCCCAACGGTAAAGGGGTTGGCCTTGAAACTTAAGGGCCGAATAGACCGGGGGAATCTGCTGTTGTGTTCCGACAAAGGATTGACAGGCTTTCACAATAGCCTCAGGCCGGGGGGTCGGTTCAGGGGAAACCCGGAGAACCCGCCCCGAAACGTCCTGCGTGTCCGTAGACCGGCCCAGGACCATCTGGGCCCGGTACACCTTGGGAGATAAGGAAATAAAGGGGATCAGCTTGGTAGCCCACCCCACGCAGACCGGCAGGACCCCGGTGGCCAGGGGATCCAGGGTGCCGATATGCCCCATCTTCCGATGCCGGGAAAGGGCCCGGATTCTCTGCAAAACCTGATGGGAGGTGCGTCCCGGCGGTTTATCGATCACCCAAATTCCTTCCCAGAGGGAGGGTCTGGGAGAATAGAGTTCCTTCTGGTCTTCTTTTTTCAGCATGGCCCGGGGCTATTCTTCCTGATCTTTTTGAAGGCCCCGCAACAGGCCTTCAATCCGGTCGCCGTATTCAAAGGAAGGGTCGTGAAAAAATTCCAACTCCGGCACATACCGTAAATGCAATCGGGCGGCCAATTCCCGCTTAATGAAACCCGAGGCCTTTTTCAATCCTTGCAGCGTATTTTGGATTTCCTCGGGATTTCCCAGACGGCTGAAAAAAACCCGGGCCAGCTTAAGGTCCGGAGAGACCTCCACGCCGGTAATGGTCACCAGCTCCAGGCGGGGGTCTTTGACTTTACGCAGGAGCAGATCGGAAATTTCTTTCTGGATCAGCCCTCCCACCTGTCCGGTTCTTTTAGGTCTGCCGACGTTGGTTTTCATCTAATAATCGATCATTTCCAGGTGAAACTCCAGGTCCGCGGCCACCTGAAGCCGCTCCACGAAATTGACTACCTGGTCTAACCGGGCATTGACCTCCCGGCGGTCGTTACTGAGGCTTAAGATTCCCAAATGGGCTTTCTGCCAAAGCTCCTGATCGTCCACTTCGGCGATGGAGACATTAAACCGGTTTCTCACTTTATCCTTGAGGCTCTTGATGACCTGACGCTTGTCCTTCAGAGAATGGGACTCCGGCAACCAGAGGATTATTTCCAAGATGCCAATGACCATCGTTTTCCAGTCTCCGAAGCAGGGGTTGGCCTTTACAGCGTGGCCTTGACCTCCTCCAGAAAGTACGATTCAATCGTATCTCCGATTTTAATATCGTTATACCCTTCCAGGCTGAGGCCGCATTCAAAACCGGCCAAAACTTCCCGGGCATCGTCCTTGAAACGCCTCAGGGAGGAAAGGCGGCCGTCAAAGATCACCACGTTGTCCCGGAGGAGGCGGGCCTTGGAATTGCGGTCAATCTTACCATCCGTGACGCCGCACCCGGCCACGGTGCCCACCTTGGGAACGTGGAACAACTCGCGAACTTCGGCGTGACCGTTGACCACCACTTTATGGATGGGATCCAGCATCCCGGTCATGGCGTCTTTCACTTCCGCAACCAGATTATAAATAATATCGTAAAAACGGACGTCCACCTGCTCCTGTTCCGCCAGTTCCTGGGCCTTGGGATTGGGGCGAACGTTAAAACCTATGATAATGGCCTTGGAGGCCGAGGCCAGCATAATGTCGGTCTCGGTGATGGCCCCGGTAGAACTGTGAAGGGTAATGACCTTTACCGCCGCGGTGCTTAATTTGTCCAGGGCCTCATTGATGGCTTCGAGGGATCCCTGGACATCGGCCTTCAGAATCAGCGTCAGCTCTTTAACCTGGCCCTCCCGGATTTGTTCGAAGAGTTTTTCCAGAGTGAGCTTACTGGTCTTGGAGAGCTCGGCCTCCCTTTTTTTCTGCAGGCGGTGCAGACTGACCTGCTTGGCCAGTCGCTCGTCTTCACTGACCAGGAACTCCTCCCCGGCATTGGGCACCCCACTGAAACCGTGAACCTCCACCGGACTGGAGGGGGGGGCTTGATCCACTTTCTGACCCCAATCGTTGTAGAGGGCCCGTACTTTCCCAAAATGAATGCCACAGATAAACGGATCCCCGGCCTTTAGGGTCCCTCCCTGGATGAGCACCGTAGCCACCGGCCCCCGCCCTTTATCCAACCGGGCTTCCACCACCCGCCCGCGGGCCGGTTTTTTGGGATTGGCCTTCAATTCCAGGACTTCGGCCTGCAGCAGAATCATTTCCAGGAGATGGTCCACCCCCTGGCCGGTTTTGGCCGAGACTTCGGCCACAATCGTTTCTCCTCCCCATTCTTCCGGGGCCAGTCCGTATTCGGCCAATTGCCTCTTGACCCGTTCCGGGTTGGCGTTGGGCTTGTCGATCTTGTTGACGGCCACAATAATCGGCACTCCCGCCGCACGAGCGTGATCGATGGCCTCTTTGGTCTGCTGCATGACCCCGTCATCGGCCGCCACGATTAACACTACGATATCGGTAATCTGGGCCCCCCGGGCCCGCATGGCGGTAAAGGCCTCATGGCCCGGCGTATCCAAAAAAACGATCTCCCCTCGATCCAACTTGACGTGATAGGCCCCGATATGCTGGGTGATCCCGCCGGCTTCCCCCTGGATGATATTGGTTTTTCGGATCAAGTCCAATAGAGAGGTTTTCCCGTGATCCACGTGGCCCATAATGGTTACCACCGGGGGGCGAGGCTCTAATTCTTCCGGTTGATCGGCATGCAATCGGACAACTTGTTCCTCCTCAAAAGAAACCTTTTCCGCTTCGTACCCGAATTCGGTGGCCACCAAGGCGGCGGCTTCATAATCGAGGGATTGATTCAAGGTCACCATCAGACCCAAGGCGATTAGTTTTTTCATTAACTCGCTGCTTTTCACGCCCAAGCGCTTGGCCAATTCACCTACCGTGATGGCCTCGGAAATTTTGAGACGGCGTTTGCTGGCCTTCGGCGTGGTGATCTCAGTCTTTTTATACTTTTTGGCCGCCGATTTCCCGCTTTTCACACCCTTTCCCCGACGACCTTCTCGGGCGGCATCATCGTAGAGCGCCGCCCGTTCCAAGATTTCTTTTCGTTTCTTGAAGACCTTGGACTTCGCGGTTTCCGCTTCCGGCGACACCCGAGTGGTTTTTAAGGTCTTTTTAATGGAAACTTTTTCCTTTTTGGAAGTCGTTTCCTCCTTCTTTTCTTCGATCCCCTTCACCGGCACCGGAGCAGGAGGGACGGCCGGTTCGGCCGCCCGAATCACTTTGGCCGGGGTCATTTTGGGAGGCCTGGGGGGCCTGACCGGTTTAGGGAGAACCTCCGAGGCCGGTTGAGTCAACTTTCCTTTTAAGGGTTGTTTTTCCGGAGGTGCGGAAGGGGCCACCTTCATTTCCTGCTCCGCCGGTATCTCCAGCAGTGATTTGCTGGAAGGGGGTGGCTCCGGGGTCGGAGGTGCTTCCAAATCCGGCCGGGGAGGCAATTCGATTACCGGAATTTCCGACGCCGGCTCCGGGGCCAAATCCACGATTTTTCTTCTGCGACGAATGACCGTGGATTTGATCCGTTGTTCCTCCACTACCAAAGATTTGGTTCCGCTAAGATGGCCTTTGATTAACGCAAGTTCCTCGTCGGAGAGCGATGAAGAATGGCTTTTCACCTCAATATTCATCTCCCGGATGGCGTCCACCAGGACCTTATTTTCCATCTCCAATTCCTTAGCTAACTCATACACACGCATTTTGGTCATGGGTACCCCCTACCAGCGGATTCTTAATATATTCGCTGAGAATCGGACCGACCTGCCTAAAGGGGCCGAAAGCCCGGCGACATTGTTTGGGGTTGTGGATAATCGACAAACAATCTTTTTGGGGGCAAAGATACCAGCCTCGGCCCGGCAAGACCTGTTCAGGATCCGCTTCCAGCACAGATTCTTTATGGATCACCAAACGAAGGAAGGCGCTTTTTTCCTTTTTTTGTCGACAGGCCCGGCAGGTCCTTTCCCGGATAGCCGCCGCCATTTATTCCTGTTCCTCCGTTTCATCGGCCTTCGGTTCTTGCGGCACTTTGGCCGGCGTTTGATCCAACTTGGCGGCCGCCTCTTCGGTAGCGGCCCTTTCCTCCTCCAGGGCTTGATTTTGCTTATCCAGGGCGTTTTTTTGGCGCTCGAGCTGGACGTAGGAGGCGGCCGACTCCAAAAGCTTTTCGGCTTTTTTCTGGCTCAGGCCGGGGACCTCTAATAGTTCCTCAATCGAGGATTCGGCCACCTCTTGAGCGGATAGGAAACCTTTTTTATAAAGGACATCGGCCGTCACCTCCCCCACACCGGCAATCTGCAGCAGGGACTGGTATCCATCCCGAATGAAATTGTCGTATTTGGATTCGCTTTTAACATCGATTTTCCACCCGGTTAAACGGGAGGCCAGTCGAACATTCTGCCCCCGTTTGCCGATCGCCAGGGACAGTTGGTCATCCGGCACGACCACTTCCATGGAGCGGCTTATTTCATCGATTATAACCCGGACAACTTCGGCCGGGGCCAAAGCACTGCAGATGTATTTCGCCTGGTCCGGGTTCCAGGGGATAATATCGATCTTTTCGCCCCGTAATTCCTGAACGACGTTTTGCACTCGGTTGCCTTTCATGCCCACGCAGGCCCCTACCGGATCCACCTGTCTATCATCCGAAGCCACGGCAATTTTGGTTCGGCCGCCCGGTTCCCGAACCACATTGATAATCCGAACAATCTTCTCGGATACCTCCGGAACTTCCATTTCAAACAAAGCCGCCACAAATTGGGGGTGGGTCCGGGAGAGGATGATTTGCGGCCCTTTACTGATCTTTTTTATTTCCAGGACATAGGCCCTTACTCGATCCCCCTGTTTGAACGTCTCGGTGGGAATTTGTTCGGTCACCGGAAGAACGGCTTCGGTTCGCCCTAGGTTGATAATCGCCGCCCCTTTGTCAAAGCGCTGGATAATGCCGTTAATCACTTCTCCCCGACGGTCCTTAAAATCTTCAAAAATAATATCCCGCTCGGCGTCTTTCATCCGCTGGATGATGACCTGTTTGGCCGACTGGGCGGCAATCCGTCCGAAAGAGCTGGTCTCCATCTTAATGCCCAAGCTGTCTCCCAGCTCGCATTCCGGGTCCAGCTGGCGGCCCACTTCCATGGGTATCTGCGTCTGGGGGTCTTTGACTTTTTCCACCACCTCTTTAAATTCAAAAACTTCGACCTCGCCTAATTCTTCGTTGTAGTTGACCTCGATTTCCTGTTTAAGTCCTAATTTTTTTTTGGCGGCCTGGCGGATCGCTTCGACCAAGGTGGAGATGAGTATCTGTTTATCTATGCCCCGATCACGGCTGACCTGGTCAATAACGCGTTTAAGATCCAAAGAAATTCCGCCGGTCATATCCTTTTCTTTTCGTTGAATCAGGCCCATAGTTTTTTCTCCTTAAAAATCAGCCCTCGAACACCAAACGGGCTTTAACAATGAGGGAAACCGGGATCTCCCAAACTTTTCTCTTTTCAGCCAGTGAAAGGGCGCCGGATACCTGATAATCCAACATTTTTCCCTCAAAAAAACTCCGGCCTTCCCAGGGACTCCGGGTTATGACCTGGATCTGGTTTCCGATATGGCGAAGGAAGTCCTGGTCCTGTTTAAGGGGCCGGTCCAGACCCGGCGAAGAGACCTCCAGGGTATAACGAAAGGGGATAAGGCCCTCTACCTCCAATTGATCCCCGAACTGTCGACTGACGGAAGCGCAATCGTCCAGGGTGATCCCACCGGGTTTATCAATGTACAGCCGAAGCACCCAGCCCCTTCCCTCCCTCAGCAGTTCCATATCGGCCAATTCCATTTTTTCTTCCTGGAGAAGGGTTTCGGCCAGCGTTTTGATTTTATTGAAGGCCTCTTCCGGTAACTGGGCCATTTTCCTCTATCCCCACCTGGACACAAAAAAAGTGGGCCGGAGCCCACTTCGCACAGCAGAAATAAAATTGATACTTTCTTGGACTAATGTTTCTGAAACTATCAATAATCCGCTATTCGAAGTAATGGCCAAAAATCCGACCAGACCTAAGGCCCACCTCAAAAAGGGAACTACCTGGCTCCGGTAAGCGTTGGAGCGGGCAACGGGATTCGAACCCGCGACACCAAGCTTGGGAAGCTTGTACTCTACCAGCTGAGCTATGCCCGCTTAACCCTATTATTTTAGATGTTTTTTATTATCTGTCAACTAAATTTTTTCTTTCTTAAAAACATCAGGCATTATACTATAGTTTGATGGTACCCAATTAAAAACCCGGAGGCATAAGAAAATAAGCCTCCTTTCCCCTCAAGCTGCCTATGTCCGGAAAAAATGAAAAAACCGTTTTTGTCTGCCAATCCTGCGGATCGCAGAGCCCGAAATGGCTGGGACGCTGCCCGGATTGCGGAAACTGGAACACGCTGGTGGAAGAGCTCCGGGTCAACCCCAAATTTGCGGCTGGCCTGGGTGGAGATTTCCCCTTCCCCGAAGAAGCCCCCCGGCTGTTAAAGGACATCTCCGGCCAAAGCGAGGAACGCTTCCTCACCGGGATTCAGGAACTGGACCGGGTCCTGGGCGGCGGGGTAGTACCCGGGTCGGTCATATTGATCGGCGGCGATCCGGGAATCGGCAAATCCACCCTGGTGCTCCAGGCCCTGCACGCCCTAGTCCGGGAAGGCGGGACGGCCCTGTATATTTCCGGGGAAGAATCCGCCCGCCAGGTCAAGATGCGGGGAGAACGATTAGGGGTGACCGAAGGACCGGTTTATGTCCTCTCCGAAACCTCGTTGGAAAGGATTAATCGCACCCTGAAGGAACTTAAACCCCGGTTCCTGGTAATCGATTCCGTCCAAACCATCTTCTCCGGGGACCTGACCTCCGCTCCCGGCAGCGTCTCCCAGGTCAGGGAAGTGGCCGGCCGTTTGAGCCTCTGGGCCAAAAAATCGGTCAGCGCCCTGTTTATCGTCGGCCACGTGACCAAGGAGGGGATCTTGGCCGGACCCCGGGTCCTGGAACATATGGTGGATACCGTCCTCTACTTCGAGGGCGAACGGGGTCATGCCTACCGGATCCTGCGGGCGGTCAAAAACCGCTTCGGTTCGACCAACGAAATCGGGGTGTTTGAGATGAAGGACGCGGGTCTGGAAGAAATCAAAGATCCTTCCTCCCTGTTCCTGTCTGAGCGGCCTTTGAACGTTTCCGGATCGGTGGTGGTGCCCAGCCTGGAGGGGACCCGGCCTATTCTGGTGGAATTGCAGGCCCTGGTCAGTCAGTCCAATTTCGGGGTTCCCCGCCGGACAGCCATGGGGGTAGACCCCAACCGGGTATCGTTACTGTTAGCGGTCTTGGAAAAAAAGGTGGGTCTGAATATTCTGGGTCAGGATATTTTTGTCAACGTAGTCGGGGGGGTGCGGATCGATGAACCGGCGGTGGACCTGGGGATCGCCGCCTCTCTGGCTTCCAGTTTCTTGGATCGCCCTATTCCCTCCAACACCATTATCTTCGGTGAAGTTGGCCTGACCGGTGAAATTCGGGCCGTAAGCCAGGCCCCCATCCGGGTTAAGGAAGCGGAAAAGCTGGGTTTTACCCGCTGTCTTCTGCCCAGGAATAATCGAGACCAACTCCCCGGGCAGACGGCCATGGGATTAATTGGCGTGGCTTCCCTTCAAGATTGTTTGGCGGCCCTTTTTTAACTGCAAATTCGAAATTCGAAGCACGAAATTCGAAACAAACTCGAATGTTCAAAATCCAAATGATCGAAACGATCCCCCTCTTTGGCGGATGGGGAAGTTTTGGTTCGATTTTTTGAAATTTGGTAATTTGGATTTGTTTCGAATTTCGAATTTGTAGTTTTCAGGGCGCGGTGAGAAAGGCCTTATAGCCCTTGTAGGTCATAAACAAATCCGCCTTGCTGACCAGCTCAAAGGGGGAATGCATGGAAAGTACCGGTGTCCCGCAGTCCAGAATATCCATCCCCAAGGCGGCTAAAAATTTGGCAATGGTTCCACCCCCGCCCTCATCCACCTTGCCTAACTCCCCCGTCT
>Ga0315283_10002062_pt1 | contig 16609 bp, 12 predicted proteins | sample YL17G09_0_MG_FD_204541 | JGI IMG/M metagenome (GOLD analysis project Ga0315283, IMG submission 204541) | Sediment microbial communities from Yellowstone Lake, YNP, Wyoming, USA - YL17G09_0 | ecosystem: Environmental > Aquatic > Freshwater > Lake > Sediment | place: USA: Wyoming | collected... | reverse complement strand
ACCTTTTCGACCTCCTGCTCAGGAAGCACAACCTGCCGCTGGAGATGGCGGCAAGGATAATGGCGCCGCCGTTCTGGTCCCAGATATCGAGGATGGACCCCGGCGAGAGGGAGACCTGCAGCGCACTGCGGGTGGTATACGGCGGTGCCCTCCTGAACGGCCCCTTCAGCGTGGTGGTGGGCCACGCCGGGGGCCTGATAGCCCTTAACGACCGGACCAAGCTTAGGCCCATGACCGCCGCGCGGAAGGGCGACATGTTCTACGTCGCCTCCGAGGAGGCCGCCATCCGCGAGGTCTGCGCGGCGCCCGACCGCGTCTGGCACGCCGAGGGCGGGGTGCCGGTGACGGGCAGGCTGGAGGCCGTGACCAGTGCGTAAATGGCTCGTCCAGCCCGAGTTCGTCGTGGACCGCGACCCCAAGCGCTGTATCCAGTGCCAGGTTTGCGTCCGCCAGTGCTCGAACGACGTGCACGAACATAACGCCGAGGAGGGGACCATCACGACCGACAGCTCGCGGTGTGTGGGGTGCCACCGGTGCGCGACGCTCTGCCCCGCGGGTGCGATATCCATAAGGCAGGCCGAGCTCGAGTTCCGGCCGAATGCCAACTGGTCGGCGTACGCCATCCGGAACATATACAAGCAGGCTGAGGGCGGCGGCGTCCTCCTGACCAGCATGGGGAACGACCGGCCATACGCCAGTTTCTGGGACCGGATGGTCCTGAACGCCTCGCAGGTCACGAACCCCTCCATCGACCCCCTGCGGGAGCCGATGGAGCTGACCACCTTCCTTGGCGGGAAGCCGGACCGCATCGAGTTCGACCGCAACGGCGGCAAGCCTCGGATGACCACCGTCCTGGGTCCCCAGCTCAAGCTCGAACTGCCGGTGATGTTCTCGGCGATGAGCTTCGGCTCCATCAGTCTCAACGCCTCGCTCGCACTGGCCCGTGCGGCCAGGGAGGCTGGGACCTACGCCAACACCGGCGAGGGCGGGATGCACCGCGACATCGTGCCGTACGCCTCGAACATGGTCGTCCAGGTCGCGTCCGGCCGCTTCGGGGTGACCGCCGAGTACCTGCGGCGGGCCGCGGCCATCGAGATCAAGATCGGCCAGGGCGCAAAGCCCGGGATCGGCGGGCACCTCCCGGCGGAGAAGGTGGACGCCGCCGTCTCCGAGACGCGGATGATACCCGAGGGCACGGACGCCATCTCGCCCGCGCCGCACCACGACATCTACTCCATCGAGGACCTGAAACAGCTGATCTACGCCCTAAAGGAGGTTACGGGATACGAGAAGCCGGTGGCGGTGAAGATAGCCGCCGTGCACAACGTGGCCGCCATCGGCTCGGGTTGCGTGCACGCCGGCGCGGACATCGTCGTCATCGACGGCTTCCGCGGGGGCACGGGCGCCGCGCCGACCCAGATACGGGACCACGTGGGGATACCCATCGAGCTGGCGCTGGCCGCGGTCGATTCGCGGCTCCGCCAGGAGGGGATAAGGAACCGGGCCTCGCTCGTGGTCGCGGGCGGCTTCCGGTCGAGCGCGGACGTGGTGAAGGCCATCGCCCTGGGGGCGGACGCGGTCTACATCGCCACCGCCGCGCTTATCTCGATGGGGTGCCACCTCTGCCAGAAGTGCTACACGGGCAAGTGCAACTGGGGGATCGCGACCCAGGACCCCATCCTTACCAAGCGCCTGAACCCGGAGGTGGCGACCCGGCGGCTCACCAACCTGCTTCGGGGCTGGAGCCACGAGATCAAGGAGATGCTGGGCGGGATGGGCATCAACGCCGTCGAGAGCCTGCGCGGGAACCGCGACCACTTGCGGGGGGTGGGAATGACCGACGGGGAACTCCGGGCGCTGGGGATAAAGCAGGCGGGGGAGGGCGCATGAAGCGCATATACGCGCGCGAGGAGCACTGCATTGCCTGCCGGCTGTGCGAGATAACCTGCCTGGTCCGGCGGTCGAAGTCCAAGAATATCGTCAAGGCTTTCCGGAACGAGAAAGACCGCATCACCCCCGGCATCCGGGTCGAGGAATCGGGCCGGCTCTCGTTCGCCCTGCAGTGCCGGCATTGTTCCGACGCGCCCTGCATCGAGGCCTGCATCGGCGGCGCGATGCACCGCGATCCCGCGACCATGGCCGTGGTCTGTAACGAGGAACGGTGCCTGGGGTGCTGGTCGTGCGTCATGGTGTGCCCGGCGGGGGCCGTGACACCCGGCAAGGACGGGAAAGTTGCCTCGAAATGCGACCTATGCGCGGGGGATTCGACCCCCGTCTGCGTCGAAAACTGCCCGAACGGGGCCTTGGTATATGAAGAACGCAAGGGCTGATTACCTTATCGTCGGCAACGGCACCGCCGCGGTGGCCGCCATCGAGGCCATCCGGGCGCGCGACCTTGGCGGGACCATCACCCTCCTTTCGAAGGAGCCCTATCCGGCCTACTCGCGCCCGCTCATTTCCTACTTCTTGGCCGGATACATCGGGGAGGACCGGATGTGGATGCGGCCACTCGATTATTACGGCTCAATGGGCGTAGACGCCCGGCTGGGGACGGAGGCGACGGGCGTGGACACCTCCCGCAAGGCCGTGCTTACCGCGGAGGACGGCGGGATCGAATATGGGAGCCTGCTGGTGGCGACGGGCGGAAGTCCGTTCATCCCGAAAATCGAAGGGATTGCCCCCCTCACCCCCGGCCCGAAGCGGGCCGGTCCGGAAGCCGGAAGACCCTCTCCCCCCCGTAGCCGACGGGGGGGAGAGGGTGACGCGGTGGGCCGGGCGGGGGTGGCAGGGCTATCCTCGCCCGGCCTAGCTGAAGGGGTCTTCACCTTCACCACCCTCGATGACGCGAAGGCCATCGGGGAATATCTCTCCCTGCGGGGGCCCGAACGGGCACTCGTCATCGGGGCCGGGCTCATCGGCGTAAAGGCGGCCGAGGCCCTCCGCGCGCGGGGGGTGCAGGTCACGATGGTCGAGCTGGCGGACCGCGTCCTCCCGCTCGCCCTCGACACGACCGGTTCCCGGCTCGCGGCCGCGGCGATGAAGGCCATGGGCGTCGAGCCGGTGTGCGGGACCGCGGTTCGGCGCGTGAAGCGGAAGGCCGGCCGGGTGGTTTCCGCCTCGACCGCCGACGGACGGGAGATCCCGTGCGGGATGGTGGTCGTGGCCGCGGGTGTGACGCCCGAGGTCGGGTTGCTGAAGGACGGGTCAGTCCCCTCCGACCGGAAGGGGATACCGGTGAACTTGCGGTGCGAGACCGCCGTGTCGGGAATCTTCGCGGCGGGGGACGCCGCCCGGGGCGATGATTGCGTGGCCGGCGGAAGCCGGGCCATCCCGATATTCCCGAACGCCTGGCGACAGGGCGCGGTCGCGGGTACCAACATGGCGGGCGGCGATGTGAAGGCGGACCGCCTCCATGCGATGAACTCGGTCGTGGTATTCGGTTTGCCGACCATCTCGATCGGTCAGGCCACCGCGACGGGGCCCGGCTACCGGGAGCTGGCCCGGCTCGACCAGAAGGCCGGGACTTACCGGCGCATCGTCCTGAAGGAGGGCCGCGTGGTCGGGGCGCTGTTCACCGGCGACATCAGGCGCGCCGGCATCTTGACCGGGCTCATCCGCGAGCAGGTGGAGGTCGACGGCCTGGAGGACCTCCTCCTGAACGGCGACCTTGGCCTGCTGTCCCTGCCTTCCGACTACCGCAAGCACGTGGTGGCCGGGGAAGGGATAGAAGTTTGATGCCGATCGGAGGACCGATCGGTCCGGGTTCCGGCGGCTCGGAGCGAGCCGTTCCGGAACCCGGCACCTCAGGAGGACAAATCGGTCAGGGTTCCGCCGACCCGGAACGGTCCGTTCCGGAATCCGGCTTCTCAACGGTAGTGGCGGCCGGTACGGTCATCGATGCGGAGGGGCTCCACTACCGGGAGCTCAACGCCCGCATCCGCGCGGGGGTGGGGCGCGGTGAGAGATCGTTCCGGCTCCTGAACGTGCGCGGCCATCGGTACATCGGGGCGGGGCTCCCGGCCGGGGTAGAGATCGCCATCGAGGGGGTGCCTGGCAACGACCTCGCCTGCTTCATGGCCGGGGCGCGGATAACCGTCGCCGGGAACGCACAGGACGGCGTGGGGAACACGATGGAGGGCGGGATAGTGGTGGTGCGGGGTTCACTCGGCGACCTGCCGGGTTACGCGATGCGGGGGGGGCGGATATTCGTCTCCGGCGACGCGGGCTACCGGGTTGGGATACACATGAAGGAATACCGGACGAGCGTTCCCGCAATCGTCATCGGTGGCCGGGTTCAGGACTACCTGGGTGAATATATGGCCGGGGGAACGATCATCGTTCTCGGTATGCCGGCTTTGGCCGTTCCCATGGCCAAAGAGCCCGCGCCGGCATTCGGCCCTGCGAATGCCGTAACGGGATTGCCCGGCTCCGCGGGCAAGCCCGCCGAATTCATCGGGACCGGGATGCACGGCGGGGAGATATGGATCCGGGGCCCGGTCCAGCCGTGGCAGGTGGGGGCCGAGGTGGGCACGGTGGAGGCCGACGCTGCGGCGTGGGCGCGCTTGTCCACGCTCCTGGCGGAGTTCTGCCGAGAGACGGGGGTGGATGGGAGCGGCTTCAACCGCTCGCAGTTCACGAGGCTCAAGCCGGTGTCCCTGCGCCCCTACGGCCGCATATATGTCTACTAGGGGGAAATGCTGAATGCGGAATGCGAAATGAGGAAGGGAAGAAGGCAATGGCCGGAACGCTGAAGAGTGCAGGGGAGGGGAGTTTCCCATCCGGTCTTCATTCATCACTCAGCATTCCGCATTCATCACTTAAGGGAACGCTTTCGACCGGAGTTGATGGCCTCGACCGCCTCCTGACCGGCCTCATAGCCGGGGACAACGTCATCTGCCGGGTCGATTCCGTGGCGGACTACGAGCCCTTCATCCGCCCCTGGTGCGAGCAAGTCGTAGCTTCCGGGGGCCGGGTAACCTACTTCCGCTTCGCCGACCATCCTCCGCTGGCCGCGCCGGGGCCCGGGATCGACATCCACGAGCTCGACGCGGAGGAGGGGTTCGAGAAGTTCGTATCCTCCATCCACCGGGTCGTGCAGGAGGCCGGCCGCGGCGGGTTCTACCTGTTCGACATGCTTTCGGGACTGGCGGAGAAATGGCGCTCCGACCGGATGTTCGGCTCGTTCTTCGTCCTGACCTGCCCCTTCCTCTACGATGTGGGAGCCATCGCGTATTTCGGCTTGGGCCGGGGTTGCCACGCCGCCGAGGCGGAGGAGGCCATCACAGGGACGGCGCAGGTGGTTATGGACGTGTTCCGGCACGACGGGGAGCTCTACATCCACCCCCTCAAGGTGCAGGGCCGGCTCTCGCCCACGATGTATATGCTCCACGCCTGGACCGGTGGGGAGGTCAAGCCCGTCCTCGACAGCGCCACGGTCTCCTTCATCATGACGCGCGGGCTTGGGCGGGGCGGAGCCCGTCCCGCGGGATTGTGGGAACGCGCCTTTTTGGCGGGGGAGGAGGCGCTTGCGTCCGGGGACCGCCCCCGGCAGGATGCGGCTTTCCGGGAGCTTACGGGGCTGGCCGTGACGCGCGATCCCCGGATGCAGGCCCTGGCGGGGGCGCATCTGTCCCTTGGCGGGGTGCTGGAGATCGGCCGGCGGATGATCGGAACCGGCCTTATCGGGGGCAAGTCGGTGGGGATGCTCGTCTCGCGGGCGGTTCTGGAGGGGAAGGGGGATGAATGGAAGGGGAGGCTGGAGCCCCACGACTCCTTCTACGTCGGCTCCGACGTCTACTACTCGTTCGTGGTCCGGAACGGCCTGTGGTGGGTCCGGGAAAGGCAGAAGAACCCCGCGACCTTCCTGGATGGGGCGGAAACCGCGCGGGAGCGGATGCTGAAGGGCTCCTTCCCGGAGCCGGTGGTCCGCCACTTCGCCGGGATGCTGGACTACTTCGGGCAATCGCCCGTCATCGTCCGCTCCTCCAGCCTCCTGGAGGACAATTATGGCAACGCCTTCGCCGGAAAATACGACAGCGTGTTCCTGGCTAACCAGGGGTCGCGCCGGAAGCGGCTTGAGGATCTCCTCGAGGGGGTTCGCCGGGTCTATGCGAGCACGATGAGCGAGGCCGCGCTTCGGTACCGGGCCCAGCGCGGCCTGCTTGAACGGGACGAACAGATGGCCCTCCTGATCCAGCGGGTCTCGGGAAGGATGTACGGCGACGTCTACCTCCCGCAGGTTTCCGGCGTGGCGCTTTCCTACAACCCGTGGGTGTGGAGCGAATACATCGAGCCGGAAGCCGGGGTGATGCGGCTGGTCCTCGGCCTGGGGACCCGCGCGGTCGACCGGAGCGACGACGACTATACCCGGGTGGTGGCGCTAAACGCGCCTGAGCGCCGGCCCGAGCACGGCCTCGACCGGGTCCGCCGCTACTCCCAGCGGAGGGTGGACTTCATCGACCTGAAGGCGGACCGGTTCTCGTCGGGCTGGTTCGACGAGGTGGCGGAGCGGGGGCCGGACCTGCCGCTGGACCTGTTCGCCTCGTCCCAGTCGGTGCCGGGAAGGCTCCTGACCTTCGAGAAGCTCCTCACGGAAACGGGGTTTGTGGCCGAGATGCGGCGGATGCTCGAGGTCCTGCGGGAGGCCTACGCCCACCCGGTCGAGACCGAATTCACCGCCAACTTCACCCCCGATGGCCGGCACTTGCTCAACCTCGTGCAGTGCCGTCCCCTGCAGGTCCGGACGGCGGGAACCGGGGTGGCGTTCGGGGCGGCCTCCGTCCCGGCGGCGACCGTGCTTGAGGCCCGGGGCGCGGTGGTGGGGCCGGACCGGGAGGAGCGGATCGAGCGCCTGGTCTACGTCGTCCCGGCTGAATACGGCCGGATGACGGAACAGAGGAGGTACGCGCTGGCGCGGCTCCTGGGACGGGTAATGCACCCCCGCGATACGGGGGAGCGTCCGCGCACGATGATCCTCGGGCCGGGACGGTGGGGCACCACCACGCCCAGTCTCGGCATCCCCGTTTCCTTCGCCGAGATAAGCACGGCTTCCTGCATCTGCGAGATCGTGGCAATGCCGGAGGGGCTGGTCCCCGACGTCTCCCTGGGAACCCACTTCTTCAACGAGTTGATAGAGATGGACATCCTGTATTTCGCCCTCTTTCCGGACAAGGAGGGGAACCGGCTCGACGAGCCCCTCCTGCTCGGGGCCCCCAACCGGCTGGCGGAGCTGGTTCCGGGGGCCGGCGAGTTCGCCGGCGCCGTGCGCGTGGTGGACCCGGCGGACTTCCCCGGCCATCCGGTCCTGCGGCTTTCGGCGAGCGCCCTCGCCCAGAAGGCCGTCCTCCGGCTGGAATCCTCGGGGGTAAATGCTGAATGAGGAATGATGAACCCTTCGACCCCTTCGACTCGCAAAACCTCGCTGCCCTCCCAGAGCGTGCCCTCACCAAGCGTGTCCTCACCAAACTTCGGGTATTGGTGGGTTGAAGGCGTGACTTGGCAGGGCAAGTGCGGAATGAAGAAGGGGGGAAAGCCATGGCAGGAATAGAACAAGGCGGAAAGGAAGGACCTTCTCCATCCGGTCTTCACTCATCACTCATCATTCAGCATTCCGCATTGATGGGCCCGGGTTGCATGCGCGCAATCACGGGTGTATATTCAAGTCCCGTGAGCGCGTTAAAGCTTACGGGTCCGCGCCCGGTGCGTGCGCACCAGGTGCGTGCGCACCAGATGCGTGCGCACCAGATGCGCGGCAGGTATCCGTGAGGCGCGCCGGGAACAAACCGGCACACCACACCCCGCTGTCACCGTCTCTTAACCACCCCGGCCGCATTCCCGCTATCCTCGCGCTTGAGGACGGGTCCGTGTTCAGGGGCCTTTCCTTCGGGGCTCGCGGCGAGACCGGCGGGGAAACGGTGTTCAACACCGGGATGACGGGCTATCAGGAAGTGATCACCGACCCGTCTTATCACGGGCAGATGGTGGTGATGACCGTACCGCACGTCGGTAACTACGGCGTGAATCCCGAGGATGCGGAGTCGTCCCGGCCGTGGCTCGCGGGCTTCATCGTGCGCGAGGCCTGTGCCCAGCCGTCCAGCTGGCGCTCCAAGGAAAGCCTGCCGGACTACCTCGAGAAGGCCGGCGTCGTAGGGATAGAGGGCGTGGATACCCGGGCCCTCGTCCTCCTGCTCCGGGAGAAGGGCGCCATGCGGGGGATCATATCCACGAAGGAAGAAAGCGTCGATACCCTCGTGGACCGCGCCCGCGCGTTCCCGCCCATCGAGGGCCGCGACCTGGTTGCCGAGGTGACCTGCCGGAAGCCGTATGAGTGGACCGAGAACCTGGCCCCGCTTCAGCGGGGTTTTCTGGACGGGGAGCCGCCGGCCCCGCGCAACGGGTTCGCCGGGCTATTGCCCGGCGAGACCTCGCCCCTTCGGGGCGGGCCCGCCATCGCCGTCGTGGATTGCGGGGTCAAGTTCAACATCCTCCGTTCCCTCGCGAGCCGGGGGTGCCGGGTTACCGTGGTCCCGGCCCATTCCGCCGCCGCCGATATCCTCGCGCTCAAGCCCGACGGGGTCCTGTTCTCGAACGGCCCCGGCGATCCGGAGCGGCTTCCCGCCGTCAGCGCCTGCGTCCGCGGCCTGCTCGGGAAGGTGCCGGTCTTCGGGATCTGTCTCGGACACCAGGTCATCGGCCGCGCCCTGGGGGCCCGGACATTCAAGCTCAAGTTCGGGCACCACGGGTGCAACCACCCGGTAAAGGACCTGGCCAACGGCACGGTGGCGATAACCTCCCAGAACCACAACTACGCCGTGGACGCGGCGACCCTCCCTCGCGAGGCCGAGGTCACCCACCTCAACCTCAACGATGAAACGGTGGAGGGATTGCGCCACGTCCCGATGCGCATGTTCTCGGTCCAGTATCATCCCGAGGCGTGCCCGGGTCCGCACGACGCGGCGGGGCTCTTCGGGCGGTTCGTGTCCCTGATAGCCCGCGAGAGCGGACGGGGGAGGACCTGATGCCGCGCCGCGCCGACATCAAGCGCATCCTCGTCATAGGGTCCGGGCCCATCGTGATCGGCCAGGCGTGCGAGTTCGACTATTCCGGCACCCAGGCGGTCCGGGCGCTGAAATCCGAGGGTTACCAGGTCGTGCTCGTCAACAGTAACCCGGCGACCATCATGACGGACCCTGGGCTGGCTGACCGAACCTACGTCGAGCCGATAACGCGGGATACCCTCGAGAAGGTTGTCGCCAGGGAACGGCCGGACGCGCTCCTCCCCACGCTGGGGGGCCAGACCGCGCTGAACGCCGCGATGGAGCTGGCCGAAAGCGGGTTCCTCGATGCGCACGGGGTGCGGATGATAGGCGCCGACCGCGGCGCCATCGCGCGGGCCGAGGACCGGGAGCTCTTCAAGGAGACGATGCTGAAGGCGGGCCTCGATGTGCCACGCTCCCGGACGGTATCGACCGTCCCGGAGGCACGGGCGGCCGGGGAAGCGCTGGGCTTCCCCCTCGTCCTGCGCCCCGCCTACACGCTAGGGGGCAGTGGCGGCGGCATAGCGAGGGACGCCGAGGACCTGCGGGAGAAGGCCCGCCACGCCATCTCGCTTAGCCCCATCCGGCAGGTCCTGCTCGAGGAGTCCGTCATTGGCTGGAAGGAATTCGAGCTGGAGGTGATGCGGGACCGGAAGGACAACTGCGTCATCGTGTGCTCCATCGAGAACCTTGATCCGATGGGGGTGCACACCGGCGACTCGATAACCGTCGCCCCCGCGCAGACGCTTACCGACCGGGAGTACCAGCGGATGCGGGACGCCTCGCGCGCGGTAATCCGGGCCATCGGTGTCGAAACAGGCGGCTCCAACATCCAGTTCGCGGTGAATCCCGCCGACGGCCGGATGGTGGTCATCGAGATGAACCCGCGGGTCTCGCGCTCCTCGGCCCTCGCCTCGAAGGCCACCGGGTTCCCGATCGCCAAGATAGCGGCCCTGCTCGCCGTGGGATATACGCTGGACGAGCTCCCGAATGACATCACCAAATCCACGCCCGCCTCGTTCGAGCCGACCATCGACTATGTCGTCGTGAAGATACCCCGGTTCGCCTTCGAGAAGTTCCCGGGCGCGTTGACCACCCTTGACACTTCGATGCGGTCGGTGGGGGAGACGATGGCCATCGGCCGTACCTTTCGCGAGGCCCTGCAAAAGGGCCTGAGGTCGCTCGAGACCGGCCTGCTCGGCTTTGATCGGAAGGGCGAGGCGACGGCCACGGGAAATATTGAGGAGGGGCTCGGGCGGCCGAGCCCAACACGGCTCTTCCACGTGAAACGCGCAATCCGGGAAGGATGGCCGGACACCCGTATCTCGGGTTTGACCGGAATCGATCCCTGGTTCGTACGGCAGTTGAGGGACATATGCGTGCTGGAGGAGAGGGCGGTGAAGAAAGGCCCGGCCCTGGCGCGCGACCCCGGATTGCTGTCCGAGCTGAAGCGCGACGGGTTTTCGGACCGCCAGCTTTCCGCGCTCGCCCGGACGCCCGAGAAGGTCCTGCGCCGGGCCCGGGATAAGGCGGGGATCCGGCCCGGATACCGGCTCGTGGACACCTGCGCGGCCGAGTTCGCCGCGCGGACGCCGTATTACTACTCCACCTACGACTGTACGGGGCCGGGTGAGAACCGGCGGTCGGAGAAGCCGCGCGTGATGATCCTCGGTGGCGGGCCGAACCGCATCGGGCAGGGCATCGAGTTCGACTACTGCTGTGTCCAGGCGGCGTTCGCGGCCCGGGAGCTGGGGTTCGCCGTGGTCATGGTCAACAGCAACCCGGAGACGGTCTCCACCGACTACGACATCTCCGACAGCCTCTACTTCGAGCCGCTGGTCCTCGAGGACGTCCTCGCCGTCCACGCGGCCGAGCGCCCGATGGGGGCCATCGTCCAGCTCGGGGGCCAGACGCCCCTGAATCTGGCGGCCGGGCTGATGCGGGCGGGGGTAAGGATACTGGGGACCTCGCCGGCCGACATTGCCCGGGCCGAGGACCGGAGGCTCTTCCGGGCCGTCCTCGACCGCCTCCGCTTGAGGCAGGCGGCAAGCGGAACCGCGACCTCGGTGGCCGTGGCCATGAAGGTCGCCCGGAAGCTCGGGTTCCCGGTCCTGGTCAGGCCCTCGTTCGTCCTGGGGGGCCGCGCCATGGAGGTGGTCTACTCCGAGCCCGAGCTGGAGAAATACGCGGCGGAAGCCATCAAGGCGTCCGACGAGCACCCCGTCCTCATCGACCGGTTCCTCGAGGACGCCGTCGAGGTGGACGTGGACGCGGTCTGCGACGGGAAGGACTTCGTGCTGGGCGGGATCATGGAGCACATCGAGCGGGCCGGAGTGCATTCCGGGGATTCCGCTTGCGTCCTGCCCCCGCACAGCCTCCCTCGCCGGATAGTGGAGGAGCTGGGGCGCCAGACCCGCCTGCTGGCCATGGCGCTGAAGGTCCGGGGCCTCATCAACATCCAGTTCGCGGTCAAGGGCAGCGACGTCTACGTCCTCGAGGTAAACCCGCGCGCCTCGCGCACAGTCCCGTTCGTGGGGAAGGCCACGGGGGTACCCTTAGCCGGGATCGCGGCCAAGGTGATGATGGGGAGGAGCCTGAAGGAGCTGGGCTTCACCCGTCAGGTCATGCCCCGCCACTTCTCGGTCAAGGAGGCGGTGTTCCCGTTCCACCGGTTCCCCGGCGCCGAATACGCCCTTGGGCCGGAGATGCGCTCGACGGGCGAGGTAATGGGCGTGGACAGGTCGTTCGGGCGGGCGTACGCCAAGTCCCAGCTCGCGGCCGGGCAGGACCTGCCGGTCAGCGGCGGTGTATTCCTGAGCCTGCGGAACGACGACAAGTCGCATGCCCTGAAGGCCGCCCAAGAGCTGAGGCGGATGGGCTTCCGGCTCTACGCCACCGCCGGGACGGCGGCCGCGCTGGGCCGGACGGGGATATGGGCGGAGAAGGTCGCGAAGCTTTCGGAGGGCGGGCATCCCAACATCCTGGACCTCGTTGGGAGCCGGAAGGTCTCGCTCATCGTCAACACTTCGGGCGGGCGCCTGCCGCGCCGGGACGAGGCGGTGATGCGGACGATGGCCCTCGAGCACGGCGTGCCGCTGGTGACCACCGTCGCGGGCCTGCAGGCCACCGTCGAGGGCATTGGGGCGCTGAGGCGCGGGGGGCTGGAGGTCAGGTGCCTGCAGGAGTATCACCGGAAACCGAGGGAGCATAAACGGCCGCCCAACGGGCGGCGGAAGGGGTGGAAGACAGCATGAAATACGTCGTCATAACCGGGGGAGTCGTTTCGTCGCTCGGCAAGGGCATCGCTTCGGCGTCCCTCGCCCGCCTGCTGGAATCCCACGGCCTCAAGGTGGGGATGATCAAGCTCGACCCCTACATCAACGTCGATCCCGGGACGATGAACCCGTTCCAGCACGGCGAGGTCTACGTCACCGATGACGGGGCCGAGACCGACCTCGACCTCGGGCACTACGAGCGCTTCACCTCGGCGGTGGTGGGCAAGGAGAACAACGCCACCACCGGCCAGATCTACCACGAGGTCATCACGGCGGAGCGGGAGGGGCGCTATCTCGGGGGAACGGTGCAGGTGGTGCCGCATATCACCGACGAGATCAAGCGCCGCATCAGGCTCGCGGGGGCGCGGACGCGGCCCGACGTCCTGCTCGTCGAGATAGGCGGCACCGTGGGCGACATCGAGGGGATGCCGTTCCTCGAGGCCGTGCGCCAGCTCAGGCTCGAGGCAGGGGCCGACGGACTCGTCTTCGTGCACGTCACCCTCATCCCGCTCATCGAGAGCGCGGGGGAGCTCAAGACCAAGCCGACCCAGCACAGCGTGGCCAGCCTGCGCGAGATAGGCATCCAGCCCGACATCCTGCTCTGCCGCACAAGCCGGTCGATGTCCCTGGAGATGCGCCGGAAGATATCGCTCTTCTGCAACGTCGACGAGGAGGCGGTCATCGAGGCGCGGGACGTCGCGAGTATCTACGAGGTGCCCCTCAACTTCCAGGACCAGGGGGTGGACCGCCTCATCATGAGGCGCCTGAAGCTCAAGGGTCGGGGCGGGAACATGCGGAAGTGGAGGACCGGGGTGGTCGAGGCGGTCCGGAAGCCGCGGCACGAGCTCACCGTAGCGGTGGTGGGGAAGTACATCCACTTGCAGGACGCCTACAAGTCCATCTACGAGGCGCTTGCCCACGGCGGGATAGCGAACCGGACGGCCGTGAAGGTGTTGAAGGTGGACGCGGAGGAGCTGGAGAGGGACGGGGCTGTGCGGCACCTCAGGCCCGCGGACGGGGTCCTCGTGCCGGGCGGGTTCGGGACCCGCGGCATCGAGGGGAAGATAGCGGCCATCACCTACGCCCGGAAGGAGGGCCTCCCTTTCCTGGGCATCTGCCTTGGGATGCAGTGCGCCGTGATCGAGTTTGCCCGCTCGGTTCTGGGGCTGAAGCGCGCCAACTCGACCGAGTTCGACCGGAAGACCCCCCATCCCGTCATCAGCCTCCTTGAGGAGCAGAGGAAGGTCAGCAAGCTGGGCGGGACGATGCGCCTCGGCGCGTTCCCCTGCGTCCTCAAGGCCGGGTGCCGCTCCGCCAAGGCCTACGGTAAGCGGGTCATCTCCGAACGCCACCGGCACCGGTACGAGTTCAACAACGCGTACCGGGCCCGGATCGAGGCGGCGGGGATGTGCGTGTGCGGGACCTACGAAAAGGGCGGGCTGGTGGAGATGGTGGAGCTGAAGGACCACCCGTGGTTCGTCGCATGCCAGTTCCACCCCGAGTTCAAGTCGAAGCCCGACGCGGCGCATCCGCTCTTCAGGGGACTGGTGCAGCATGCTCTCTTGCATCAGCAGGGAAGGCTCTAGCGGAATGCGGAACCCTTCGACTCGCCAAGCCTCGCCGCCCTCGCTCAGTCTGCGTGGAGGGCCCGGATGGCGTTCGGGACTTGGCACGGCAGGTGCGGAATGGAGGAGAGGGAGAATAGCGATCCACGCCCTCCAATGAAAGGGATTGCGCAGAGGCATCGATAGCGCTATCGTAATACGATAATGCTATCGATAGAGGAGGCGATGTCCGTATGGCTACGGTGACCATATCCCCCAAATACCAGGTGGTTATTCCCAAGGATATCCGCAAGGCCATGAGCATAAAGGCGGGAGAGCGTCTCGAGGTGTTCCTGCTCGACGGCGTGCTCGAGTATGTTCCCGTAAAGCATCCGCGCGAACTCAGGGGATTCGCCAGGGGGATGCGGACGGACATGAAGAGGGAGGACGAGGACAGGCAGTGACGCTGGTCGATTCCTCGGCCTGGCTGGACTACTTCGCCGGAAAGGCCGGTTCGGCCCCCTTCGCGCGGGCCATCGAAGACACCAGGTACCTGGTGGTCCCCACCGTATGCATTTATGAGGTGTATAAATGGATGAGCAAGGAGAGGGGGAAGCGGGATGCGCTCAAGGCTGTGGCCTCAATGAGGCAGGGCGTGGTTGCCGACCTCGATGCTGGTCGTGCGTTGCATGCCGCTTCACTTTCCAGGGAGCACGACTTGCCAATGGCCGATGCCATTATTTACGCCACAGCCCGGGCCTATCGCGCCGAGGTGTTCACGAAGGACGCCCATTTCAAGGGTTTGCCGGGGGTTCGTTACATCGCCGGCTAGGCTTGGTTCCCTTTTTCAGCTGCCCGCCTTCCTGCTGTTTTGTACCCATATTCTTCACTCATCACTTTCCTATAATTGGGGCATGTCAGCCATTGTTGACGGCGCAACGGAGGTCCGGTGGGCGCAGAGGGTGGGGCGGAGCCTTATCCGGCGGCTGTATGAAGGCGAGGCGAAGGGCTTGCTCGACGAGGCCTTGCTTGACGACGTCGGTACCCGTTTCGCGATGCGGTGCGAGGCTGTCGTGACGGTCGCCGAGGCCAAGCGTGGCCGGGTAGCATGTCCCCGATGCAGGGCGGCAGGAGCCGCCACCGTCATCGTGCGCGAATCCGGAAAGGACGACGAGCTCCTGCGTTGTCCGGCCTGCGGCTGGGCCGCCACCTGGGGGGCGTATTACCGGCGGTGCCGGCGCCGGCAGTTGAACGAGGGCGGGGCGGGCTATGCGTTCCGCGGCTTCCTCTCGCGGTGGCCAGCCGCAAAGACGCCTGCCGGGAAGATGCTCGCGGTGGACCAGCTCATCCACGAGTTCCACGTATACCTCATGCGCAATCGCCGTACCGGCGAAAGCGGGGACAGGCACTGTCGTTCCGTGGCGGTGCACCTGATCGAGGGGAATCTGAAAGAAGTACTTGCCTTTCTCGAAGAACTGGCGGGGCACACTCCCCGGATGTGGGAACTGGCCGAGTCCGTCACTTCCTGGAGGGCGAATGTCCAGGAGGGAGAGCGCCTGCACCGGGAGGGGGGATGGCGGGAATGGAGGATTCTCCGGCCCTCTCGTCAGGCCAAAAGTGATGAATGATGAGTGCGAAATGCGAAATAGCAGAAGGGGATGCATAAAGGCGGGCGGCTCCTCGATTTCCCCTTCACCCACCACTCACATGCCCTGAGCGAGGCCAGGCGAGTCGAAGGGTCCTTCATCACTCATCACTTTCCCCATGGGCGTATAATCCGGGCAACATGGCCAAAAGAAAGATATCCCGCCGCGAGTTCATCGGAGGGGCCGTCGTCGGCCTCGGGGCCCTTTACGGTTGTTCTCCCCGCTCCCTGAAGCGGGTCGTCGGCGCGAACGAGGACGTTCGCGTCGCCGTGGTGGGCGTCCACGGCCAGGGCAACTACCACGTGGAACTCCTCCGGAAGACGCCGGGGGTTCGGGTGGTCGCGCTCTGCGACCCGGACCGCGCGGTGCTGGACAAGCGTTTGGGAGAGTGGGCGAAGGAGGGCGGGGAATACGAGGGCGTCTCCGACATCCGCAGGCTCCTCGACCGCAAGGACATAGACGCGATCTCGATTGCCGCCCCCAACCATTGGCACTCGCTCGCCACGGTCTGGGCGTGCCAGGCCGGGAAGGACGTCTATTGCGAGAAGCCGGTATCCCACGACATCTGGGAGGGCCGGAAGTGCGTCGAGGCCGCGCGGAAATACGGGCGCATCGTGCAGACCGGGACCCAGAAGCGGTCGAATACGGCGATCGCCGAGGCCTTTGCGTGGATAAAGGAGGGCAACCTCGGGAAGATACTCTGGGCCCGGGGGTTGTGCTACAAGCGCCGCGAGTCCATCGGGAAGGTGGACGGCCCGCAGAAGCCCCCCGCGTCGCTCGACTACGACATCTGGACCGGCCCGGCGCCCTTGAAGCCGTTGATGCGGAAGAACCTGCACTACGACTGGCACTGGGTGTGGGACACCGGCAACGGCGATATCGGGAACCAGGGGATCCACGAGATGGACCTTGCCCGGTGGGCGCTGGGCGTCGAGGGGCTTCCTCCCCGGGTCCTGAGCTTCGGGGGCAGGTTCGGGTACGTCGACGACGGCGAGACGGCCAACACCCAGGTCGCCTTCCTCGACTATCCCGGCGCCCCGCTCATCTTCGAGGTCCGGGGCCTGCCGATGGAGAAGGGGATGGAGGCGATGGAGCCGTTCCGCCAGGTC
>Ga0315283_10002060_pt1 | contig 16616 bp, 6 predicted proteins | sample YL17G09_0_MG_FD_204541 | JGI IMG/M metagenome (GOLD analysis project Ga0315283, IMG submission 204541) | Sediment microbial communities from Yellowstone Lake, YNP, Wyoming, USA - YL17G09_0 | ecosystem: Environmental > Aquatic > Freshwater > Lake > Sediment | place: USA: Wyoming | collected... | reverse complement strand
AACATCTCCTTTCGCGCGCTCTCGGAAGCGGAGAGCACGCCCATTCGGGTGATGAACAGATGCATGTCCCTGTCGATGTCGGAGCCCCGCTGCTCCCACTTGAACAGCGGGAAGAAGACCATTATCACGGATGCGAGGGCGCCCGCCCCCAGGAGCGGGAACATGATGAGGGGAGAGCCGAAGAGGTCCGGGAACTTTGTTATGAGCGCTGCCTCAAGCAAAAGGAGGGCCAGTGTGACGCCCAGCGTGATGCCGAACCAGCGTGGTGCGGGCATCTTGAGCTCTTCCTTGTATGCAGTGGTGAACTTGCCCAATACGCCACCTTACCGGGGCGTAGAATAGCCATAAGGTATTAAATAATATTGTGCCCGACGTACTGTTAACAAAGGGGGCGTTCAGAGCCCGAACAGTCCTTTGAGGGAATTCCAGATGTTCTGGTAGTCGACTATCAGGAAGATTATGGATATCACGAGCGCCGTTGCAGATATTCCGAGCGCACCGTACTTCGCAGAGCTCGCTTCCTTCCTGAGGATTTCCTCTTGGATCTTGAACTTGTCCGCCTGCTGCTTCTGGACCCCCTCGACGTACTTGTCCATGTAGTTGAGCCGGCGCTCAAAGTCGTCGAGCTTGACATCTATGTTGTAGAGCGTGGCCTTTATCATGTCCAGCGTTTGCTTGTCCTCGGGGGCCATCTCGTAGCGCACCTCTGGAGGCTCCTGTACAGGGGGGGCATACACAGGCTGGGGCGCGCTCTGGGGATGGACCGCGGCGTACTGCGGCTGGGTGCCCTGGCGTTTGGGCTGCGGCGCCGGCTGCACCTCCTCGTAGTAAGGCTGGGGAGCGGCTATTGCCACCGGCGCCTCCATCGGGACCGTTTCGTAGTCCGGCTGGGCCATGGGAGGCTCCGCCTGGGCGGGGGGCTTGTAGCGCTCGAGCATATCGAGCAGCTGCTCGTGGTCGCCATACCTCCGGCCGCTCTCTCCCTTCTCGAGCTCGTCGACGAGCACGGCAAGGAGCTGCTTCACTCCCGAGAGCCTCGCCGCCGCCTGCGTGAGCTGCTTCTCGAGCCACGGGTTCGTCTTGGATATCTCGAGGATATTCTTCTCCTCTTCACCTATCTGGGACCGGGCCGAATCGAGGAGAGCGCGGAACAGCGCGTTCCTCATGTCGCGCTTCACCGCGAGCTTGGCGTCGTAGACCGCATCCTCCTTCTTGAAGCTCCTGAGGGGGGGGATGCCCATGAAGTTGCTGTGCTCCTTCCCCTTGAGCAGGTCGTGGACCAGTTCCGGGGTGGCCTTGGCGACCTCCAGCTTCAGCGATGGAACGGAGTACTTGAAAGTGACAGCGACGGCTTCGTTTGGGAGGATGAAAACGCGCACATGGAAGGGATAGCCCTTGAAAAAGGCGGGCCGTGCCGCCTCGGGATATTCCGGCTTGATGGTCTCCCGGTACGCCTCTATGTAGGACCTGATGTATTTCTCGACTACATCTTCAGTTATCGCCGCGACCTGGATGTCCGTGCCGACCTTGTACTTCTGGAGGTCCACGAGCATCTGCTCGTGCTCCGAGTACTTCTCGTCCTCGTCGAGGCGCTTGAACTCGTCCCAGAGCTTCGTCAGCGGCGCGTTCGTCTTTCCGAGCTTGTCCGCGACGCCGAGAAGCTGCCGTTCGAGCCACGGGTTGGTCTTCGCTATCTCCTGGACCTGCGTCTGGATATCGCTGATGTTGTTCTTGGCGGCGTCGAGCCCCATCTTGTAGGTGGTGTGCCTCATGTCCTTCCCGAGCTCGAAGGCGGCGTCCTTCTTTGCATCCTCCTTGGTCATCGATTTGACGGGAGGGAACGCCATCATGGCATTGTGCTCCTTCTTCTGGATGAGCGCCTTGATGTTCTCGTATTTCTCCTTCAGGACTTCTATCTTGAAATTGGGGGTCTCGTACTTGATGAGGCAGGCCACGCCCTCGTTGGGCATGATGTAGGCCTTGACCGTGAAAGGATAGCCCTTGCAGAACGCGGGCAGCTGGCCGGCGTCCGTCTTCTGGGCCTTGATAGACTCCATGTAGCTCTCGATGTAGGCCTTGAGATAGGTTTCCACGGCATCCTTCGTCACATACACCATTGAGGTTTCCCCCGGCCGCATTTCCCGAAGTAATACACCAATGGCACTGCGATATATATAATTATCACGAGACGAACACGCGTATAGACGAACTGGGAAATATGGCAGCGGGGCAACGAGAGGCAGCAGGCAGTATGTCAGCTGGCAGTGGGCGGCCGTACTGTCCATCACAGACCGCATTGCCTATTGTCTACTGCCCTTTGGACAATGGCTATGCGTGTTGCCCTGCTTCCCTGTCAGCAGATGGGGTTCTTCCACTGGCCAGCGGGGGCATTGAGCTTCGACTCTCTGAGTTTGACCAGGTCAAGGACCTTGGCCACAATGTGCTCCGCCGCAAGTTCATACTTCCAGATGAGCTCCCAGGGCTGGCCCGATTCCCCGAAGGTGTCCTTGACGCCCATCATGCGCACGAAGTACTCGCGCCCGCCGGTCTCGTCGGCCACCGCGAGCGCGCCGGCGACGATGTTGCCGAACCCGCCGCGCTGGTGCTCCTCGACGGTGACTATTATTCCCGTTTCCGAGGCGGCCTTGCGGATTGCCTCGATGTCCAGCGGTTTCACGGTGTGCATGTTCACGACCCTTATCTCGAGGTCGTGCTCCTTCTTCAGGATGTAGGCGGCGCGCATCGCCTCGGGCACTTCGAGCCCGCATGCGATGATGGTCGCATCCTCGTTCTCGGTGCTGTACTTTGTGGAGAGGTAGGTCTCGAAGGCGTCGTGGAACTTCTCCTTCTCATCCCTGTATCGTATGATGTTGGCGGTCCCGGACTCGAAAGGTGTCTCGGGCTTTGTAATGTTCGGCGTGGCTTCCCTCGCGAACCGGATGCAACAGGGCCCGTTGATCTTCAAAATGCAGTTCTCGGTGGCCTTCGCCGTCTCCGCGGCATCGGCCGGCACGACGACATGCATGTTGGGCAAGATCGCTGTGATTGCAATGTCCTCGAGGGACTGGTGCGTGGCGCCGTCCGGTCCGACGGAGATCCCGCCGTGGGCGACCGCCACCTTCACATTCAGGTTGCCGTAGCAGACCGTTGTGCGCAGCTGGTCCCAGTTGCGGCCCGTCGTGAAGACCCCGTAGGACCCGATGACCGGTATCTTGCCTTCCTTTGCGAAGCCGGCGGCCATCGTGGTCATGTTCTGCTCTGCTATCCCGACGGATATCCAGCGGTTCTTGCGCTCCATGTGGCGCGGCTTGTAGAACTGGCTCATGCAGATGGAGTCGGATATGTCGGCGCCGAATGCGACCACCCTCGGGTCCTCGCCGCACTTCTCGAGCGCCTCCCCGAAGCCCATCCTCGTGGCCTTCATATCAGCCTTCATGATGTTCTGGCTGTTCCACCAGTAGGGCCTCTTCTCCTTCGGCATCTTGCTGCCCCACTCGGTGGCTATCTCGTCGGCCATGACCTTGGCCTTGTTGAGGATAGCCTCGGCGCGGGCCATGTCCGCTCCCAGCTCATTCAAAGCAATGGCGCACTCGTCGGGCTTGGGCGCCCTGCCGTGCCAGCCCACCTGGTTCTCCATGAAGCTTACGCCCTTGCCCTTGACTGTGTCGAAGACAATGCATGTGGGCTTGCCCTTGACCCCCAAAGCGTCCTCGAAGGCCTCGACGACCCCCGCCATATCGTGACCATTGACCTCGATGACATGCCATCCGAACGCCCTGTAGCGTTCGCCGATGGGCTCGACCTTCATGACGTCGCAAACCTTGCCGTCTATCTGCAGGCCGTTCTTGTCCACGATGGCGCACAAGTTGTCGAGGCTGTAGTGGGCGCCCGCCTCCGCCGCCTCCCAAATGGAGCCCTCCTGCTGCTCGCCGTCGCCCATGACGACATAGACCCTGTAGTCCTCGTTGTAGATCTTGGCGTTGAGCGCCGAGCCGCAGGCGACGGAGAAGCCCTGCCCGAGGCTCCCGCCGCTCATCTCGATTCCGGGCAGCTCGAGCCAGTTGGGGTGTCCCTGGAGATGGGAGCCCAGCTTCCTGAAGCCCGCGAGGTCCTCCTCGGGGAAATAGCCCGTGAGGGCCATGATGGAATATATCGCCGGCGTGATGTGGGCCTTGGAATAGAATATCCTGTCGCGCGCTTGCCACGACGGGTTCTTCGGGTCGTGGCGGGCGATGTTGAAGTAGAGGGCGGTGAGGAAGTCCGCAGCGGAAAGCGAGCCGCCGGGATGTCCGGAGCCGGCCGCTGTCGTCGTGATGACGATGTCCTGCCTCATCAGCCTGGCCTTCTCATTGAGCTCCTCGATGGAAAGCTTCTTTTCATCTCCCGTGCTCGATTCAACTATTCCCAACAGCGACCCCCCTATTCACTCGTTGGATGTGGAATATGATAATCAATATTATAGGTTTTCCTGACAATCAATAACGTTCCTCGAGAAGGCAGCTTTCTGGCCTGACTGGGAAAAGATGCGGTGGATAATGCCATTCGTGTGCTGAGGCGGGCTCATTATTCGCGACTAGGCCTTGGCCCTGTCCCAGTTGCGCAGCGAAGAGGCCTTCTTGCAATGGGGGCAAATGAGGCCCGCCATCGAAGAGCCGCACTTGGCGCATTTTTTATCCCCGACCGTGATGGTGGCCCCGCATGACGGGCAGGGTGCCGCGTAGATCTCGGACGAGGCGCACCAGCCCACGGGGCTCGCCTCGCCGCACGAGGGGCACTTGAGCCGTACAGTCTTCAGGGCCCCGCCGCAGGCCGGGCATTTCGAAGGCAACTCATCCTTCCTTCCAACTATCCTCTTGAGCAGGGCCGCACCCGGAAGGCTCTCCTCGGCCTTGACCTCGAGAGGCTCGCCATGGGCATGGCCCGTCTTCCAGAGCGCTTCCGGGGCCCAGCAGGCGTAGACCGCCAGTCCGGCAACCATGACCTCGAGGAATGCGTAACCGCCGAGCGACGCACCGGAGCCGCTGACGGCCCACGAGGCCCAGCTTCCGGCGGCCGCGTTCGAGAGCACGAAGAACATCACAATTCCAAGGAGCCACAGTCCCAGGGGGACCCGCACCCCGAGCGTCGCCCGTGCCAGACGGATACGGATGAGCATTCCATAAACGAGGGAAAGCGCTCCCAACTCGAGCAGGCCCCCCATCGCTGCGGCGAATCCGTAGGAGAGGTTGAGCTTCTCGCCGCGGCCCAGCAGCAGAAGGATGCCAAGCACGGATAGGACGTATATTCCGCCCAGCCACAGGCTATAGCCCCACATGTGGGGGAAGGCCATGTAGAAGCAGAGCAAAGCCATCAGCGCGAAGAAGAGCCACATTATGGTCCGGTAAAGGGAAGGCAGCGCGCTGTCCGGCAGGAGGCCGAGGCCCATCGAGAGCAGCAGGCACGCCAGCGCCCCGAGCGCCAGCTGGGACCGGACATTGGGCTCTTCATCCTCCTCCTGGAACTCTTCCGGCACGGTTGGGTCATCGCTCTTGAAATAATTACATTTTCCTAGGCTGCCGCCGAGGACCGGAAAACGGCCCTGGCCTCAATAGCGTCTTGGAGGCGGTCTCTGGGTGGCAGCAGGCGGGGGTGGTGTTCTCTGGCTGGGGCGGGCCGGCGGCTGGGGAGGCCTCCGAATGGGCTCGGTGGGATACTGGCTCAGGGCCCTCTGCGGGGTCTTGTACTGGGGCTCCCGCTTGAGATAGGCGACGGCCCAGGCTCCCACATAGCACAGCGCCGCGAACACGAACGTGAAAATGCATATCATGTCGGGCTCGCGGTTGAGCTGGCCCGCCGGGTCCGTCACCGCCGGAGGCTTGGCCCTGTCCCTCACCACGATGCTGTAATTGAGGGTGGTATTCTCCTTTCCGTCCGAGATCATGACCCTGACGGAGATGGACTGGCCTATGCTCGCGCTGCCCGGCGTCCACCTGATGACCCCCGTCGTGGAGTTTATGGTCATGTTGGGCGCGCCCATGGCTAGCGAATAGCCTATCGGGTCGCCGTCGAGGTCGGTCGCGTCTATCGTGCATGTGTAGAGCTGGTTCGCCGTGGCATTCGTGACCAGGGAGCCTCTCGGCGTGGGCGGGTGGTTCACCGTTGCATTGAGCTTCTTGACATCGATGACGAAGGCCTGCATGTTGGTGAGCGTGGCGCTGTCCCTTGCGATGACGGAGACGAACACGCCCTGGTTGACGTATTCATCCGTGGGCATCCACGTCACTACGCCCGTGAGCTGGTCGATGGCCATTCCCTTGGGCGACCTGTCGAGACTGAAGAATATCTTGTCCCCGTCGGGGTCCGTCACATTCACATCGTAAGTGTAAAGCACCCCCACGGTGGCGACCTTGACGGGCTGGCTGGTGAAGTTCGGCGGCGAGTTCTTGCGCGGGGCCACGCTGACCGTGAAGGTCTGGGGCGTCGGCTGCGATAACCCGTCGGTGGCGTAGATGGATATCGTGAGGTTGCCCGCGTTCACGGGATTCCAGGTGAAAACGCCCGAGTCGGGCGTGATGTTCATGTCGTCGAACTTCTGCGTCAGATAGTAGGTTATCTGGTCGCCATCGGGGTCAGATGCGTTGGTGTCGTAGAAGAAGAACTCGCCCACCGTGGCTTTCGCCGGAGGAGTGCTGAGGAAGGCCGGAGGCCTGTTCCCGGCCGCCAAGACCGGTGATGCAAGGGCCGCTCCCGCAAGGAAAATTACCGCCAGCAGCGCTGTTCTCGCTCTCATCATTTCATTATATCTCCAATTGGGTATTTAACGCTGTTCCAGTCAGTCCTCGCGTCTTCGGCCGAACCACAGAGCAGCGGCGAGCAGGGCAGGCGCAGCAAGCAACAGCTCGAAGCCCGGCGTGCCGACCTTCTCTTCAGCTTTTGTCACGACCACGGTCATTCGTGCCGTGGAGTTCGCGCCCCTGTCGTCCGTGACGCGCAATTCGACCAAATAGACGCCCGTCCTCTGGTAGGTGTGCTTTTGGCCGCTGGTGTTCGTGACCTGAGTCACCCCGTCGCCGAAATCCCAGGCGTAGGAGACTATGCGGCCGTCCGTGTCGAACGATGCGGCCCCGTCGAACGTGACCGATGTTTTGACAACAACGGACTTCTGGCCGGGCTTGAAGAGCGATGTCGGCGGATTGTTGACCGAAAGGAGCCATGTCCGGGACACGCTGCTGTCGCCGTCGCTCACTATCACGGTGATGTTCCGTGTGCCGCGGCCCACCCTCTCGATGAACAGGAAGTCGCGCTCCGTCTCGTTGAGCAGCGCCGCACCGTCCTGGAACCAGTGGATGTACATGGCAGGGCTGTCCTTGTCGCTCACGGCGACCGTGAAGAGTTGCTTCCCGTCGGCCAGTATCATGAAGCTGTCCGCGGAGGGCTCCGAGAAGTCAATGCTCGGCGGAGAGTTGAACTGGAACACCCTCACTTCCCATTCCCGCCAGTCATCATGGCCCGCTGCGCTCACGGTGGCCCTTACTGTGTGCCGTCCCGCTGAGCTGCGTCCCGTCGAGAGCACAAACTCGGTGGACAAGGCGCCGTTGATGACCGCTCCGTCCACGGACCATTTCACGGGGTATTTGTCCCTCAGGACGAGCTTGAAGCCCTGCGCGTCGCCGGTGTTCAGTGTGAGGTTGCGGTCGGCCGGTGTGAAGGACATTATAGGCGATTCCGCATCCGTAACATCGATACCCCAGCTCCTCTCGGCGCTCATGGCGCCGTCCGTCGCTTTCACGACAAGGGTGTGGTGCCCCGCCGAATAGTAGTCGGGGACATACGTGTGGGCCGTGCCATGGGCCACCGCCACGCCATCGAGCGTCCAGGTGACGTTGATGATGTCACCCTCCGGGTCAAGCACGGTTATCGAGAAGTATTGCGTAGCGCTCTCCGCCAGCACGACATCGCCGGCCGGCGTCCAGTTCACTATCTTGGGAGGGCTGTTCACGGAAACGAATATCGAATCCGCGCCCGTGATGTCGGAATCATCCGTGACGGTAAGGGTCACGGTGAAGTTGCCGAAAGCCGTGTACTTGTGGGTCGGGTTTGGCCCGCGGGACCAGTTGCCGTCGCCGAAGGACCAGTTGTACTCCTTGATGATGCCGTCGACGTCCCTCGAGGCGCTGCCGTCGAATATAACGATATCGCCCAATCCGACCCTCATGTCCGAACCGGCATCCGCGATGGGACGGTAGTTGACCCTTACGTCCCGTGATGCATTGTTGTTGTCCTCGCGGCTCTCCGTGATAGCTGTGGTGGTGTCGGCCGACGCTCTCAGCGTATGGATGCCTCCGACCGGGGTCCAGTTGAACGGCAGCGTGACATCGGACGCGGCAGGGAGCGTCGAGACCCAGGCCGGGTCGGTGATGGGATTTCCGTTGTCGGTGAGCGTCACCGAGAAGCCGTCCGCGGGCGACGCGCCCGCGTTCCTCACGGTCACATTGACGAAGATGCTGGTCCCTTCGTTGGGAAGGGCGGTGGGAAGGGTGATGAGGCCCGGTGTGAGGACGATGTCGGGCAGGAACTTGCCGTCGAATGAATACGGGTTCCCCGTGCGCCTGTTGTCGTGGCAGTAGGTGGGCCAGGGGTTCGCTCCCTTATCGCAGAGCCCGCCGGCGCACACGCCGTAGACGCGGCCATCCTGCGCACCGAAGACGACCTCGAGCGCACCGTCGTTGTTGACATCCGAAACGGAGGGAGAGGCGACAACCCCGCCGACCGAGGGGAAGCTCCACATCAGCATTCCGGCCGGCGAATAGGCCGCGATGCCGTTCTTCGTGCCGAGCACGATGTCCAGCGCCCCGTCCGCGTCGATATCCGCCGCCGCCGCAGAGGATTGCGCACCTATCATGACCTTCCATATCACCTGACCGTCATCGCCGGAAAGTGCCTGGAGGTTACCATCATCAGCCACGACCACGACGTCCCAGGACGAGCCGCCCGGAACATTCAGCACCATTGGTGCCGCATACACCGCTACCGTCGCACCTAGCGAGCGCTTCCAGAGCTCCGCACCGTTGTAGCCGCTGAAAGCATGCACGAAGCCGTTGCCCGTGCCAACGATGGCGTCGAGGTATCCATCGCCGTCCATGTCCCCGAGCGCCGGGGGAGATATCCACCCGCTCGCCGACAGGGAGGGTGTGCTCCACGCGACCGTGCCGTTGGGCCAGACCGCCCTCAGGATGCCGTCTCCGGCCCCGACGACGGATTCCAGCTTCCCGTCGCCGTTCACATCGGCTATCGCCGCCGGGTTGCTTATTACCCCGCCCAGGAGCGTCTTCGTCTTCACGGAGCCGTTGTTGCCGTTGAGCACGAAATACTCGTTAGTGCCTCCTCCCATCATGACCTCGTAAGTGCCATCGCCGTCGATGTCGGCGCCGGAAGGTGTCGAATCCCAGACGGCCATCGCATTCTCCCACATACGGGTGCCGTTGGACGGATAAAGGGCGTAGAGGTTGCCGTCGGTGGAGCCGCCTACTACCTCCAGGACGTTGTTGCCGTTGATGTCTGCAATAAGAGGCGATACAAGGGACTGGTAACCGGGTCCGGATGCGAACGTCCACACCTGGGAGCCGTTGGTGGTGCGGAGCAGGTAGATTCGGCCGTCGCTGGCGCCCACTGCGGCCTCGCGCATGCCGTCGCCGTTGACGTCCGCGAGCGCGGGTGTGTCCTGGACGCGCGCGGCGAGCAGGTTGGACCACAGATAGGTCCCTGGGAGAACCCCGCCTTTCGTGGAAAGCAGGTTGCCCGTGCGCGCAGGGTCGTGCTGGAGCATCCTCCAGTCCAAGGTGGCGAGCTCGCCGGTGTTGGCGCAGGAGACCGTGCTGTCCCTTCCGCCGATAATGAGGTACGATTCGCCGGCGCCCTTCAGGTCCCCGATGACGGGGGATGCCGGAGGATAGTTGGCGGACGGATAGGTCCAGAGTTTGGCCGCCTTCCCGTTGAGGACGTACGTGTTGCCGTCGCCGGAATAGAATGCGATCCTCTTCTCGCCGCCGGCCGCGAAGAGCGCGGGGGAGCCCGTGATGCCGCCCGTTGGATAGGACCACTTGAGTGTACCCTTGGGAGAGATGCAGTACAGCTTGCCGTCGGCGCAGCCGAAGATGACCTCTGTCTCTCCGTTCCCGTCGACGTCGCCCGCAACGACGGAGGAATTGATTGCGCCGCCTGCCGTGAACGTCCATTTTATGACGCCGACCCTGTCGACCGCGTATACCTTGCCGTCCATTGCCGCTGCGAGGACCTCCGCGAAACCGTCGCCGTCGACGTCCGCCATCGCGGGGGAGCCTGACATGGGAGCGCCAAGGACCTTGGCCCAGCGGGGGCTGCCCGCCGTGTCCAGGAGGTAGAGCGTCCCGTCCTCCGACGGCACTGCTATCTCGGGCTTTCCGTCCTGGTTCACGTCGCCGACCGCTGGCGAGGCCGATACATCGCCGGTGGTCGCAAAGCTCCACAGCTTCTTTCCGGCGCTGTCCAGGGCGTAGACGCTGTTGTCGTCCGAGCCGAAGATGACCTCGAGCTTGCCGTCGCCGTTGATGTCAGCGGCCGCCGGCGAGGAGCGGACCGCGCCTCCGGAGGCATAGCTCCAGAGAGGGTCCGAGCCGGGAACGAGCGCGACGACCGTGCCGTCGGCGATGCCGGCGATTATCTCCGGTCTTCCGTCGGAATTGACATCCGCGAGGAGAGGGGAGGAGCTTATGCCGGCGGGCCTCTGGAAGGCCCACTTCAGGGCGCCGCTGCTGTCGAGCACCATGACGCCGCCTGTCTGGGCCGTGACCACGACCTCGGGCGTGCCGTCGCCGTACAGGTCGCCGATGGCCGGGGTCGTCCGGATCTCGCCCGGCGCGCTGTACGTCCATACCGTGCGCGTGGAGGCGGCACCTGCCGGACCCGAGAGCGGGAACAGCGCCGCCAGCATCAATAGGCAAGTGAACACGCAATACAGCGATTTTCGATCGGCCATAACATCACATCCAGTGTTCTATATTGAATAGGATATTGTGTTCATTAGAAAAACCTTTTCGCATTGAAAAAAGGCAACCGGCGGGCCGGTGCGACGGCCCGCCGGATGCTTCCCCGAAAACAGGGGGGATATCAGATGTTCACGGCCTGAGCTTCTTCAGTATCGCATCCAGGTCCGCATCAAGGTCGGTCCTCCTCGCCTCCGATGCTGCAGTCGGGGTTGGCTCTGGCGGGGAAACGGGCGCCGGCTCGGGCTGCGGCGGCGGGCTGGCCGGCTCCGGTGGAGCCTGCGGGGCTTCGCTCGCGGGAGCTGCCACGAAACTGGTCTCCGGAGCCTGGGGAACCTCCGCCTTTTCGGCGGCTGGCATCTGAGGAGGCTGCTCCGGCCGGGATGTCTGCCGTACCGGCGGCGGGGCCGCTGAATGGGCCCTCTCGACATTCGGGCGCGGGTTCTCGCGTTTTGCCGGTGGTTGGTATTCGGGGGGCTCGCTGACGGTCTCGCCCCCTGATTCCGTCTCAGGCGGGACATGCCCCGGACCGCCCCTGCCCCTCCGGGACACCTCACGCGCCCAAAGGGCCACACCGACGACCGCAAGCAAAATGGCAAATATCAATCCGATGGTCAATCCCGAGAGTGTGTCCACGGTCACCGCTGCGGGACCGTTCTTGAATTTCAGGGTCGTCTCGCTCGGAGTGGATGGACCAGCGGCAGTGACGGCCCTGACCTTGAGCGTGTGCGGTCCGTTCGCATACTGTGATGAGTCCAGCGTGAAGCTCCATGGACCGGTGCCCGAGGCCGCCTGCCAGCCACCGCCGTCGATGCTCACCTCTATGCGATCTACCGTCAGGCTGCTCTGGACGGTTCCCTTGACGCTCACCTTCCCTCCGATCGTCTTTCCCTCGGAGGGCGATGTCACGGTGATGGTGGGCTGGGATGTCTGGAGTATCACGGAAGCCTGTGCCTGCGCCTCGTTACCTACCCTGTCCCGCACTTTCAGGAAAACCACCTTCAGACCGTCACCCTCGCTCAAGGTGAAATTGCCCGAAGCGGCGAAGGGTATCCAGGCGGACCAGTCGGTGCCGTTGCTCCGCAATGCATAGGAATCCACTCCGCTGACGGCATCGATAGCCGCCAGCCTCACATTGACGGCACGCGAGGAGGTGACGGGGGCGCCGTTGTTCAATACGATAGTCACATCTTGAGGAGGAGTCGTGTCCAGGTAGACACGCAGCTCCCGCGCAGGGCCGACATTTCCCGCAGCGTCCTTGACGTATGCCAGTATCACCTTGGCGCCGTCGCCCTCCGAGACGGACACGGTGGCGGTGGCGCTGAAGGTCGTCCACTGGCCGCCGCTCCCGGCGTCAATCCTCATATCCTTGACGCCGGATGTGACGTCCGAGGCTCCCAGCGTGAACGCAAAGCTCCGGTTCGCCGAGAACTCGGGGGCCGCCTCGAACCTCTCCAGCACAGGCGGGGTGGAATCCAGCATTATTGTGTCCCCCGCGGCGGGTCCTATCCTGCCCAGCGGGTCGGTCACCCTGGCATAGACGCTCTTGATTCCGTCCAGCTCGGACATTCGCCAGTCGTAGGAGACCGCAGGGCTGGACCAGTTCGACCACACCACACCGTCGTTGCTGAACTGGACCTGGGCTATCTTGCTGGATTGGTCGGTCGGGGTCACGCTCAGGTTCACGTTACGGCTCGTGGTGTAGGTGGCATCGCCGTTGATTCTGATGCTCACCGTCACGGCGTTCGCCGGGAGAGAGGTGTCGACCGAGATGCCATCCGAGCTGCCGACATCGCTCCACAGCCCTGCGGCGTTCCTCGCTTTGACGGAGAGGTAGTATGTTCTTCCGTTCTTTAGCATGAGGTTGGAATTCCGGACCTGGGTATCCTGGCCGACAAAGGTCCATGGCCACTCATTTTCCGCGCCTGTTGAATTTCCGATGGCATACATGTATTCGACAATGGGGGAAACATCCTCGGAACAGGTCCAGGAGGCCGTGAGCGTTGTAGGGTCGTTGGTTATGTTCGTTTTGTCGTCCACGACGGGCGTGGTGGGCGGCGTGGTGTCCAGCACGAAACCGTCGGAGGATACAGGCGCGGAAACGATTCCAGCCCCGTTCTCCGCCTGGACGTTGACGAAATATTTCGTGCCCTGCTGGAGGGCCACCGTGAATGTGATGTTCGGATACTTGCCCGCATCCGTCAGGGCGACGACGTCGGCGGTCCCGGCCGAGGTGCCCAGGCATGCCCAGTACCGGGCGACACCACTCTCGAAGTCCCTGGCCTCGGTCCAGGAGGCGCTTGCGGCGGCATTGTTGGCAGTGAAGTCGATGTCAGCGCCAACGCCGTCGTTGACCGCATCCGGGCCTACCGGCGCGGTCGCGTCCACCGTGAATGACATGGCATTGGAATAGGGGCCCCATACCCAACCGTCGAATGCCCTAGCTCTCCACTGGTAAGTTTTTCCGTTGAGCAGGACACCGCCGGGCATAGTGAAATTCGCCGGGGCGCCCGAGGGGTAGGATGCCGCCGAGAATCCGGCGGATGATATCGTCTGGTCGTATGCTGTCACATCGTTGAAGTTGTTCAATGTCAATTCCAAGTCCAATTTCAGAACATCGCCGTTGAAGTCAGTGGCGGACATCTGGAAGGTCGGCGTTGTGGTGTTGACATAGCTGCCGTGCTCGGGATAGACCAGCCTGGGCCCGTCGGGCTTGTGGTTGTAGGTGACCTCGACCTTGTCCAGGGACGCTGCGCCTATCGGAATGGTGGAGTTCATATAGACCCTGTAGCGGAGGTATCTGTCCCCGTCGAACTGCTTGGGAATCTCCTGACCGGTGGAACAGGTGTAGTAAGTGGCCGAGGTCCCGTCGGGGCCCTTGAACACCCACGAGCTCCCGTCGTTGTTGGAGGCCAGCTGGACGCTCACGCTGACATTGGAAAGGTCACCGCTCCAGGTAACCGTGTCCCAGTGCACTGGGTCGGTGCTGCTTCCCGAATCCTTGATGTTCGAAGTGTAAACTGCATTTTCAACGGTGAGGTTGCCCAGCAGGCAGGTGAACGGCGCGGGTGTCGAGCCCCTCACCAGAAGCGTGATGTTCGTGGACGTATCGTAGGTGAGGATACCGTATGTCTGGCCTGCATAGGAGCCGTTGACCGTCAACTTCGACCATCGGTTCGATGCGCTGTCGTAGAGCCATGTGTCGGTGACGTACACGAATCCGGTGTAGGTGTAGCCTCCGACCAGAATGTCACGGCCCAATGCGGGGGAATAGACCAATCCGCCTCCGTACATCCCGAGCGGCGGGGAGGGGGGGTTGAGATTCGTCCATGTGTTGGTGACTATGTTGTACGACCAGGTGTCGGCCATGGTCGTCCATGTCGAGTCATATCCGCCGAAGAGTATTATCCTGTTCGCGGTCTGGTCGAATGTCATCTCCGACAATTCGCGGCCTGTGGGCGGGGTGCCCGGCCACACCTGCGTCCACACGTTCGTCGTGGCGTTGTAGAGCCAGGTATCCTGCAGGACCCATGGCGATGCGCCCCTGTAGCCGCCGAAAAGCACTATCCTGCCATTGATGGCATCCTGCGGGTCATATGCCATGACCGCTGCATTTCTGGTTTGAGGACGGGTTGCTGGCACCGGGTTGGCCCAGTTCATTGTGGATACGCTGAACGTCCAGGTATCATCCCGATAATTGTTGGACATATCCCTTCCGCCGAAAAGGACCACCTTTTTGGCATAGGCGTCATACGCGAGGCTGGGATAGTAGAGCTTGGGCGGCGAGTTCCCGGGAAAGAGTTGCGTCCAGGTGTTATTGGAGACATTGTAGAGCCATGTCTGGTTCATATAATAGAGCAGAGTGGAGCTCAAGTCCGGGATGTATGCGCCCGCCATTCCCGAGCTCGAGGCGATCCCGGGTTCGATTGCGGTGTTCGCTGCCCTCCACATGAGCGACCTGTTCATCTGTAGGCGGCCCGCGCTGCCGGTTCCCTGAACGGACAGATTCATCAGTGTGCCCCCCGAGAAATCGACATTCGTGTCCTCGGTCATGGCCGCTCCCTTGACCGCCGGAAGCTGCGCCGGGAAAGCCATGGCCACCATCGCAAAGACCATTACGAGCACCGTTATTTTCCGCATAAAGAATCCCTTCGTTTTATTCTCAAAACAAGACCAATGGATAAGTAATTAAGTGTTTTGCTGAGATGAAAATATTATGTAGGGGCGGCCGAGGCCCCAGAGCAATATCCAGGATGCAAAGGAAAACTCTTTTTGCAACCCTTCCCATCACAACGCCCGACGAGTGGTTGTCTTGGACCCCCTGCTGGCCGTTGCATTCCTGCTGCTGACCGTCTGGTGCATCATCAGGCTGGCCGTTTCCATCTGGGCATACCACGATGCCTCGAATCTGGGCCGGGACGCCATGGGCTGGATGGGGCTCGTTTGCGTGCTCGGATTGCTGGGTCTCATCGTCTGGCTGGTCGTCAGGCCGAAGAGCCAGTATCCGTACTCGTACCAGGTCCCGTATTATCCGAAAGCGCCGCCGGGGCAAATGTACCAGATGCCATATCCTCCGGTCCAGCAGCCGCATCCGCCGCCTTATGCGGAGCAGCCCCCTTCAACCCGACCAGCATTGTCGTCAAAGGACGCACTTTCGCCTACCGAACCCGGGGTGCCAAAGGAGCCGGCGATGCCGAGGGAGACCGCCTTGCCGGCGGCAACTCTGTCATCGAAAGCCGCGCAGGTCAATCAGGAAGCTCCTGGCGGAGCGGATGGCCCTCAAGCGGCGCGAATGCCTCCGCCTCCGCAGATTGGCGCAGCCAATCAAGGCCGTGAACGACCAGCGGGTCATTCCGGCCAAGAGGACCTCTCGGTCCTCCACGGCGAAGTGGACTTGCACCGTTTGCAAGGGTCCACGCCGCCGGGCTATGTTTACGTAGACCCCCGGGCGCAGTGGAAGCTCCCGCAGTTCAACCCCTATTCCGTGCGGCGGATGATAGCGACCTTCGTGGTTGCCATCGCATTCGCCAATTACATAGTGACGCCCATAATGCTGGCGTGGATCCTCCAGCTGCCGTCGCTCAACATAGATACGCTCATGACGGACATCCTCACGCCCGAGATGACGCTCCTTGCCACGGCGGTGCAGGACGGCCTCCTGCTCTATTTCACGTGGCTCGTGATGTTCAGGCACAAATATCTCTCGCTATCCGGTCTCGGCCTGAAAAGGGATGGCAGGACCGCCGGGCTCATCGCGCTGGGATTGCTGGCAGGGCTGGCGCTCTTCGCCGTGAACTATGCGGTATCGTGGCCCATCGAGCAGTCCGGGATGGCGCAGGGGAGCCAGAGCATATTCGATATGAGAGGCAGGCCGTGGGGGCTTCTCATGATAGGCCTTGCGACGGTTGTGATAGCACCCGTGACGGAGGAGGTCTTCTTCCGCGGCTATGCTCTTGCGACCGTCGAGAGAAAATGGGGCCCGTGGGCCGGAATATTGCTCAGCGGGCTCATGTTCGCGGCGGTGCACCTGAGCATCGTGTCGCTCCTGCCCATTTTCGCAATCGGCGTTCTGCTGGCGATGCTGTGCAGGAAGTTCGGGCTCATCCCATGCATAGT
>Ga0315283_10002056_pt1 | contig 16642 bp, 12 predicted proteins | sample YL17G09_0_MG_FD_204541 | JGI IMG/M metagenome (GOLD analysis project Ga0315283, IMG submission 204541) | Sediment microbial communities from Yellowstone Lake, YNP, Wyoming, USA - YL17G09_0 | ecosystem: Environmental > Aquatic > Freshwater > Lake > Sediment | place: USA: Wyoming | collected... | reverse complement strand
GTGATCCTCGGCGCCGGCGATGTCGCTCAGCACGGCGTACTTGCCGGTCTCCTCGTTCATGACCAGGCCCATGGCGATGCCGGCCACCGGGGCCTTGAGCGGCACGCCGGCGTCCATCATCGCCAGGGACCCGCCGCACACGCTGGCCATCGAGGACGATCCGTTGGACTCGAGAATGTCGGACACGAGGCGGACCGTGTACGGGAACTGCTCCTCGGTGGGCATCATCGGCGTCAAGGCGCGCTCGGCGAGCGCGCCGTGGCCGATTTCGCGGCGGCCCGGGCCGCGCATGAACGCCACCTCCCCGACCGAGAACGGCGGGAAGTTGTAGTGCAGCATGAACCGCTTGTACGTCTCGCCGTCGACCCGCTCGATCTTCTGCCCGGGCGGCGTTTGTGCCCGGGCGGTCTGATAACGGGCGTTGCGTTAACTCGCGAGCGGCAAGCGGACGGAGATGCCTCTATGCTTCCTATCGTCCAGCCTGTCCCGCCGTTGCCGAGGGTCCGCCGTGACTGTTCCACCCAACGCTCAGGACGACGAAGGTCCAGCTCACTCGATGGCAGAGACCGCCGCTCGAAGTTCCGCTATGTGAATTGCTCTTATGGGCATCCCTGGGACTAAAGTCGAGTCCGTGTAAGTGGGCCGCGCCCGTCCGGCGAGGTCGTACGCCTCCTGCAGTGCCGCTCGCATCTGGGGGATGTGGAGAGCCCCCACGACGCTCACTCCGATAGTCAGCGTGGGATCGGAGTACGCATACGCTCCTAGCCCATACCGCGCACGAACCGCGTTGATCCTGGACCGCAGCTCCGTGATGTGCGCCGCGCGAATCATGCTCGAGCCCGGAACCAACGGATCGTCTGTGAACAGGTCGGCCAACCACGCATTGATCCCGGAGGTCGTCCCTCCTTCCGAAACGTGCACGACGGTTGCCTGGGCGAAGGAAGCCGCATCGTCATACCACTCCGGAGCAAAACCCGCCGCGGCCGAATTGAAGTAAATCTTGTAATCTCCCGGCATGACATGAGAAAAATTGAAGTTGCCACTGCCGGTCAAAGACGATATTCCTGCTCGGACAAACGTGTCGTCCAGGACCGACCACAGCCGCACATTGATGCTCAGGCCGTGTCCCTGCGTGTTGCTCACGGTCCCCGAGATTGAGCCGCCGGAGGTCAATTGAGCGTTGATGTTGGGGATCGTCACGCTCGATTGAGTCGCTAATAGATCGCCCGATCCGAAAGTGGGTTTATCGTTATAGTATTCGACCGCATACTCGCTTCGACTGAACCGTAACTTGGCTCCGCCGATCTCGACTCCGTTGAGCGAATAATCGCCCGTCGTGTTCGTGAGAGCCGAGTTGTCGGCGGAAAATCCTTGCGCATCCTGACTGCCCACCCACGTATTGGCCAAGGGATTCCCGCCGGCATCGGTCACCCGGCCCGAGACGATCGCCCCGATGTCGAGCGCGACATCCCCCAGGTTCACGGTCTGCCCGGCGGATAAGCCGACGTGGTCGGCCTGCGAGCGGCTCTTCTTGTTGTTGTAGTATTCCGCGACCACGTTGACCGGAGGCTGATTCCGGCAGGCATCTGATCGTCCGCCGGCTTTTCCCGCAAAATTCAAATCATAGGTCCCTGGGAGAAAGGCAACGGTGAAGTTCCCTCCCGGACCGGTGGTCATGGCGGGAAAACTGATATTCCAGTTGTCGGGGAAGTGATACAACGTCAGAAAGACTTTTTCGATCCCCTGACCGGCCCCGTCCACCACCCGGCCGTTGAGATACCCGAGTCCGAAATCTGTGCCCGTTTCCAGAGAGACGCTGTAGCGGGCATAGTCGGAGGAATCGGCATAACTGGTCGTGCAGTAGCCGATGTAGATATAGTACCAACCCGAGGCCACGTTCGGGAGGTAGAGCGTTTCGTTATCGGAGCCGCCGAACACCTGGCCCCGCACGCCTAGCGCGCCATCAAGCAATTCGAAATCCAGATCGCTCCGCCAATTGGGCGGCAGGGGATTGGGATAGGGAGAGGTCACCCGCACGTTTACCTTCAAATCCCTTCCCGCCTGGGCGGGCGGGACGTAGAATTTATACCAATCGATATCCTGATTATTGCCGCCGTCATAAATGAGATTTCCCGTCGTCCCCAGGGGCAGAACGGCCGCCGAGGCCGAATCATTGTTCGGTTCCGTGCTGTCGCTGAAAATATTGAACACCGCATTGCTGACGTCGAAGATCGCCGCGTCGGAGGCATCACTCACCCGGACCAGACACTGCGTTGAAGAGGCATAAGGCACGGTCCAGGGGTGGCTGCCGTCGTTCGGCGTGGAGGCGGTGACCGGCGTCCAGGCCGTCCCGTTGTTCGTCGAATATTCGATCTTGACGTTGGCGATCGTTCCCGTCGATGTCCAGGTAATGTTCTGGCTCGTGTTTACAACCCAGGATTCACCGCCGTTGGGCGAGGACACGATGATCGTCGCCACCGGCGCCACATCAATCGTGACCGTCTTGGCAGCCGTCGTGTAGTTCACCGTGATCTTCCCATCCGCCTGCACCGCCAAGGCCCAAACGAGGCCGTTCGCGCCGGGGTTGAAGCTCGTGTCCACCGTCTGCGCGCCTGCGACGGCATACGTGGCGAGCATTGCGCACGCCACGGCGATGATGGGAGTACGAATGCGGGTCTTGGTCGTCATGGCTTCCTTCTGGCTTGCGCGATTGGGGCGTGGGACTTCGAACCTACGCTATCCGGCAACGTGATTGCACGGGGTATCGTTCCGATGTGCCGCGAGAACGAAGACCTCGGAGTACAACAGGGTGGACGCGACGACATCGGCGCACGTCGTCATGGGCGGGGGCAAGAGATGCGTCAGCGGTTGACGTGTCACCAATACTGGCCCTCGCCTGCCTCCAAGTCAAGGCGGCGGCGGCATCTCAGGGTGTGGCCAGCCAGAACGGCGCTGACGCCTCGCGGACGCCTCGCCGTCGTGGTTGTAGTGTGAGCATCCAGCAGCGTCGGCTTGGCTGTTGCGGGTTCGCCGTGGCTGCCGATAGCTGCGCCACGTCGATGCTCGACCTCGCCAACTGAGGCAGCGGAATGGGCTCACCACCGCCCTGCGGGTGCTGACAGACCAAGCAGCTTGGGTGGCGCTGTCGCATAGTGAACGCGGTGACGATAGGACGCATTGGCGCGGTCTCCGCTCGCCTTCCGATGGGCCGGTTAACGCAACGGGCGTTGCGTTAACTCGCGAGCGGCAAGCGGACGGAGATGCCTCTAATGCTTCCCATAGTCTGCATCAGGCGGGCGTCATGCGGTGGTTCGAGTCCGGGATCAACAACGGACTCCTCGAAGGCTTCAACAGCCTGGTGCAAGCCGCAAAAGCGCGCGCATGTGGCTTCCGCTCTGCACGAAGGATGATCTTCGTGATCTACCTACTCCTATCCACACTCGACTTCCAATTGCCCAACGCGCTTCCCTCGACAATCCACACCAAGTAGCGAGGAGCCTCTTTGTGCTGACGGTGTACATGGTCGTGTTGGCCGGGGCTGCAGGGTTTCTGGTGGTCCTGCGCAGAATGGTCTGGATACCCCACTGAGGCGGCCTCGTGCACGTTCTGTTCCGGAGTTCCCATCAGTTCTCCCTCCGGGCTGTTTCAGGCGATCTTCAGGTTCTTCTGGTCTACTTCCCACGCGTACACTGCCTGAACTTGGAGGATCAGATGAAGACTGTCCGTCTCGTGACTCTCGTGCTCGTCAGCCTGCTCGTCATCGTCCCGCTGGCCACGGCCCAGACCGCTAAGCCGGTTCCGGCGCCGAAGCCCGCGCCCGGCGCCCAGGCTGCCGATCCGGCCGCGACACTGCCCGCGCCGATTCTCGCGGCGTTCAAGAAGTCGTACCCGAGCGCGACCATCAAGAACGCGGCGAAGGAGACCGAGGACGGCAAGACCGTCTGGGAAGTCGAGAGCATCGACGGCGGCCTCGCGCGCGACCTGATCTACAACCCGGACGGGACCGTCATCGACATCGAAGAAGAAGTGGCGATGGCGAGCGTGCCAGCCGCCGTGGCGGACGCCCTGAAGGCCAAGTACGCGAAGGCCACGGTCACGAAGGCCGAGAAGAGGACCGCCGGCAAGGCCGTGACGTACGAGTTCACGCTGAAGGGCGCCGCCGTGGCGTCGGTCGAGTTCACGCCCGACGGCAAGATCGCGCCGGCGAAAAAGGAGACAGACAAGGACGAGAAGGAAGACGACGAGAAGGCCGAGAAGAAGGCCCCGATCAAGAAATAGGTCCCGAGAACCGAGGTCCACATGAAGACGCGTCGTATCGTGCTGTGTCTCGCATTCATCGTCACGGCCGCCCTGTGGTGCGACGCGCCGCTTCGCGCCGCTGACGGGCCGTACAGACTCCTCACCGAGATCAAGGTGGGCAGCGACGGCGGATGGGACTACCTCGCGGTCGATTCCGCGGCCCGCCGCCTCTACGTGTCGCACGCCACGAAGGCGGTCGTCATCGACCTCGACAAGAACGTCGTCGTTGGCGAGATCACGCCGGCCAACGGCATCCACGGCATCGCGATTGCCGCGGACCTCGGCAAGCTCTTCGTCAGCAACGGCCGCGACAACTCCGCCAGCATCGTCGATGCGAAGACGCTGCAGATCACGGCCACCGTCAAGACCGGCGAGAACCCCGACTGCATCCTGTACGAGCCCGGCCACAAAGAGGTCTACACCTTCAACGGCCGCGGGAAGAACGCCACCGTGTTCGACGCGGCGACCGGCGAGGTGAAGGCCACCATTCCGCTGCCCGGCAAGCCGGAGTTCGCGGTGGTGGACGTGAAGGCCGGCCGCATCTACAACAATATCGAGGACACCAGCGAGATCGTCGTCATCGACACCACCACGCACGCCGTCGTGGCGAAATGGCCCATCGCGCCGGGTGAAGGCGCGTCGGGGCTGTCCATCGACCTGGTGAACCACCGGTTGTTCGCGGTGGCGGGCAACAAACTGCTCGTGGCGGTCGATAGCGTCACCGGCAAGGTCCTCTCGACCCTGCCGATCGGCGAAGGCGTCGACGCGACGTCGTTCGACCCAGCGACGGGCTACGTGTTCGCGTCGAACAGCGACAACACCGTTACCGTGGCGACGTGCGACAAGGCCGGCAAACTGAGCCTCGTGCAGGCGCTGGCGACGCCGGCCCGGTCGCGGACGATGACACTGGACCCGAAGACGCATCGGATCTACATTTCTGCGGCAGAGTTCACGGCCCCGGCACCCGCGGCGGCCGGCGCTCCGCCCCAGCGCCCGCAGATGGTGCCGGGCTCGTTCAAGGTCGTGGTCTACGAGATGGCTGCCGCCCCCGCGCCTGCCCAGACCACGGCCGCGAAACCGTCCACGGACTGGCAGCAGACGTTCGCGGCTGCACCAGCCGACCTGATGAGCGTCGGCGAGAATCCCTACTTCATCCTGAAACCCGGCTATCAACTCACGCTCGAAGGCAAAGACGGCGCCAAGACCGTCAGGCTCGTGATCTCTGTGCTCGACGAGACGAAGACCGTCGGGGGGATCGAGGCGCGGGTGGTCGAGGAGCGGGAGACCGAGAACGGCGTCATTGTCGAGGTGTCTCGCAACTACTTCGCGATCCACAAGACAACCAAGGATGTGTACTACCTCGGCGAGGACGTGGACATCTACAAGAACGGCAAGGTGGTCGACCACGAAGGCGCGTGGTTGCACGGCGTGAACGGCGCGAGATTCGGCCTGCTGATGCCGGCCGCCCCGGTCGTCGGGCAGCGGTACTACCAGGAAGTGGCGCCGAAGGTCGCGATGGACCGAGCGGAGGTCGTCTCGCTGTCGGCGCGCCTCGTGACGCCGGCCGGGACGTTCGAGCGCTGCCTCGAGACCGAGGAGAGTACGCCGCTCGAAGGCGGCAAGGAACGGAAACTCTATGCGCCGGGGGTCGGCTTGATCAAGGATGGCGCACTGCACCTGGTGTCGGTGACCAAGAGGTGAGCCGATCGTGAGAGGCTTTTCGCTGACCGCCACGACAGTCGCCTTGGGCGCGGCACTGGCGCTTCTCGCGCCGGCGCCCGCCCGCGCTCAGGCGCTCGTGTCCCAGCCACCGGGCGCCTCGCCGCCGATGACGTTCCGGCAGGCGCTCGACCTCGCCACGGCGCAGAACCTCGAACTGGCCGCTGTGCGCCGCTCGCGCGCGGTCCGGGAAGCGGAGGTGCGCGCCGCCGGCCAGTGGGCGAACCCCGAGTTCTCCGGCGAGATCACGAAGGATGTGCCGCACGGCGATCTCGCCATCGGCCTGCCGGTGGACATCTCCGGCCGCCGGTCGAACCGCGTGGCGGTCGCGAAGGCCGGCCTTGCGATGGCTGACGTCGATGTGGCGAACGCGATGCGCCAGCTTCGGCGCGACACGCGCCTCGCCTTCTACGGCGTGCTCGCGGCCGACGAGGCGATGGCGCTGGCCGAGTCGGTCGTCCAGGTGGCCCAGCGGTTCAAGGACGTGACGCAGGCGCGGTTCGACGAGGGCGCGGCCCCGCGGCTCGACGTCATGGGCGCGGATCTCGGCCTGGTTCGCGCCAAGGCCGATCTCGAACTGGCACGATCGGCGCGCCGCGCGTATCAGGCCGACCTGAACGCGCTCCTGAATCGGCCGCCGGGCATGACGCTCGCGCTTGCGGGCGAAGCCTTCGACGTGCCGGCGTTGCCGACGCTCGACCGCGCGACGGCAGCGGCGCTCGCCACGAACATCGATCTGGTCACGCTCGATCGGGAGGCCGCGATCGAGACGAGCACGTTCGGCCTGCTGAAGGCCGAGCGCGTGCCGATGCCGACCTTCTCCTTCGGCACCGCGCTCAATGCGCCGGGCGAGTTCACTGTCGGTCCGCACGCCGGCGTCAGCATCGAGCTCCCGCTCTTCTCCCGCAACCAGGGCGAGATGGCGGGGTCCCTTGCGCGCAGCGACACGATCAAGGCGCGGCGTGAGGCGCTCCGGCGCCGCGTCGAGGCCAGGGTCTACGCGGCCATGGAGCGCGTCGCCGCGCAGCGCGCGCAGGTGGACGCGTTCCGCGCGACGATCGTGCCGACGGCGACGGCCCTGCAGGGTCTCGCGGAAGAGAGCTACCGCCTCGGCCGCACGTCGGTCCTGGGCGCCCTCGAGGCCCAGCGCAGCCTCAGGGACATCAAGTACGACTACCTGCAGGCGCTGCTGGCTCTACAGGCGGCTGTCGCGGATCTGGAGGACATCCTTGGCGCACCGATTCAATAGGTACGGGTTCATAACCTCCGTGAGGCGGCCGTGCCTTTCTGCGAGAACGGGTCATGAACCCCGCTGTCTCGGCGCCCTCACCCGTGTGGGCGCCAGGATGATCGCGGCGGCCGTGCTGGCCCTCGCCGTCTCCGTCTCCGCGTGCAGCAAACCGGCGGTCGACGAGGAGATCGCGTCGGCCGATGTCCCGACCATCTCCGCCGAGATTGGCGTCGTCGCGCGGCAGGATCTGGTCGAACCGCTCGTCGTGCGCGGGTCGGTGGTGGCGATGCCGAACCAGGAGGTGAAGATCGCCGCGCAGGTGGCGGGGAGGATCGACAGTCTCAACGTCGCCGAGGGTGACTGGGTGAAGGCCGGCCAGGTCATCGCCGAGATCGACCCGCGGCCGTTCAACGACCAGAAGCGGCAGGCGGCTGCGGCAGTCTCGAGCGCGAAGGCGGCGCTCGAAAACGCGAAGCTCAACCTCGAACGGACCGATCGCCTCTTCCAGCGCGGGATCGCCGCCGGCAAGGAAGTCGAGGACGCCCGCGCGCAGCTCGCCGCCGCCGAGGCCGCGCGCGAACAGGCCGCGGCCAGCTTCGACACGGCCGAGCGCGAGCTGTCGCGCACCCACGTCGCATCACCCATCGCGGGCCAGGTCGTGAAGCGTCTCGCGAGCGTCGGTGAACAGGTCGACGGCACGGCGGCGCAGCCCGTCGCGCAGGTCGCCAATCTCGACCACGTCGAAATCGCGGCCGCCATCCCGGTCGAGCATCTGGGCCGCATCAAGATCGGCCAGCCGGTGAAGGTCACCTCCGACGCCTACGCCGACCAGGCGTTCACCGGCGAGATCATCGCCATCGCGCCCTCGGTGGACGCCGCCACCAACACGACGCTGGCGCGCATCCGTATGGCCAACCCCGGGCGGCTTCTCAAGGTCGGGATGTTCGTGCAGGCGCAGGTCGGCCTCAGCGTGCACAAAGCCGCGCTGACCGTGCCGCCGTCGGCCGTCAGCAAGGGCGAGGAGGACGCGGCTGTCTACGTTGTCTCGGGTGAGACGGCGACGCGCACGAAGGTGAAGCTCGGCATCGAAACGACGGCCGCCGTCGAAGTGCTCGACGGCGTGAAGGAAGGCCAGAAGATCCTGACCTCGGCCGTCCACGGCCTCGGCGAGCGGGCCCGCCTCGCAGCGCCAGCCAAATGAACATCGCGCGTTTCGCCGCCCGCAACAGCCGCGCCATCCTGCTTGGCATCGTCATGCTCACCGTGGCCGGGCTGTGGGCCATGACGTCGTTGCCGAGCAACATCTACCCAGAGGTCGAATTCCCGCGCATCGTGATTGTGGCGAAGGCGGGCGACCTCTCTCCGCGCCTCGTGCAGCTGGCCGTCACGCGCCCGCTCGAGGAGGCGGCGCGCACGGTGCTCGGCGCGCGGCGTGTCACGTCCAAGACGATCCGAGGCGCCTGCGAAATCTCGGTGCTCTTCAATCCCGACACCGACATGCCGTACGCCCTGCAGCTGGCGCAGGGAAAGGTCGACGAGGTCAAAGCGTCGCTCCCGCCAGGGGCGACGGTGGCCGTCGAACGGATGACGCCGTCGATCTTTCCGATCTTCAGCTTCATCGTCACGGGCAGCCTGCCGCCGGCGGACCTGCGCGACCTGGCGGCGTTCGAACTGCGGCCGCTGCTCAGCCGCGTCACCGGCGTCGCCAACGTCGAGGTGCTCGCGAGCGAAGAGCGGGAAATCTCCGTCATCGTCGATCCTGCGCGGCTCAACGCGGCGAAGCTCACGATCGATCAGGTGGCCGAGGCGCTCCGCGCAACCAACGTTGTCACGGCCGTCGGCCGCCTCCCGAAGGACTACCTGCAGTACCTGGTCCTCAGCACGGCGGAGTTGACCGGCCTCGAGGACGTCCGGAAGGTCGTGGTGGCCTTCCGCGAGCAGACGCCGGTGTATGTCGGCGACATCGCGGAGGTTCGCGAAGGCGTCGTCGATCACACGACCCTGATCTCCGGCGGCGGCAAGCCCGCAGCCGTCGTCAGCGTGGCCCGGCAGATCCGCGGCAACATCCTCACCGTCGTCGACGGCGCCAAGGCCGCGCTCAGCGGGTACCGCACGTCGCTTCCGCCGTCGGTGAAGCTGACGGTCGTCTACGACCTCGCCGAGTTCGTGCGCAACGCGGTGGCGAACGTGCGCGACGCGATTGCCATCGGCAGCCTGCTCGCCATTCTCGTCCTGATCGTCTTCCTGCGCGACTGGCGCGTCACAACGATCGCGGCGATTTCGCTGCCGCTCACCATCGTCGGCACCTTCTTCGTCCTGGATCTGGTCGGCGGCACCATCAACGTGATGTCGATGGGCGGTCTGGCGATTGCGATCGGGCTGGTGATCGACGACTCCATTGTCATCGTCGAGAACATCCACCGCCACCGGGCGGCCGGCGAGTCCGTCGCCGTGGCGACCGAGAAGGGCACCCAGGAACTGCTCGCGGCGGTGATTGGATCGACCATTACGACGGTCGTGGTCTTCGTGCCGCTGGGATTGCTGCAGGGTGTGGTCGGCCAGTTCTTTGCCGCCCTGTCGACGACGCTTGCGGCCGCCGTGCTGCTGTCGCTGGGTTACGCGCTGCTCTTCATCCCCGGCGTGGCAGGCCGGTTCCTGAGCGACCGCAACAGGCCGAGCGCGAAGCTGGACTGGCTGACGCGCCGGTACCGGTCCATCCTGACGTGGTCGGTGAAGCGGCCCGTGATTGTTGTCAGCATCACGTTGGCGTTCGCGATCGCCGGCGGGGGGCTCTTCTGGCAGCTCAAGATGGGCTTCCTGCCCGACATCGACGAGGGCGGGTTCATCATCGACTACTGGACACCCGAAGGCACGTCGCTGCCGGAAACCGACCGTATGCTGAAGCGCCTCGAAGCGGTCCTGAGCGACACGCCGGAGGTGGCCAGTTTTGCGCGGCGCACCGGCGCCGAGCTCGGCGTGTTCGCGACGCCGCAGAACACCGGCGACATCGTTGTCCGGCTGAAGCCGCGATCCCAGCGCGAGAAGACCACCGAAGAGGTCATCGAGGCGGCGCGCGCCGTCTTCGAGACGCAGATGCCTGGCATGACGATCGAGTTCGTCATGCTGCTGCAGGACATGCTCGGCGACCTCGAGGGCAATCCCGAGCCGGTCGAGGTCAAGATCTTCGGCGACGACCTGAAGACGCTGGCGAGTCTCGCCGAACGCACGGCGGCGCGGCTCGAGAAGATCCCCGGCTTGGTCGACGTCGTCATCCCCCAGCGCGGCAATCCCGAGATGAACGTGCACATCGATCCCACGCGCGCGGCGAAGGCGGGATTCACGGTGGAGCAGGTGACGAGCCAGCTCGGCACAGGGATGCTCGGTCAGGTGGCGACGGCGTTCCGTCGTGGCGATCGCCTGATCGACGTGCGGGTCCGCTTCGGCGACAAGCACCGCTTCGATCTCGACTGGGTCAGAGAATTCCCGCTGACGACGAGCGAGGGGCGCGTCGTACCGCTGTCGGCGGTGGCGTCCTTCGACACCGCGGAAGGGGAGACGGAGCTGCACCGTGAGGATCTGAAGCAGATGATCCCGATTACGGCGCGGCTCGAAGGGCGGGACCTCGGGAGCGGCAACGACGACGTGAAGGCGGCACTCGCGGCCGACGTCTGGCCGATCGGCTACTCGTGGAGACTTGGGGGGCAGTACGAGAGTCAGCAGGCGTCGTTCAAGTCGATGCTGCTTGTGCTGTCGGTGGCGGTGCTGCTGGTGTTCGGCGTGCTTGTCGCCCAGTTCCGGCGCTTCGTGCCGTCGCTCGTGGTGCTGTCGGCCGCGCCGCTGTCGCTGGTTGGCGCGTTCGGGTTGCTCATCGTCACCGGCACACCGCTCAACGTGTCGTCGATGATGGGCCTCATCCTGCTCATCGGCCTGATCGTCAAGAACGGCATCATTCTCGTGGACTACGCGCAGATCGTGACGGCGCGCGGCGTCGACCCCGTGGAGGCGCTCGTCGAAGCCGCCACCGTGCGCCTGCGCCCGATCCTGATGACGACGCTGTGCACGCTGTTCGGGCTGCTGCCGCTGGCGCTCGGGCTCGGGCCAGGCGCCGAGATGCAGAAGCCGCTGGCGATCGCCGTGATCGGCGGGCTATCGGTGTCGACGATCATCACGCTGATCTTCGTGCCGACGGTCCTGTCCATCTGGGGCGCGGCGCGCCTGTCGCGCGCCAGCGGCGAGTAGGTCCGCCAGGCTGTCGTGGCGTCCGGCTTCATGCGGGTCCTCGATCGGCCAGGAAGTAGCGCCGCTTCGGATCCTGGGGTCCTGTTCCGATTTCGCGCACGAGCCCGCGGCCAACCATGCGGGCGAGCCGGGTGCGCGTGGCGCGCGGCGTGAGACGGATGGCGGCGGCGATCTCGCTGGTGAGCCGCCCCTTGCCGCCGGCAAGGCTCGCGAGAATGGCCTGATCAGTCTCGTCGAGCACGGGGCGGCCCACCCGGGCCGTGGCAATCGTCACCCGGAAGCGGGTGGCGAGTTCCTCGAGTACCGGCGCGGCGAGCCCGGCCTCGCGGCAGGCGGCGCTCATTCGCTGGATGCCGCTGCCCCACTGCTCGACCAGGCCGAGCGCGTGGAAGACGCGGCCGATCACCCGGTTGCGCAGCTTCGAGACCCCGCGCGGAAGGTCCTCGACCGTGAGGCCGAAGGGCAGGAGGCCCGGGTTCTCAATCTCGAGGCGGTCGTCGAAGATGGAAAGGCGAAGCGGCGCACCACGCTGGGCGTAGTCAGCATGCACCACCGCATTGATGATCGCCTCGCGCACCGCAGCGGGAGGCAGACTCCAGCGTTCCTCGCGACGTACGGGGCCGATCGCGGCGCCGTGCAGGGCGTGCTTCTGGACGAAGGCGATCGCCTCTTCGATGGCCCGCGCAGGCAGGGCGCGAATCTCGGTTCGATCGACGATGCGACTTTTGTCGGTGCCGTCGAAGCGGCCGGCCTGGATCCAGGCGTCCGGGAAGTGCCGCTCGCGGTCCTTCCCGAAGAGGATCATCCCGCCTACGGTCGGGACCTTCCGTCCCTGGTGGTTCGTGAGGAGCCTGAGGGTTTCCAGATCGCGGCGGGCGAGCTTGCGGCATGCGGCGAACGACTCGGAAGCGGCTCGGAAGTCGACGGCTTCCGAGTCGAGCCCGGGGATCGGCTGTTCGTCGAATCCCTCGCCTCGCGCGAAGCGCCTCATTTCCTCGATCAACTCCGTGTCGGCGCGGCGGTTTGTCGACCCGACCCGGACGTAGACGCCGTCGGCTGGCCCTTCCCGTGAAAGGCAGTGCGGGCGGCTTGGGCTGGGATGAACCTGAAGCGCCAGCACCTGCGTCCGGCGCCACCGGAGGATCTCTATCTCCGGGACGATCCGCGGACTAATCAGATCGCTGATGAGGCTGGCCGCGCGCTCCTCGAGATCGAGCGGATCGGTCACTCCACGGACATGCCGGCTCCCATCCTCCACCCCGATCAGCAGCGTCCCGCCCGCGGTGTTGGCGAAGGCTACGATCGTCTTGAGGGCTCCGCCGGGGGAGGAGAGGTCGCGCTTGAACTCCAGCGTCTTCCCCTCCGGGCGCTTGAGGATCTCCACGAGGTCCAGCACGCTCGGAAGCATACTCGGAAGTGAACGGACGCACCAACCTTCCGAGTTCGCCGGTGCCCCGGTACCTCCGGTTGGAGTGGCGGTTGGAGTGGCGCAGCGCATCGGCCCCGATATGATAGCCTTTGGGCGCTGCGGGCCACCCCCGGCGCCCTTCCCTGGCGCATCGCCCGCCGCTTTCAAGGAGTAGTCCATGCGCTCACGTCATGTCATTTTCCTCGTCTTGATCATCCTGGTGGCGGGTGCAATCGGCACGGTCAGCACCCAGGCGCCGGTGTCGAAAATGTCGCCCGCGCAGACGCTTGCCCAGGACGAGTCCTGGCAGGGCAAGAAGATGTGCGGCTGGCCGCCGCCGCCGGGCGTCAACCCGGACGAGTGGGCCAACATGTGCGAGTCGTGCACGTCGGTGCCGACGACGCCCGAAGCGTCGGCAGAAGGATCGCTCACGACCCACTCGTGCGACGGCGGTTACGAGATCCGCATCAAGGTGGTGCCGAGCAAGACGTCTGCGGCCGGTGCGATGCGGCCGATCATGAAGGGCGGGGGCCTGGGCGAAGAGAAGCCGGCGACGCGCCAGGAGAAGAAGGTCGGCGAGATCCCCGAGGTGGCGAAGACCTTCACGCGCTACGACGCCGCATATCCGTTCATGAACGAGAAGGGCGTCATCATCGGCGAGACCACCATCGGCGGCCGCCGCGAGCTTTACGAGGAAGACGGCCTGTTCGACATCATGGAGCTCGAGCGCCTGGCCCTCGAGCGCGGATCGACGGCCCGCGAAGTCATCCAGATCATGGGCGAGTTCGCTGAGAAGTACGGCTACGGCGACAGCGGCGAGTGCCTCACGATCGCGGACCCGAAGGAGGTCTGGATGTTCGAGATCTTCGGGCCCGGCGCCGGCGAACAGGGCGCGATCTGGGCCGCGAAGCGCATCCCGCCCGGCCACATCGGCGTGAGCGCGAACCGGTCGCGCATCACCACCCTCGACACCGATCCAAACGCGTCGATGTACTCGAAGAACGTCTACGACGTCGCCGAGAAGAACGGCTGGTGGAAGAAAGGCGAGCCGTTCCTCTTCAACCACGCCTACGGGATGTCGGGCTCGCAGTACAACAACCGCCGCGAGTGGCGCGTGCTGAGCCTGCTGGCGCCGTCGCTGAACCTCGACCCGTGGGCGACCGAGCAGCCCTTCTCGGTGAAGCCGGACAAGAAGATCACGGTTCGCGATCTGATCCGGATCCACCGCGACACCTACGAAGGCACACCGTTCGAGCAGAACAGCAGCCCGCTGGCCGGCCCGTTCGGTACGCCGAACCGCTTCAGTCTGTCCCAGGATTACCGCCCGGCCCCAGGCTACTCGACGACCGAGCGCATGATCGCCGTCCAGCAGTGTTCCTACGTTGTCGTCCTGCAGGCGCGCGCCAACATGGCGCCGTGGATCGGCAGCCTCGCCTGGTTCGCGCCAGACGATGCGAAGACGTCGGTATTCTCGCCGCTGTATGCGGGCAACATGAAGGTGCCGCCGGCGTACGAGATCGGACGCCGCGATCGCTACGACCGCAACTCGGCGTTCTGGGCCGCGAACTTCATCAACAACTGGGCGAACCTCAACTGGAAGGGGATGATCCAGGACATCCGCGCGAAGCAGATCGAGATCGAGGACAGGCTGTTCGCCGACCAGCCGGTCATCGAGAAGATGGCCCTCGAGCTGTACGCCACGAACCCGGATCGCGCCCGGCAGTTCATCAACGACTACTCGAACCGCGTCGCCCAGGAGAACGTGACGAAGTGGTGGGAGCTGGCCGACAAGCTGGTGACCGACTACCAGGATGGCGGCGCGCGCGTGGAGTCCTCGAAGCGGGCCGTGCCGGCCGACTGGCTGAACAAGCAGGGCCCGTTCGGGACGAAGCGGCCGGACGCGCCGCCGGCGCCGATCAAGAAGTAGTCGGAAGTCTACTTCTTCTTCGGGTCCATCTTGAAGCCGATTATGATGCTCGGCGTCACGGGCCCGCCAGGCGCGCTCGGATACCTGATGGTCAGGCGCAACGGCGGAGCGTCGCCCCCAGTGCCGCCGCCAAGGCGCTTGAGCGCCGTCATGAGCGACTGGTTGCTGAAGTCGGCAGTCACCGTCGTGAGGGCCGGATCTCCGCTCGTCATCGTGATCGCGAGGCCGAGCGCGTCGCTGAGCCTGCCGCTCACGGTCGACAGAGGCGCGTTCTCGAACTTCATGCCGGCCGGCAGCGGCTGCTTCAGCGCGGCCTGAATCCGCTCCAGCAACAGTCTCTTCTGTTCGACCGTGCCGCCGGTCTGCCTCGTCATCGCGGGCACAATGACCGGGCTGGCCGGTGTCGCCGGCGCGGGCCGGTCAGCGCGCGCCACCACAAGGCTGCCGTTCGACACGGACCATCTGCACCCGATGCTCTCGCACATCGTCGTCAGGGCCGTCCTGGCGGAGACGTCCTTGACGAGGATGTCGATCGGCGTCGTGACGGCGGCGTCGACGGTCACCTTCATGCCGATTGTGTTGCCAACAACGCGGAACGCCTGGTCGGGAGGCACGGCCTTGAGATCGACCGTGACCTTCGAGCCGAGCGGGTCCTGGGCGCCCGCCGGCGCCGCGAAGGACGCGATCGCCAGCAGGACCAGCAGCACGCGAACGGTGCGGGTCATCGTATTGCTCCTTCCACGATTACGAGCGCAAATCCATCCGGGAGCCGATCGGTGCGCGGCCCGCCGGCCGAGATGAGAACCGAGCCGTCGGGCATCGAGACGACCAGCGCGCCGTCGGTGATGACGCCCGAGAGCATCGGAGGCTCCGACGGTTCTGCGGCGGGTTCCGGCAGTGGACGGGCCGGCCAGAATACCAGCGCGGACGCCACCAGCAGCACGGCCGCGCCGGCCGCTGCCACGGCCGCCCAGCACCGCCGCGCGTGCGGCGCCTTCGCCGCGGCCGATCGTCGGTCGAGCCGGCCGTCCCCGGCGTTATCGAGGATCAGCGCGGATCGCGTGACGCGGCTGGCGAGGACCTCGTCCTCCGCCAGCGCAGCCCGGGCCACCCGTGCGGCCGCCACCGCGTCGTCGTCGAACGCCTCGCGGAGCCGGCGATCGATGTCGGGAGTCTCAGGCTCGGTCATGTCCAACTCCCACAGCCGGTGTCATGCCCCGCCCTCGTGGCCGGAGTCAGCGGCATCCCGCAGGTCATGAAGAGGTCTCCAGCAATACGATCAGGCGCGCCCGCGCCCGGTGCACCCGCATCTTGACGGCCGACACAGACAGGCCCAGCGCTGCGGCCGCGTCCGCCATCGTCAACTCGCCGAGCGCCACCAGAAGCAGCGCCTCGCGGTCTCGGCTCGAGAGTCGGGCCAGCGCCGCGCGCATCCTGCGCGCATCGTCCCTGGCGATGGCCCGGGTCTCCGGGGAAGGCTGGGCGTCACGGGCCCCTGTGACGTGCTCGAGCGGTAGCCACAGCCGCTGGCGCCAGACGGCGCGCCCGACCCGTCGACGTGCGATGGCGAAGACGAATGCCTCCACCGACTCCGGCGGCCCGCCGTTACGGCACCGCCGCACGAGCGCCGTCAGGCTCTCCTGGGCGACGTCCTCGGCGAGGCTCACGTCACCGAGGCGGGCGACGGCGTAGCGGAGCAGCCGCGGTGCCAGCGCCCCGACGGCCTCTTCCAGGTCCACAGTGATAGAAGAACCCCGACCCGGCATTCGGTCACACTCTACAGCCGTCGGGGGGGAGGGTGGCGGAATGCCGGGTCGGG
>Ga0315283_10002055_pt1 | contig 16646 bp, 17 predicted proteins | sample YL17G09_0_MG_FD_204541 | JGI IMG/M metagenome (GOLD analysis project Ga0315283, IMG submission 204541) | Sediment microbial communities from Yellowstone Lake, YNP, Wyoming, USA - YL17G09_0 | ecosystem: Environmental > Aquatic > Freshwater > Lake > Sediment | place: USA: Wyoming | collected... | reverse complement strand
GCGGCTGCCGCAGGAGGTCCCGGGTCGGTTGATCGAGCTCGAGAAGGTCGGCCACAGTGTCGAACTGCTTCTGGGCCATCTCGAATGGGTTGAACCCTTTGGTCGCCATGAAAGAACTCCTTATGATTTCGTGAAGATCTATTGATGTGCTTCAAGAGAAAAAAACATGAAGCTGCAATAAAAAATGATATCCGAAGACGGGCGAAATATCAAGTCCCGACGAAGGCGGCGCCGGGGGCGGGGCAGGGCCGCCTCCGGATTGAAAAAGGCGGGGCTTCCGGCTAGGATAAGACTCGGTTTGGAGAGGAGACCCCATGAGCGACTTCCTGAAGAGACTCAGCCGGTCTCTGGGGTTGAGCTATACCTGGTGGCATTGGAGATGGCTCAACTTCAAGAAACGCTGGGCGGGGCGTTTCTCAACGGATACGAACGCCGTCCGGCACCTCAAGTCGGGCCAGAAAATCTGCCGGAAATGCAGGGCCCTGGCGGCTGCGGGCGAACGGCGGTGTTCGGTCTGCGGAGCGCGGCTGCCGTCGGCGGCTGGGAATTACCTCACTAAGGTCTTCGGCCTCATCATGCCCGGCGTCTCCCCGGTGACCGCCGCCCTGACCGCGGTCATCGGGACGAACTTCATCGTTCAGGTCCTGACCTCGGGCGGGACCGCGCTCCTTTCTCCGGGCCTTGAATCCCTCGTCCGGGCCGGGGCCCTGGACTCGAGACTCGTGGCCGCGGGGGAGTGGTGGAGGCTGGCCACGTGCGTGTTCGTCCACATCGGCGCCATCCATTTTCTATTCAACATGTACACGCTCCTCAGCGTCTCGAGCTTCCTCGAGGAGGAGATCGGCCCGGCCCGGTACCTGTCTCTCTTCATTCTTGCGGGGCTGGGCGGGTCGGCCGCTTCATACCTTCTGCATGCGCGCATCGTGTCGGCCGGCGCTTCGGGGGCCATTTTCGGCCTGATCGGGTTCGCCATCCCGTATTTCCGCCGCCAGGGGAGCGCTCGGGCGAGGGACATCCAGAACTTCATGGTCCGGTGGGCTCTCTACGCTTTCTTTTTCGGCATTCTTGTCCGGGCGGACAACTACGCCCATGCCGGGGGCTTCGCGGCCGGCTTTCTGCTGGGCTCGATCATGGAATTCCGGGAGGACGAGAGGCGGCGGCGGGATCCGTTTTGGAAGGTTGTGGCCGGATTTCTCGCCTTGGGCTTGATCGCGAGCTTCGTGCTTCTGGTCAGGGCGCGGTAGCCGCTGCCTAAACCCACCACGATGATCGTCCTAGAGCCAGCGGAGCATTGACAATGATTTGGGGGGCTGGTATAGTGCACCCACAAAACAGACGGCAGGCCGATTTTTTTGGGCAAAGATCTGATGACGTACGATAGGGGAAAATGTTTCCGGTGTCCAACCCTGCACGCGCCGCCGTGTCTTCAGCCCTGCCGTCCGGGATTTTCCATGTGAGGTGCGGTCCTCATGAGTAAGATCGACTGTCGTCACAAGTGGGCGATGACCAATATCCGGGATGGATACTTGGTCACGGAAGGGTGCTTTCACTGCCTGAACAGGATCTCCTTTTTTTCGGGAGAGCCGGTTCCGCCCATCGACGCCTACCACGAAGGGGATCATTATTGGAGTTACCTCGGCAGCGCGCAGGCCTCCAAGTTCGACCTCAAATGCGGAAGATGCTCGAGGATCACTCCGCTGAAGGAACTCATGGCCCTGATGCTGTGCGTCAATTGCGACTCGGAGTGCGGTGTTTACAAGGCTGGCCATCTCGATCAGGATCATAAAACGTGGGTTTATGTCGCTCTTTGCGCGGACACGTCACATGCCTCCGGGGCCTGTGTTCCGGAGGAGGGCGTCCGGGCCCTCAATGAATATTATCAGGGCGATCTCGAAAATCCGCAGAGGATCAAAGTCGTTCCCTGCAGGCTTCGTCGGTCGGTGGATTCCTGTCAGGGAATCGTCCTGGCGGACGTCGGCTTGACGGAGCTTTATTAAAGGAAGATGAAGGGATAGGGTGAACATGAAAACCTCCGAACTCGCGCAACGGCTCGGTCTCAAGACGTTTAACGAGCAAGACGACAAAGAGATTCGAGGCGTCTACATCTCCGACATGGTCAGCGACATCATCGGGATCAAGGAAGGGAATCTCCTCGTCACGCTGCAGACGCACAAGAATCTGATCGCCGCGGCCAACCTCGTCGACGTCGCCGCCGTCGTTTTTGCCCGCGGCAAAACCCCTCCCGAGGATGTCATCGCCCTGGCCAACAGGGCGAAGATCAGGCTCCTCGGATACGACAAGGACACTTGGACGCTGGCCAAGAGCCTTTTTGAACTTGGGGTCAGATAGTGGCGAGTCCTCGACCCTGAATTAAATAATACGAGGGTGAATCATGGCTCTCCAAGAAGCTCGCACCTTGACAATGGAGATCGACGGCCGGTCGGTATCCTTTCCCGAAGACGCTACCGTCCATCGCGCGGCCGAAATCAACGGCATCTATATTCCCTCGCTCTGCTCCCACAAAGATCTGTCGCCCTTCGGAGGCTGCCGGCTGTGCATGGTGGAAATCGAGGGGATGCGCGGCTATCCTCTGTCCTGCAGCACGACCGCCGAGGAGGGGATGAAAGTCCGGACCGACACGGAAGCCCTCCGGGAATTCCGCCGGGAGATGCTCAAGCTCATCCTGAGCGAACACCCGTCGAGCTGCCTCATCTGTGATGAAAGCGCCGAATGCAGGGGTTACCAGGGCACCATCCGGAAGACGGGGGTGACGACGGGCTGCCGTTTCTGTCCGAATGACGATCAGTGCGAGCTCCAGGGCGTCATCGATAGGATCGGCTTCAAGGACATCGACTATCCGATTCTGTATCACGGCTTTGAGCCGGAGCACGACGATCCTTTCTACGACAGGGATTACAACATCTGCATCCTTTGCGGCCGGTGCGTCCGGATGTGCAGGGAAGTCCGTGGGACCTCGGTGCTGGCTTTCACGCTCCGCGGATCCCAGACCAAGATCGGTCCGGCCTTCGGGCGGAGTCACATCGAGGCCGGCTGCGAATTCTGCGGGGCCTGCGTGGACGTTTGCCCGACGGGCGCCCTCACGGACAAGGCTTCTAAGTGGGAGGGAAAGCCCGACGGCGTTCATGTCTCGACATGTCCGTTCTGCGCTATCGGCTGCCAGATCGAGCTCAATCACAAGAATGGCCGCTTGATCAGGGTCAAAGCCAATATGGACGCGGAAGTCAACGACGGGCAACTGTGCGTCAAAGGACGCTTCTGTCTCCCGGAAACGACGCACCACTTCGAGCGCGCGAAGAAGCCCATGCTCATGAAGGGACAATTCTTCCGTGAAGTCACATGGGAAGAAGCCCTAGCCAAAGTGGCCGGCGAACTCCAAGGAGCCGGCCCCGACGGCCTAGCCATACTCGTCTCCCCCGATCTTACCAACGAGAGCCTTTATGCTTCCCAGAAATTCGTCCGGGAATGCCTAGGATCCGGCAATATCGACTCCACTGCGCGGCTGGAGCTTGCCGGGGGGTTGGGGCTCTGGACGACGCTTTTCTCCCTGCCGATATCCATCAGGGACCTCACTCGAGCGGATACGATTCTCGCGGTCGGACTCGACAGCCGATTTGATTTTTCTGTCGTCGGGACGAAGGTCCGGCAGGCCATCGACGCCGGCGCCAGATTGGTGACCATCGACCCGAGAGACAGTAACCTGGCCCGCTACACGGACGATTGGCTCCGTCCGAGTCCAGGGCGGGAAGGCCTGGTCCTAAGAGCCCTGGCCGCCGCTCCGAAAGACCGGGAAGCCTCCCTCTCCCGCGTGGCCGAGGACGCCTCTGTCGACATCCTCACCCTGGAGAGAGCCGCGAGAATCATCTCCTCCAGCGAGCGCTTGGCTGTGATCATCGGCCCACAGGTCTTCCACTATGGGGACAACGAAGCTCTTGTCGAGGGGCTCATGACTCTCGCCGAACGGACAAACACGAATTTCATTCCGCTCTACTTTGGCGTCAATGCTCGGGGCGCTCTCGAGATGGGCGTTTTCCCGGAGATGACCCCGGGCGGCGTCCTCGGCGAAAAAAGCGGCTTCGGGCTATCGGGCATTATCGGAGGGTCCTGGCGGCCCAAGGTCCTCTACTTGGCCGGTGATATCCCGTTCTTGGACCGGCCGGACTGCGACTTCCTGATCGTCCAGGATACGTATCTCCCCCCCTTCAAGGTTGACGTCTTTCTCCCCGCCTCCTCCTTTGCGGAGGCCGGAGGGACGCTGGTGAACTTGGAGGGCCGGGTTCAGGAAGTCGTCCAGGTCGAAAATCCCCGAGAGGGCGCCCAAAACGGGTTTATGAGGCCGGATTGGAAGATCTTCGCCGACCTCGCCAACGCCATGAACTGCCACACGATGAACTATAAAACGCCCCAGGACGTTTTCAAGGAAATCCGCAAAGTCGTCCCGAGCTTTCCGGCGGCGGACAACCGGAGGCCGCGGCGGATGACGCCTATCAGCGCCCCAGAATGGAAAGGGGCGGGAGTCAAGAACGCACCACGGGGTGATTTCGTGCTGGTTGCCAAGCCGGGCGGATACCGCCATCGGGGCGTCGACATCTCGTCCAAGGTCGGGGGCCTGAAGGAACTGGCTCTCGAAGAGGGATTCCGGATGAATCCCGAGGATCTCGAGGCGTTGGGTCTCCGCAGCGGCGACACGGTCAGCCTATCCTGTGACGGCGGAAAAATAAGTGCCGACGGTACCGTCAAAGCGGACGAAGAGTGCCCCCGGGGAGCCGTTTACTTCACGCGGCCGGTCGTGTTCGGCGGGCTCGAAAACCGGCGCGGGATCCTGCCGCTCTGCCGGCTCGGAGGAAATCCGGCCCACGTCGATGTGTCACGCCATGCGGTTTGAACGGGAGACCCGTGACTTGGAGACCCGGCCCGGCTGGTCGAGGGAGGTTCCGAATGTATGAAGTGATCGAGCGTCGGATGATCGTCCCGAATCTCCATGAGTTCATTGTCCGGGCGCCGGCCGTGGCCCGATCCGTGAATCCCGGCCAGTTCGTCATCGTCCGTCCCGAGGAGCACGGTGAACGGATCCCCCTGTCCGTCGCGGACTGGGACCGGCAGGCCGGGACGGTGACATCGATCTTCATGCAAGTCGGCGCCTCGACCGCCAAGCTGGCCCGCTTGAAACCGGGGCAGACCATCCCGACTTACGCCGGTCCGTTGGGGAAGAGGACGGCGATCGAAAAATTCGGAACGGTCCTCTGCGTCGCTGGATGCTACGGCATCGGCTCGATCTACCCCATCGCCCGCGCCCTGAAAGAGGCCGGCAACAAAGTCTTCACGTTCCTCGAGGCGCGCAGCGCGTTTCTTCTTTATTGGGAGGATAAACTGGCCGCGACTTCGGACGGGACGTTCATCGTGACCAGGGACGGAACGAAAGGCCGGAAAGGGCACATCGGCGACATGCCGTCCATGATCGCGGGGGCCGGGATCACTCCCGACCTGGTCATCGTCAACGGTTGCACCTTTCTACTCATGCGGACCTCGGCGCTGACCAAACCTCTGGGCTGGAAAACCATCGTCAGCATGAATCCCATCATGATCGATGGAACGGGGATGTGCGGCGTCTGCCGCCTCTCGGTCGGGGGGAAGATGAAGTTCGCCTGCGTCGACGGGCCCGACTTCGACGGGCACGAGATCGACTGGGCCGAGTTCCTGGCCCGGCGCAAGAGCTACAGTCCCGAAGAGGTCGATCCGCTCCGGCGGAGCAGCTGCGCCTCTCATTTCTAACGCCGCGGCGAACACGTTGTGAGAGGAGGGCGTGAAGAGTGACTGACGAAAAACAGACCAAGAAGACGCTGGACCTGAAAAGGCGGCCCATGCCGAAGCAGGATCATTTGGAGCGGATCAGGAATTTTGACGAGGTCGCTCTGGGATACGCCGTCGAGACGGCCCGGGAGGAAGCGTCCCGCTGCTTGAACTGCAAGAATCCTCTGTGCAACAAGGGGTGCCCCGTCGGGATCGACATCCCCGGCTTCATCAAGTGTATCATCGAGGGCGATTTTTCCTCGGGTATCCGGAAGATCAAGGAGACAAACGCTCTCCCGGCGGTCTGCGGCCGGGTCTGCCCGCAGGAGGAGCAGTGCGAGAAGATGTGCGTCCTGGGCAAGAAGGGCGAGCCCGTGTCGATCGGACGGCTGGAGCGGTTCCTGGCCGACTGGGAGGCCGCGCAGGCAAAGATGGAGATCCCGGAGGTGGCCCCAAAAACCGGGAAAAAAGTGGCCATCGTCGGCGCGGGGCCCGCCGGCATCACCGTCGCCAACGACCTCCTCATCCTCGGCCATGACGTGATGATCTTCGAGGCCCTCCACGAATGTGGCGGGGTTCTGATCTACGGCATCCCGGAATTCAGGCTTCCGAAGAGCATTGTCAGCCGCGAGGTGGAATACGTTAAACGCCTGGGGGCCCAGATCCAGATGGACTATATCGTCGGGACGACGAGGACGGTCGATGAGCTCCTCGAGGAATTCGACGCGCTTTTCGTCGGTGCCGGCGCCGGCCTCCCCTGGTTCATGGAGATTCCGGGCGAGAACCTCAACGGGGTGTACTCGGCCAACGAATACCTCACTCGCGTGAACCTGATGAAAGGATACCGGTTTCCAGAATATGACACGCCGGTGAAACAGCCGTCCCGGGTGGCCGTTGTCGGCGGTGGAAACGTCGCCATGGACTCCGCCCGCACGGCCGTCCGCCTCGGCGCCGACGAAGTCCATCTCGTTTACCGCCGGAGCCGGACCGAGCTGCCCGCCCGTCTGGAAGAGGTGGAGAACGCCGAAGAGGAAGGCGTCATTTTCGACCTCCTCACCCTTCCGATCCGGCTGATCGGCGACGAGAACGGGTGGATCAAGGAGATAGAATGCCTGGAGATGGAACTCGGCGAGCCGGACGAGTCGGGCCGGCGAAGGCCCGTTCCCGTCAAGGGGTCGAATTTCCTCATGCCCGCCGACGCCGTGGTGATCGCCATCGGCAACAGCCCCAATCCCCTCGTCCCGATGACGACTCCCGGGCTAGAGATCAACAAAAAAGGGGGGATCGTCACCAACCCCGAGACGGCCCTGACCTCGAAGCCGAAGGTCTGGGCGGGAGGAGACGTCGTCAGGGGAGCGGCCACAGTCATCAGCGCCATGGGGGACGGGAGGATCGCCGCGGCCGCCATCCACAAGTATCTGACAGGTCAGGCGTGACGTGAGACTACAAGACGTCAGGGACATCCTTCAATGTGAGGTCCTCACGGAGGGCGACGACCTCACCGTGGATGTCCAATATGTCGTGGCCTCCGACGGCATGAGCGAGATTTTGGCTTTCGCCAAGTCCAAGGAGCTGATGATCACAGGGCTCACGAACATCCAGGCCGTCCGCACGGCCGATATCGCGGGCGTCACCGCCGTCATCTTCTGCCGGGGGAAACGGCCCGACAGCAGGGTGATCGAATTCGCCAAAAAAAAGAAAATCCCCATCCTCGCGACCAAGATGGTCATGTTCGATATCTGCGCGATTCTCTACAACAAAGGACTCAAGGGCGTCTCCTGATGACAGCCGAGCTGATGCGGGAACGCTATGAGATCCAAGGGGGAAATTTCGATACCGCCGGCGAGATCTCCGGAGAGATCAAAGTCATCCTCCGGGACCTCGGTATCGACGCGGCCAGCCTCCGGCGAGTCGTGGTCGTGGCCTTCGAGGCGGAAATGAACCTGGTCATGTACGCCCGGCGGGGGACGCTGACCTTCATCCTGACGGATAACGAAGTGAACCTGGAAATCCAGGATGAAGGCCCGGGAATCCCGGACCTCGAACTCGCGTTCCAGGAGGGCTACACGACGGCTACGGACGAAATGCGGGAGCTCGGCTTCGGCTTCGGCATGGGCCTTCCGAACATGAAAAAAAACTCCGACGAGCTCAAAATCGAAACGAAGGTCGGGATAGGGACTTCGGTCTTCGCCCGGATACGGCTGGACGCCCATGAATGAACTGACGCATGGATTCCGGATCATCCCGGAAAAATGCGATGGCTGCATGGCCTGCATGCGCGCCTGCCCGACCCGGGCCGTCCGCGTCAAGAAGGGCACGGCGAAGGTGATCCCGGAGCTCTGCATCGACTGCGGGTCCTGTCTGGGAGTGTGCGCCACCGGGGCCATCACCGCGACAACCATCACGTTCGCCGAACTCGACAGGTTCAAATTCAAGGTGGCCGTGGCCTCCCCCGCGCTCTTCACGCAGTTCGGCATGAAGGATACTCCCGTTCATGTGGGCCAGGCCCTCATGGCGCTCGGCTTCGACGCCGTCTGGAAATACGCCGTGGACATCGGGCTGATCGACCGGGCGATCCGGGATTACGTGCAGAAGTGGCCCGGCCCGTTTCCCCTGATCTCCAATTCCTGCCCCGTCGTCGTCCGGCTGGTCCAGGTCGCCTACCCCGCCATGGTCGATCAGCTCATCCGCCTCGAGGCGCCCCGGGAAATCGCGGGAAGGGAACTCAAGCGTCATTATTCGCGGATGATGGGTCTGGAGCCGGAAGACATCGCCGCCATCTACATCGCACCTTGCCAGGCGAAAACGATCTCTATCCTCCAGCCGGCGGAGGGGGCCGGAAGCCACCTGGACGGCGCCGTCGGCATTTCGCAAATCTACAATAAGCTTCTTGCCATCATGCGGAAAAGCCCGGGCGTTGCGGACGCCGCGAAACTCGATGGGGGTTCCGGCGAGTGGTTCCTTTCGGGGGCCCCGGAGGGGGAATTCCCCAATCTCTCGCGAGAGCACTACCTTCCGCTCCAGGGTCTCTCGGACATTACCAAGGTCTTCGACGACGTCGAAAAAGGCAAAATCCGCAACGTCGAGTTCCTGGAGTGCCATGCCTGCCAGGGAGCCTGCATCGGTGGAAACCTTACGGTCGAAAACCTCTACGTCGCCCGCAGCAAGGACCTCCGCCTGGTTTCCAGCCGGTCGGAGCCCTCGCCCGAGTTCCTGCGGGAGGTCGACCGGCGGTTCGCTGAAGAGGATTTTTCTTTGCGGGCCCCGCTGAAGCCCCGGAATACCGAAGGAAAGGACGTCGACCTGCGGGAACGCGTCGAGAGAAAGAAGCGGGCGGCCGAGCTCTTGAAAGCCCTGCCCATGCTGAACTGCGGCCTGTGCGGCGCCCCGACCTGCCGGAGCCATGCGGAAGACGCAGCCCTGGGCAGAGACGAAATCGGGGAATGCGTTTTTCTCTCCCAAGACCGGATCCATGCCCTGAGAGACATCTATAAAAAAAGGCGCCCGGAGGCTGATCGTCGAGCGCGATGAGACCGGAATCTGAGAGGAGGCCGAGATGGCGGTTCTGATGCCCGACGCTGTCCAGCAAAAAATCCGGGAGAGGCGTAAAAGCCTTCTCCCTCTCCTGAAAAAGGTCCAAGAAACGGAGGGATTTCTCTCGCGGGAAACGGTCAGGCTCATCTCTCGAAAACTCCGGGTCACCGAGAATGAAATCTATGGTGTGGCCACGTTCTACCCCCAATTTCGCTTTCAGCCGCCGGGGAAGCATCACATCCAGGTCTGCTTAGGCAACGCCTGCCATGTCGGGGGGGCTCCGAATTTCATGGAGGCGATGAAGATCGAAAAGAACCTTGGTCACGGCGGGACGACGCCGGACCGGAAGTTAAGCCTCGAGGGCGTCGGATGCCTGGGCTGTTGCGCCATGGCCCCCGTCATCGTCGTCAACAACGAGATCTACGGCAGGATGAACAGGGTCACTTTCATGCGGCTCGTGGAATCGCTGGATTCTCCGGAGAAACCCTCATGAACGTCCGTCAACCGAAGCCTCCGACACGGTCCCCGGGAAAAAAGAAGGTCCCTGCTCCTAAGACAAGGATACTCGTCTGTGAAAGCACGGCCTGCGCGTCCTCGAAATCGGCTGAAATCCGGGCGGCCCTCGAAGGAGCCGTCGTTCGGCTGGGCCTTGTCGATAGAGTCGAAGTGGGCTTCACCGGCTGCCACGGCTTCTGCCAGAAAGGTCCGATCGTGGTCGTCGAGCCCGATGGGGTCTTCTATTGCCAGGTGAAGCCCGGCGACGCGAATGAAATCGCGGAATCCCATCTCGCCGGCGGAGAACCCGTCAAGCGCCTGTTCTACCGCCACCCGGTCACCAAAGAAGCCGTTCCCCTCTATAAGGATATCGTCTTTTATAAGAACCAGCAGAGGCTCATCCTACGTAACTGCGGCGCGGTCAATCCCGAAAAAATCGAGGACTATGAGGACCGGGGCGGCTATCGGGGCCTGGAGAAGGCGGTGACGTCCATGACGCCGGAGCAGGTCGTCGAAGAGGTTAAGCGCTCAGGGCTACGCGGCCGCGGGGGCGCAGGATTCCCGACTTGGTACAAATGGGACGTCTGCCGCCGGCAGCCGGGAGATGAGAAGTACGTCATCTGCAACGCCAACGAAAGCGCTCCCGGCGCTTTCTCGGACAGGAGCCTTCTCGAGGCGGATCCGCACACCGTCATTGAAGGGCTGGCCATTCTCGGTTACGCGGTCGGCGCCTCTCGCGGCTTCATATACTGCCGCGCGGAATATTCGCTCGCCGCCAAGCGGGCTCAAACGGCCGTTGATCATGCCTATGGGAAGAAATATCTTGGGAAAAAAGTCCTGGGCTCGAACTTCTGTTTTGATATTGAGGTTTTTCAGGGCGGCGGAACTTTCGTTTCCGGTGAAGAGACGGCCCTTCTGAGTTCCCTCGAAGGGTCGCGGAGCATGCCCCGAAGCCGGCCGCCCTTCCCTGCGACCAAGGGTCTTTGGGGGAAGCCGACCATCATCGACAACATCAAGACCTTGGCCTGCGTTCCCTCCATTATTTCTCGGGGAGGGGATTGGTTTGCCTCGATCGGCACGGCCAAAAGCCCGGGGACGGCGGTATTCTCGCTCACGGGCAAGATCGCCAATTCCGGCATCGTCGAGGTCCCCATGGGGACCCGCCTCTCAACTCTGATTTATGAGATCGGCGGCGGCATCCCGAACAAAAAAAGCCTAAAGGCCGTCCAGACGGGCGGGCCTTCGGGGGGATTCCTACCGGGCGGGAAGATCGAGATGCCGCTCGACTTTGACTCCCTGCAAGAGGCGGGCTCCATCATGGGGTCGAGCGGGATCATGGTCATGGACGAAGACACCTGCATGGTCGACTCGGCCCGGAGCTTCCTGTCCTTCACGCAGAGCGAGTCGTGCGGCAAATGTGTTGCCTGCCGGGTCGGTACGCGTCATATGGTCGGGCTTCTCGAAAAGATCGCCTCGGGCAAAGCCGCGGAGGAAGACCTCGACAAGCTGGAGAGGCTCGGCCACATTGTCAGGAACAGCTCGCTCTGCGGCCTCGGTCAGACAGCGCCCATCCCGGTGCTCACCGCCCTCAAGTACTTCCGTTCCGAATTCATCGCCCACGTCGTCGACAAACGGTGCCCGGCGGCTGTCTGCCGCGAGCTCGTCACGTTCCGCATCATCCCCGACCGCTGCACTGGGTGCCAGATGTGCGTCAAGGTCTGCCCGACGAAGGCCATCTCCGGCCCGCGGTCCCAGGCGCACAACCTCGACCAGAGCAAGTGCATCAAGTGCCGCTCGTGCTACGAGGTCTGCAAGTTCGACGCCGTCGCGGGTGAAGCGATCATTATCGTTTCGTAGGGAACGGGCTTTTACTGCCGTGGGAGACGGGCTAACTTGTCATTCACCGGAGGTTCGATCATCATGAAATCCTATGCTACGGCGAAGACAATCGGGTCGAAAACCGCCGGCTGGCTGGCGAAGATTGAAGGCTACAACCAGCATAAGATGCGCTTGAACGCCGCTGCCAGCGCTCTGCTCGTCGTCGATATGCAGATGTTTTTCCTTGATCCCGCATCCCCGACATACGCGTGCGGTGGACCTGCCGTTCTCCCGACGATCAAGCGTTTGGCGGGAGCGTTCCGAGCGGCCGGGCGGCCCGTGATCTTCACGCAGCATGTCCATCATCCCACCGGCTCGGACCTCGGCATTATGGGTTGGTGGTGGGAGGGCCGATGCCTCGAAGGGAGCGAGGCCAGCGAGATCCACCCCGAACTGAGGCCGCTGGCGGGCGAGCGCGTTGTCATCAAACACCGATACTCTGCTTTTTACAATACGGACCTCGAAACAATCCTTCGCTGCCTGAAGATCGAAGATCTGGTCATTTCCGGCATAATGACCAATCTATGCTGTGAATCGACGGCGCGGGACGCGTACTTCCGGGATTACCGAGTGTTCATTCCTGCTGATGGAACGGGGACGATCACCGAGGAAATACATCTGGCGAGCCTCTTGAACCTTGCCTTCGGTTTCGCGTTCGTGACCACGGGCGACAGGCTTATCGCCCAGGTCAAGAGTTGATACGTTCGTCGGCGCCAAACCCCTGAAAAGCCGATTTCCATCGCCATTTAAGACGGGCGCGAGGGGCTATTGACATTAATATATGACCAATGTATAATAACAGTCATAAGTCACAATGAGACAAATAGCCAGGCATAAAGACATCCGTGACCTGATTCTCGACGCCGTGGACGTCCTTCTAGCCAAGTTCGGTTATAAGAAGATGACCATGGATGATGTGGCCCGCCAGGTCGGGATCGGCAAGGGCACGATCTATCTCCACTTTCCCGGCAAGGAAGAGCTGATCCTGTCCCATATCGACCGGATCGCCGACAGGATCGTCGCCAAGCTCCGCGAGATCGCCGGGTCGTCCGACTCTCCCGACAGGCGCATCCGCAAGATGCTCGTCCATCGGGTCCTCTTCCGCTTCGACAGCGTCGCCCACTACTCCCAGAACCTCAGCGACCTTCTATCGTCGGTGAGGACGTCGCTCCTGACCCGTCGTGAAGGGCACTTCGAAAAAGAGGCGGCTATGTTCGAGGACGTTCTCCGGGAAGGCGCTCGGCTCGGGACCTTGGATTGCCCCGACCCCCGGACGACCTCTTTCGTGCTCATCCAGAGCACCAATTCCCTCCTGCCGTTCAGCCTTTCAGCCCGCGAACTGGGCCGGCGGGAAGAGCTGGAGGACCAGGTCGGCCGCATCGCCGACCTGCTCATAAAAGGTCTTCTCCCGTGTCCGTCGCGCCCGGCCAGCTGGACGCGATGACGGGGACGCTTTCCATAAATTCGAGGAGGTTCAGCATGTTCAAGACATTAACACGGTGGGTAATCGTATTATCCGTGGTTACAACACTTTATAATCCCATTGCCTTCGGCCAGGAGCCTAAGGCGCCGACTCTCGACATGGCCAAAAAACAGGCCATCGTCGACGAAATATCCGCTCTCCTGAACAAGAACTACATATTCGCCGAGACGGCCAAGAAGATGGAGGAACTCGTCCGGAGCCGGCTTAAGAACGGAGACTACGACAAGCTCTTTGGGGTTCAGGAGTTCGCCCGGGCCGTCTCTCAAGACCTGGCCTCGGTGAGCAAGGATAAGCATCTCGGTTTCGCTTTTGCCCCCGAAATGGCGGCCGACATCAGGCGCTTGAGGAGCAGGAACGCCGACGAGGTGAAAGCCGCTCGCGAGAAGGAACTGAATGCGGACCGGCGGGACAACTTCGGCTTCCGCAAGGTGGAACGGCTCCCGGGCAATATCGGCTACCTCGATTTCCGGGTTTTCCAGTCCCCGGACCAGGCCGGAGCGACGGCCGTCGCGGCGATGAACTTCCTGGCTTATTGCGACGCCATCATCGTCGACCTCCGCCAGAACGGCGGGGGCGATCCGGCCCAGATCCAGCTTATCAGCTCCTACTTTTTTGCCGAACCGGCCCACCTCAACGACCTCTACTACCGGGCCGCGGACACGACCGAGAACTACTGGACCCTGCCCTATGTCCCGGGGCCGAAGCCGGTCGGCGCCGACCTCTACATCCTGACGAGTTCCGGCACGTTCTCCGGGGCGGAAGAGTTCTCCTACAATATGGAGAACCTGAAGAGGGCGACGGTGATCGGGGAGACGACCGGCGGCGGCGCCCATCCCACCGATGCCATGATCGTCCAGGAGGATTTCATCCTCCGCGTGCCCATCGCCCGGGCCATCAACCCCGTCTCCAAGACGAACTGGGAGGGCACCGGCGTCGCTCCGGACATCCCGGTCCCGGCCGCCCAAGCCTTCGATAAGGCCTATGCGATGGCCGTCGAAAAACTCGCGGCCAAGGCGGCCGACCCCAAAACAAAAGCCGAATTCGAGTGGATCCTCGTCGGTTTGAAAGCCAAGACGGACCCGCCGCGCGTCGACGAAAAAACCCTGAAGACCTACGCCGGCGTGTACGGCGAGCGCAAGGTCACTTTCGAGAACGGCGTTCTTCACTACCAGCGGACCGGGCCGAAGTACAGGCTCATCCCCCTGACAGGAACCCTCTTCGCGGTGGAAGGGCTGGATTACTTCCGGGTGGAGTTCGTGGTCAAGGACGGCCAGGCGGTCGAACTCGTCGGGCTCTACGACAACGGAGACCGGCAGCCCTCGCCGCGGACGAAATAAGAAATAAGCGCCGTTAGAGGCAGCCGCGAGAATCCTCGCGATCGGCCCGCGTCTATTCTTTCAGAAAAACTTGAAATGTTGCGGGAGAAAGTATATATGTATAATATATACTTAGAGAGAATAAGGGTGAAAACGGCCAAACTCTTCCGCAACGGCCAAAGCCAGGCCGTCCGTCTGCCCAAGGAGTTCCGCTTTGAGGGCGATTTCGTCTACATCAAGAAATCGGGGAAGGCGATCGTCCTTCTTCCCGCCCGGGGCAGTTGGGACTCGCTTGTCGAAAGCCTGGACAAGTTTTCGGACGACTTCATGTCCGAACGGAGCCAGCCCTTGTCTCAGGAGCGCGAGGCCCTCTGATGCGCTTCATGCTCGACACGGATTCGTGCATCGCCCTGATCAAGCGGAAACCGGTCGGGATCCTGCGTAAGATCACATCCCTCGGTCCCGGGGATGTAGGTATTTCAATGATCACGCTGGCTGAGCTTCGCTATGGTGTCGCAAAAAGCGCCCAAAGGGAACGAAACAGCCAGGCCCTGGACGAATTCCTCCTCCCCCTGGAGATCGCTGATTTCGACGAAACGGCCGCCGACGCCTATGGAGAAGTCCGAGCCTCGCTCGAGAACGCCGGAACGCCGATCGGCCCGCTCGATACCCAGATCGGCGCGCATGCCTTTAGCCTGGGCGCCGTCCTGGTGACCCACAACACGCGGGAGTTCCGCCAGATCCCCGGCCTCGCCGTCGAAGACTGGCTCACCTGAATCTAGCCCTGCCGATTCCCGGGAAACTCCGCGAGGCCGATTTCAGGAAATCTCTCCTTGGCGCTGTTTTTTCGGATGGACCGCATCCAATCATTGGCCCGCGTAGGCTTTAAAGATGATTAGCTTGAAAAAATCCTGGCATCCTGATGATATGACAGGGAGGGGCCAGGCCGGGAGGCCTTCTTTTCTTAAATTGGGTAAGATAATGATTGTACATCTCACGTGATCTATTGCGGGGGAGCGAATCGATGAATGGAAAGAGAGTGTTTTTCAGTTTTGCTGCTTTGTCAGTCATATCGGCGTTATTCGTTTACGGAGGCCCAAGACAGAATCCAAACACGCAAAACGAGAATATCCAACAATGGAAGAAATCGTTAAAAGAGTATCCCCCGTCGAGAATATCAACCGAACTGGCATTTCAATTCTCGTTTCCACCCGACGAATTGCAGGAAAAAGACATCTATCTCTGGGGTCCGAGAAGGATCGGCTGTGATTCCGAAGGGAACATCTTTGTCTTGGATGGGAAGTGGAAAAGCATCCTCAAATTTGATTCGAAGGGCCATTTCCTAAAAAAGAATGGTCGTAAAGGCCAAGGTCCCGGCGAGTTCCAAAATCCCTATGGTTTTTGCGTCTCAAAGAACGCGATATACGTCAGCGATACATTTAAGCGCGATATTCAGATATTCGACCTAGATTTAAATTTCGTTAAGTCCTTGAAAGTCGCTCGAGCCTACACGGAATTGGCGGTTAGAGATGATGGACTCATCGTGGGCACTCCTTTTCGAATGGCTAAGGAGATGTTATTAGTCGATGTCCTCAGTAAGGACGGGGAAGTCCTTTATTCATTTGGCAAGCTGATGTTCGGTGACGATCGGAACTGGCAAGTTCCAAATTTCGTTAAGATAGATATCAACGCGAAAGGGGAAGTGTTTCTGGCATTTGAGCATTTTCCAATAGTCTGCAAGTATTCCGCTGAAGGGGAACTTCGCGCCGTTTACAGAATCGTTCATAAAGGGATGAGCAGGGCAGAACAGCTAAACTTAAAAGCGATGAAAGATCCCGAAAACAGGACGTATTGGCAAGCCATCTATGCTATCCGCGCTAAAGAGAACGGCTTTTTCCTGTTATACAATTATCCCTATGCTGAAGTGTTGGAGTTTGATGGAGATGGCAAGATGATCAATGACTATTGCGTCGCTAGGTCGTACGATTACTTCGTGTCGGATTTTCTCGTGAAGGAAAGGGATGGGATCGAAGTCTTCTTCATGGAAACAGCGCCGGAAAATAAAATCGACGTTTTTCGTCCGAGACAATCCAAGAGATAAGCTGAGAATGTTGGCTGGAAGGCGCCAAGCT
>Ga0315283_10002054_pt1 | contig 16648 bp, 18 predicted proteins | sample YL17G09_0_MG_FD_204541 | JGI IMG/M metagenome (GOLD analysis project Ga0315283, IMG submission 204541) | Sediment microbial communities from Yellowstone Lake, YNP, Wyoming, USA - YL17G09_0 | ecosystem: Environmental > Aquatic > Freshwater > Lake > Sediment | place: USA: Wyoming | collected... | reverse complement strand
TCGGCGGCCGACAGGCAGTCGAACTTCAGGCGCATTGTGGACTCCTCTCTGCCGCGGCGCAGTGCGGGAACGCGAATCTGTCGTCGGTGACCGCAGTCAGGCCGAAGCCCCCGCTGCGCGTGCGCCCTGCATAGGTACGTCGTCTCAAGGACCCACCTCCCGGTGATCTCGCTCTCTGTGACATAGCAGGCGGATCCGATGCGTGTCAAGGCGCCCGTGGTGCGCCGCTGCCGAGCCGAACAAGAACGAAGCGGCGCGGCGCTTACTTCCCCAGCAGCGCGTCGATCTTCTTGACGCCGTCGTTGGCGTCTTCGGCGTAGGCGTCGGCGCCGATCTGGTCGGCCCAGCGCTGCGTGCAGGGGGCGCCGCCGACGACGGTCTTGTAGGGCAGGCCGCCCTCCTTGACCATCTTCACGACCTTGCGCTGCTCCTCCATCGTGGTGGTGAGCAGGGCGCTCATACCGATGATGTCGGCGCCGGTCTCCTTGGCCCTCGTGATGAAGGTCTCGGCGGAGACGTCGCGGCCGAGGTCGGTGACCTCGTAGCCGTTGGCCTTGAGGTAGGCGATGACGATCGCCTTGCCGATGTCGTGCACGTCGCCCTGCACGGTGCCGAGGACGATGATGCCCTTGGCCTCGGCGGCGCCGCCTTCGAGGGCGGCGTTGGTGACTTCGGTGGCGCCGGCCATGGCGTCGGCGCTCATCATGAGCTCGGGGAGGAAGACCTCGCCGCTCTCGAAGAGCTCGCCGACCTCCTGGATGCCCTTGACGAAGCCGTTCTGCATGATGTCGCCGGGGGCGATGCCCGAGGCGATGGCGCGCGTGGCCACGTCCTCAGCCGCCGCACGGTCTGAGTTGATGATCGCGTCGGCCGCTTCCTGATAGATGTCTGCCATGCCTTGGACTCCTCCCAACGTCGCTCAACAGCGGTACCGCACAGCTAGGTATGGCGGGCGCGGGGGGCAAGAGCGTTGACCTTCCGCAAGCAGGACGTGGACGGGGAGCGGCCAGCGGCCACCCCGTGCGCATCCACTCCCCGCCGCTCTCACGCGGCGCGCGTAGGAAAGTATATCAGTCACCCGAAGATCGGCGAAAGCATCGTGAGACCACACGTGCTAGCATCGAGCCGTGCGGTATCACGGCGCAGTCATCCGTCCCCCCAGCGAAGCCTCAAGCCTCATCGTGCAGGTCACGTACGGCTGCTCAAACGACACCTGTGACTTCTGCGGGACCTACCTCGGCAAGCCCTTCGGCGTGCGCCGGTTCGACGAGGTGGTCGACGACGTCATCGGGCTGCCGGCAAGCGCTCGCCAGCGCGTGCGACGCGTGTTCCTCGCCGATGGCGATGCCCTGGCGCTCAGCCCGGCGAAGCTGCACGACATCCTCGACCTTCTCCACCGCGCGCTTCCGAATCTGGAGAGAGTGGCGAGCTATGCCAATGCGCGGAACCTGCTCGCCAAGAGCGTCACGGAGCTCGCCGGTCTGCGCGAGGCCGGGCTGTGGCTGCTGTATCTGGGCCTTGAATCGGGCGACGACCAGACTCTGGCCGAGGTCCACAAGGGGATCACCGTCGGCGAGCAGATCGAGGGCTGTCGGCGGGCTTCCGATGCAGGCATCGAGCTCTCCGTCACCGCCATCCTCGGCCTGGCCGGCAGCGCGCGCTCGCTGGCCCACGGCCGAGCGACCGGCGAGGCGCTCTCGGCCATCGACCCGGAGTACATCGGCATCCTCACGTTGATGCTCACGCCGGGTACCGAGATGGATCGCAAAGTCGCGTGCGGGGAGCTGGTGCTGCCGGACTCCATCGGCATGCTCCGAGAGCTGCGCGAGATCGTCGCGAATCTCGAGGTGGGCGACTGCGTCTTCCGCAGCAACCACGCCTCCAACTACCTGCCCGTGGGCGGCCATCTCCCGCAGGACAGGGCAGCGATGCTGGCCGCGCTCGACAAGGTCCTCGAGGCGCCTGAGTCCGTCCAGCTGCGGCCCGAGAGCTGGCGCCTCCTCTGAGCCGGCGTGGTGGCGTGCCGCACCAGCGGGCGATCCTCGCAGTCGCCCTCGTGGTCGCCGCCGTGGTCGGGGTGGCCGACGCCTGGACCTACCTGCCCCCCTTCCCGGGCACGAAGGCCGCGGTCCAGCGGGCCATCGTGGAGTACGAGCTGGCGCCGGCGCCGGTCTGGCCTCCGGGGCAGAAGATCAGCGACCGCTTCTCGGCCGCGGAGCGCACGGAGCTTCAGGCCGCCTATGTCAGCAGGTTGGCGGCATGTTCCACCGGGGATGCCCTGAGGAAGTCCCGCGCGCTGGACCACGCCAGAGCCCTACTCGAGTACCGCCGCCTTACCGACGGCGCCGTCATCGTCGCCGCGCGCGGCGATATCGCCTACTACGACTTCCTCTCTCGGCGCCCCAATGGTGATCTGGTGATTCGCGCGGCGGTACAGCACGTGTTCACCGGAGGGCAGTGGGATCCGCGGCGCCGGCGCCTGACGAACCGCCGCGTGACTGCCGTGCCCAAGGCCGTGATCATGGAGTTCACCATGCGCAGGGAGGGCGGCGAATGGAAGGTCGCGGGGTCCATCGGCTGGCGCTTTCTCTTGATCCCCACGGGGCGCATCACCGAAGCACCGTGAGCGTAGCTTCGACGTCAGATGTCGTGCAGGTGCGAGCCGTACCCGCGCTTGAAGTGCGTCGCCGCGTACTTCTGCAGCTTCCATTCGGGGATACGACACTGCGGGCAGGCCTCGGCGTACCACTTGTTGCGCAGCCAACGCGCGGCGCGGCTGGTCTTGGAGTCGTGGACCACCATGTGCTTGTCGCAGTGCGTGACCAGGACGGCGTACTGGCCGCGGTCCTCGAACTCCTTGATGCCGTGCAGGATGCCGCGCCGCGAGGGCCACAGCTTGAGCTTCTCGACGAGGCGAAGCAGAGGGACCTGCTTGCGGTAGTACCGCGCCTTATTGGGGTCGGTGGGCATCGGGACTGCGAGTGTAGCACGGCCGCGTCAGCCGTCGGCCCCGGCGGCAGGAGGCCGCGCCGCCAGCGGCGAAAGGTGAGGTCTGAGGCCTGACGACTCGAGGTGAGACCATGAGACCACGTGCTGCATCCCGATCCGCGCGCACGGCGCTGGCGCTATCCCTTGTGGGCGCGCTCATGGTGGCCGCGGCCGCCGGGCTGGCCGCCTGCGGCGGCTCCTCCGGCGGCTCCACGCCCGCGCCGACGGCCACCGTGACCGTGACGGCGAGCCCGTCGGCTTCGCCGAGCCCCTCGCCGTCGCCGTCGACCGCGGCCCCGACCACGCTGTCCTTGTACTTCCTGCGCGGCGACAAGCTGGGTGTCGCGGAACGCCGCGTCCCACAGACCACCATGCCGGCGACGGCGGCGCTCAAGGCCTTGCTCGTCGGCCCCACGACGGCCGAGAGAGCAGCCGGCTTGACGAGCGCCGTGCCACGCGGGACCCGCCTCCTCGGCCTCTCCATCGATGGGACGACGGCGCGGGTCGACCTCTCCGCGCGGTTCGCCGCCGGCGGTGGCTCGCTGTCCATGCAGGCACGGGTCGCGGAAGTGGTCTACACGCTCACCAGGTTCCCGACCGTGAAGGCCGTCGCCTTTCGCCTGGGTGGCGCGATCGTAGAGACCCTCGGGGGCGAGGGCCTCATGCTCGACGCCGGGCAGACGCGCGCCGATTGGCGCCAGTTCGAGCCCGCCATCTTCGTCGAGAGCCCCGGCGTCGGCGCCGTGCTCACCAGCCCGTTCGTCCTGCGCGGCAGCGCCAGCGTCTTCGAGGGCTCGTTCACCGCCCTGCTCGTCGACGAGAGCGGGCGGCGCATCGTCCGCCAGCAGATCCAGGCCTCACAGGGCGCCCCCGGCCGCGGGCGCTTCCGCACGACCATCCCGTACAGCACCTCGACCACCCAGGGCACGCTGATCGTCTACGACCAGTCCATGGAGGACGGCTCGCGCCAGGACGAGGTGCGCATCCCGGTCACGTTCGCGCCGGACTGAGGGCGGCGGGCCGGCGCAGCCCCGCCCCCTCCCCGACGCCTACGCGGCTTCGTCGTCGGCGCCCTGCCGGCACCCTGCCACAACGGAATGAGATACCAGACGGGCGCCACCGCCACGGCGATGCCCGCGGTCGACGCGCTCCGTGCGATCCTCGGTCACCACACGACCCGGGACGGCCCCACCAGAAACGCTTCCGCCGGCAAGCCCACACTCCGCGAGGGAAGAGTGGCGGGGAGTGCGGGAGTCACACCCGCCTACGTGGGTTTAGAGCCCACGCTGATCCTTCCGATCGACCCCCCGCGCCCCTCGATTGTACTACGTCGCGCGGAGAGCCAGACGCGCCGCGACTCAGAGCAGGGCGCGAGCCGCCATGACGGCCACGCCGACCGCCAGGGGCTCGTGGATGTGCCTCGCTCCCAGGATCTCGCGCGCCCCGGCCGTGAAGGCCGAAGGCATGCCCGGCACAGCGGCGATCGTCTCGGCGCCCACGTCGCCGGCGTCGATGATGCCGGCCGCCGGCGTGGCGTCGAAGATCAGCGCGCAGCGGGCCAAGCCGTCGGCCAGCTCGACCGGGCTGATCTTGAGTCCGTCCTCGAGCGCCCCGCGCAGCCGCACGGAGTCGGGCTCGACGACCTCGACGATCGCGCCGCGGCTCACGAGCCGGCGTGCGGCGGCGCGGCCGACCGGGCCGAGACCAAGAAGAAGCACGCGGCGCCCGAGCAGCCCCCCGGCGGCGGCCTCGAGCGCGGTCACGTAGCCGTCGGCGGTCGCCGGGTCGTCGTCGATACAGCGGCCCTTCTTGAGATCGAGAGCGATGAAGCGCCGGTCGTCGGCCATGAAGATGACTCCGGCGTCACCGGCGACCGCCTCCTGGATGCCGCGCACGTCCGCCAGCTCCGTCACCCAGGCGTCACAGCCCAGGCGGGCGAGGATCGCGGCGACGCACTCGCTGAATCCGGGGATCAAGCCCTCTCCGGACGAGACGGGCACCGCCGCGATGCGCGCTCCGTGCAGCGGCACGCACACCGGCTCCGCTGTGGCTGCCCGAAGCGCCAGATCACGCAGGCCGATGCCTGCCACGCTCTCGAGCTGTGCCTCGAACTCGTCGAGCTGCCCGGTCAGGGCGCCGACATCGTCGGCGGTCAGCCTGGTCACTGCCGGTCTCCCTTCTCGCCGTCAAGAGTAGCGACCTCAGGCAAGATCTTGAGGTCGTGATGCCCCGCCATCTCCGCTACCGCCGCGTCGGCTCTGCCTCGAGCCATCGCCGAGTCATCGGCGACGGCGATCAGCGTCGCCGACCAGGCCTCCGCGTCGGGGCGGTAGTCGGTGAGCGCCTCGTCGGCCCCGAAGAACCCGGGCACGTGGCGCAGCGGCGCGGCGCTGCCCATGACATGCTCGCCGCAGACCTCGAGCAAACCTCCGGCGGCGCGCACGTGCTGGTACACGCAGGCTCGGCGCGGCTCGGCGTCCACTTGCGGAAGCGAATCGCGGCACGCCATGTCCACCAGAAGCTGGACGACGTTGAGCCCGCTCGACCAGTACACCGCCGTCGGCGTCTGGCTCGGCAGCCGGGCGTCGATCTCGAGTACCTTGAGCTCGGCGCCGCGGACCATCACCTCGACGTCCATGAGGCCGCTGAGGCCGAGCCCCTGAGCAAGACGCACGGCGGCGAGGTCGAAGGCGGCAAGGGTGCCCGGAGCGACGGCGCGCCGCCAGTCGCAGGAGCCGTCCGGGCCGGCGGCCGCAGGCCCCCCGGCCTCCGTCTCTCCGACAGGCGCCACGACCCTCTTGCAGTCGTACGCGGCGTCGAACTCGAGACCGGTCACCTGGAGCGGCACGGCGCGTCCGCCCCAGGAGAGCACCTCGAGGGAGAGCGAAGGGCCGCGGACGAACTCCTCGATCACGACCTCGTGGCCGGCCGCCTCGAGCCGCGCGCGCGCGGCCGCCAGCTCCTCGTCGTCGCCGACGATGGCCACACCCTCGCTGCCGCTCGCGCTGCTGGGCTTGACGACGGCGGGGAACCCGCATTCGGGCCACGCGCGGGGCCTCGGGACGTCGAGCGTCTCGAAGAGACCCTGGGAAGCCAGTTTGGAATCGCTCACGCGATAAGCCTCGAGGTCGAAGAGCAGCGGCACGTCCCAGGCCGGCACGCGGCTCGCGAGCCAGGTCAGCGTGTCGAGGTCCTCGCAGGCCGGAAGCACGGCGTCACACGAGGTGACGAGCGCGCGGGCCATGGCCTCATCCGCGGTGATGTCGGCGACGACGTGCCGGTCGGCAAGCCCGGCGGCCGGCGGCGCCTCCCGGCGGTCGACGAGCACCGTCTCGTAGCCGGCCTTGGCGGCCAGATACACGGCCTCAGTGCCCTGCAGCTTGCCGCCGACGATCAGGAGCCTCAACGGGACCTTCCCGCGAGCGGTTCGCGCAGCTCGGCCATGCGCGCGCGGTACTCGTCCACGGAGGCCGCGCGCAGACCAAGACGCTGCAGATGCGGGAGCACGCCGGCGACGGTGCGATGACCCTCATCGATGTCGAGCTCGGCCTGCGACACGCCGGCGAGGCCCACGGTGGGCGGGACGATCGAGGTCACCACGTTGGCGCCGGCGTCGAGGCGCTTCTCGAGGCCACGGATGCCATCCACGTCGAGCGACGCCGGGATCAGCCGGTCGGGCATCGCCAGGCGCATCGCCGCTATGGTCAGCAGTTCGGCGGCGTCCCCGGCCGGCTCGACGTGCTCGAGCGGGGTGCCGGCCTGCGGCACGAACGTCATCACGCGGGCCTGCTCCCAGCCGGCTTCGCGCATGGCGACGATGGAGCGGGCCCGATCGGCGATCGTGTCGCCGATGCCGGTCAGCAGACCGTCTTCCACCAGCAGACCGGCGCGCCGGGCCGCGCTCCGCGCGGCGACGCGCGCCGCGAACGGCTGCCCGACGCGCAGCCGCTCGTACAACTCAGGCGTGTGCGTCTCCTGGTATAGCGCGTACCAGTCTGCGCCGGCGGCCCTGAGGCCCACGAGGGCGCTCTCAGGGACCACGCCCGGGGAGACCATCACCGGCAGCCCGGCGCCCTCGGCTACAGCCGCGACGAGCTCCAGGAGGCCGGCATAGCCGGGGTCGTCGTGGACCACCGGGTCCTCACCCAGCGTGAGGTCGAGCAGCACGACCCCGGAGGCGGCCAGATCGCGACAGATCGCGACCACCTCGTCGAGGGTCTTGCGGTACCGCGGGCTCTCGGCGTTGTCGGCACGGTAGAAGCAGAAGGCGCACTCGTTGCGGCAGAAGGTGGAGAAATAGACAAAGCCGTAGAGGAAGACCGCGTCGCCCGAATGGCGAGAGCGCATCTCACGGGCGGCCGCGAACACCGCCGGGGCGCCTTCGTCGCCGGCGCCGAGCAGCGCCTCGAGCTCGGCGGCCCCCGGCGCCACGCCGCCCAGGATCCGCGCGCACAGGTCGCGGACCTTGGTGGCGCCGCGATTCACAGGAAGTCGAGCACGGCGTCGAGCGGGAGGCGGGAAGTGGGCGTCACGGCGCCGGCGGGCCGGCCCACCGGCACGAGGGCGGTGAGTCTGGCGTGCGGCTCGGCTCTCAAGAGACGCTCGATCGCCGGCGCGGCGAGCACCGGCGCCGTCATCCAGCAACTTCCGTATCCCAGAGCATGCGCCGCCGTGCAGAGCAGCTGCACGGCGGCGCCGATGCTCTGCAGGTCGGGGCGAGCACGCAGCCGGTCTCGCCCCGCCACGTCGACGCCGTGCTTCTCGAGCATCTCATCTGCCCGGGAGCCGTAGGGGAGGCCGAACACCGCGATCACCAAGGGCGCGGCAGCGAAGAAGGTGGCGTAGGCGCGCAGCGCCTTGAGCTCCTTGCCCATGCCGCTGAGCTCCGGCCACGCGGCCATGGCGTCTAGGGCGGCGTCGACGGCGTCTTTCATCGCCGCCCGCAGGCTTGCGTCCTCCACCGCGATGAAACGCCACATCTGGGCGTTGCCGGCGTTGGCCGCGCGCACGGCCAGCTCGACCATGGCGCGCACGTCGTCGCGAGGCACTGGCTCGGGCAGGAAGCGGCGCACGCTGGCGCGGCCTTGCACGGCGTCGGCCAAGCCGGCGCTCTCCAGGAGTGCTCTCTTCGCGCGGTCATCCATGGCGCTGATGGTAGCAGACGCCTGGCGGGACGCGCCGTGTCAGCCGCCCGAGATCGGCGGCACGATCTGCAGCGCGTCCCCGTCTTTGAGCTCTGTGTCGAGGCCGCCGGCGGCCTTGATGTTCCGGCCGCCGACGAACACCCCCGCGTACATCCGCCCGTCGTCGCGGTAGACGCGCGGCCGGATACCGGGCTCCACGGCGATCGCCTTCTCGAGAGCCTCAGCCACGGTCGCCGCCTCGACGGCGACCTCCGTGAGGCCGCTCGCCGTGACCGCACCCACCGGGAGCTTGACCGAGACCCTGGCCACGCTCAGCCCCCTGCCAGTTCCTTGTCCATCTTGTCGACCTTGAGATCGACCGCGTAAACGTACTTGTTCTGGCAGAACGCGATGCACTGCGGCTCGCCGCCACACAGGTCGCACTTGAAGGCTACCTTGCGGTCGGGGTGCTCGTGGATGACGTCGTACGGGCACGCTTCGTAGCAGTCGCCGCAGTTGTTGCACTTGTCCTCGTCGACGACGAGCACGAAGCCCTCCATCGAATCGCCCACCTTCTCCTTGCTCTCGAAGAAGCCTTTGGGCGTGACCGTGATCCGCTTGGTCACGATAGCCCCGGTGGGGCAGGCCTCCTGGCACTTGGCGCAGTTGGTCTGCAGGCACGTGTGGCCCTTGATCACGGCGGTGGTGGGGTTGCACTCGGAGAAGAGACGCGCCACGGAAGGACGGTAGCCGCCCTCGTGGTTCGCCGAGCACGCCAGCTCGCACATGTGGCACCCGGTGCACTTCTTTCTGCTGATCATCACGTGTGGCATCGGATTCCCTTTCTAGAGGCGGACGTCGACGCCGACTTCGGCGAGTTTTGCTTCGGTGGGCACGCCGTTCTCGTCCCAGCCGCGGAGCTTATAGTACTCTTGGGTCTTCTCGGCGAACTTCTCCGTGCCGATGACCCGGCCGGCGGAGGGCCCCTTCTTGTGCGGCTTGGTGAGCAGCAGTTCGGGCAGGTAGTCGTCGGCGGCGGTGAGGCCTTCGCGCAGGTTGAAGAGACGCCCGAGATTCCAGACGCGCTCGCCCATCTGCTCCATCTCGGACTCGGCGACGTCGCGCTTCCAGACGTGTTTCATGAGCTGGCACATCTGGTTGAAGTCGATAGCCCAGAAGTCGCACCAGATGCCCGTGTACTTGACCGACGAATAGTGCTGGCCGTTGATGTTGTACGCGGCCTTGCCCTCCATGGTGTCGGCGGGCACGTCGCCGGTGATGATCTCGTCGCCCACCGGATAGGAGCGCATGTGGCAGCCGCCGCGGTCGGAGGTGGAGTACGAGAGGCTCATGCCGAAGGTGCCGCGCGGATCGTAGCCCGGCAGCTCGAGGTTCTTCACTTCCATCGCCAGCTCGGCGACCCCGTACTTCTCGGCGAGGTGCTTGGAGCCGAGCGCCAGCTCCTCGCCGATGCCGGTGCGGGTCGCCATGAGCTCCGGCGCTTCGAGGTAAGAGTCGACGTCGCCGAAGCGCACGCCGAAGTCCTTGATGCCCTTCTCGGTGAGGTCCATGGCCAGCCCGAGGACCGAACCTGAGGAGATGGTGTCCATGCCCCACTCGTCGCAGAGCTCGTTGAACTTCATGAGTGCTGCGATGTCGCCGATGCCGCAGTTGCTGCCGCAGAGAGCGATGGTCTCGTATTCGGGCCCTTCGCCCTGGACCATCTCGCCACCCTGCTCCACGCCGTGGAAATTGCGGCAGGCGATGGCGCACTGGTAGCAGGCGCGCTTCTTGAGGCGGATCTTCTGGAACGACTCGGAGTTGATGTTGCCTGCATCCTCGAACTCGCCCTCCGACCAGTTGCGCGTCGGAAGCGCGCCGGCGCCGTTCACGAGGTCGACGAGGATCGGCGTGCCCTCTTCGTGGACCCAGTAGTTGTCGTCGGTGAGCACATGCTCGTCGTGGATGCGCCAGATGTCAGCGAGGAATCCCTTGGCGTCGCCGACACTCACCGTACCCGTGCCGCGGATGGCGACCGCCTTGAGGTTCTTGTCGCCCAGGAGGGCGCCGTGGCCGCCGCGGCCGGCCTTGTGGTACTGGTCGGTGGAGACGCAGGCCCAGGGGACCTTCTTCTCGCCCGCCGGGCCGATGGAGAGCACCTTGGCGTCCGGGTCGAAATCGTCGCGCAGGGCCTGCTCGATGGCGGAGGTCTTCATGCCCCAGTACTTGGGCTCCGCGGGCCGGAACTCGACCACGTCATCCTTGATGCAGACGACCGTCGGCTTCGCGGCGCGGCCCGTGATGATGATCATGTCGTAGCCGGCGAACTTCATCTCGGGGGCGAAGGAACCGCCCACGTAGCTGTCGTTGAGGACGCCGGTGACGGGGCTCTTGCAGCCCACGATCAGTCGCGACGTAGTGCTCACGTTGGTGCCGGCGAACGGCCCCGTGACGAGGTAGACGGGGTTGTCGGGCGACCAGGGGTCGAGGCCCGGCGCGACCTCCTCCCACATGTACCGCAGGAAGAGCCCTTTGCCGCCGATGTAGAGCTTCGCCCAGTCCATGTTGAGCGGCTCCACCGCGGAGGTCAGAGCGCTCATGTCGATCCTGAGCACTTTGCCTTGGTAGAAATCCAATGCGTCCTCCTGACGACGTGCTACTTCCCCATCCGCGGCAGTCGCGGAGGTGCCCCGCGGGCGGGGAACGGTGGGATTACGGGCCCCGCCATTCTAGCCAAGTGGCCGAGGCAGGGCAACACTTGGAAAACGGCCGTCTAGCAGGGCAAAACGGAGCCGAATACGGTTTCCCCTTGGCCATTCCGGCAGGTAGGCGCGGCGCGCGCGTCCGGCGACGGCTCGCGCGCCGCCGTTCAGCCGCGCCCGGGCGCCTCCGGCAGGTCCCGGATGTTCTCGGCCGCCTGCCACTTGCTGTAGTTGTCGGCCATCGCGTCGAGGAGCTCCTTGAGAAAGCGCGCCGACAGGTTCACGCGGCTCACGACGACGCCGTTCATCTCGCCGGACTCTTCGCTCTCGTGATCGAGACGCACGAACGTGATCGAGAACTCGTAGTCGGAGTGGCTGACATTGGCGAAGTTGGCGTAGACGCCGGCCATCATCTCCGGCGAGGCGTGCAGGTTGATGTGCCTCTCTTGCTCCTCCATGGAGCCTCCTTCGGGTGTGCTTCCTAGCCCTGGATACGGCGCGCGATGGCGGCCGCCATGCCGCTGGTGCCGGCCGAGCCACCGAGATCGTAGGTGACGTCGCGGCCCTCGGCGACCACCGCGGCGATGGCGTCTTCCATGCGCCGCGCCGCCGCGTCCTCGCCGAGGTGCTCGAGCAACAGCACGCCGGAGCGCAGCAGGGCCGTGGGGTTGACCTTGTCCTGGCCGGCGTACTTGGGGGCGCTGCCGTGCACCGGCTCGAACACGGCGATGGAGTCGCCGAAGTTGGCCCCCGGAGCCACGCCGAGGCCGCCGATGAGGCCTGCGCACAGGTCGCTGACGATGTCGCCGTACAGGTTCGGCAGCACGAGCACGTCGTACAGCTCGGGCTTCTGCACGAGCTGCATGCACATGTTGTCGACGATGCGGTCCTCGAACTCGATGTCGGGGTAGCTCTCGGCGACCTCGCCGGTGACGCGCAGGAAGAGGCCGTCGGTGCACTTCATGATGTTGGCCTTGTGGACGGCGGTGACCTTGCGCCGGCCGTGCCGGCGCGCGTACTCGAAAGCGAAGCGCGCGATGCGCTCGGTGCCCTTGCGGGTGATGATCTTGATGCTCTCGGCGGCGTCCTCGCCGACCATGTGCTCGATGCCGGCGTACAGGTCCTCGGTGTTCTCGCGCACCACCACGAGGTCGATGTCGTCAAAGCGCGTCTTGACGCCTTTCATGGTCTTTGAAGGCCGCAGGCAGGCGTACAGGTCGAGCTCCTTACGTAGCGCCACATTGACGCTGCGGAAGCCGCCGCCGACGGGGGTCGTGATCGGTCCCTTGATCGCGACCCTGGTGCGACGGATGGACTCGAGCACGTGCTCGGGCAGGGGCGTACCGTACTCCTCCATGACGCCGACGCCGGCATCGCGCCGCTCCCACTCGATGGGCACGCCGGTGGCGGCGATCACGGTCTCGAGAGCAGCGGCCAGTTCCGGGCCGGTCCCGTCGCCCGGCAGCAAGGTGACAGTGTAGGTCATGCCGGGCCTCCGGGCAGGGCGAAACCGCCGTGCTTCTTGACGTGCGCCACAAGGCCGCCGTCGTTCAAGATGGTGAGCATCACCGGCGGCAGCGGCACGAACGGGACGACGGCGCCGGTGGTGAGGTCCCTGACCTCGCCGGCGCTCAGGTCGACTTCGAGCTCGTCCTGCTCGCCGATGCCGCTGGTGTCGCACTGCAGCACCGGCAGACCGACGTTGATGGCATTGCGGAAGAAGATGCGCGCGAAGCTCTGCGCCAGCACCGCGCCCACGCCGGCGATGCTGATGATGCGCGGCGCGTGCTCGCGGCTCGAACCGAGGCCGAAGTTGCGGCCGCCCACGACGAAGTCGCCTGGGCGCATGGCGCTCGCGAACTCCGGGCGCGCGTCCTCCAGCACGTGCTTGGCCAGCTCGGGCATGTCTGTGCGCAGGTGGAAGAGCCGGCCGGGAGCGATGTGATCGGTGGAGATGTCGTCGCCGAAGAGCCAGGCGTTGCCGCGCAGGACCCCTCCGCTCACGTGACCCATTCTTCCTCGACGATGACCACACTGTTCATGGCCACGCCGGGCTCGCGGGCGCGCGCCGGGTCACGCTCGGGAATACCCTCCACGACCTGCATGCCTTCCACGACGCGCCCGAACACGGTGTGCTTGCCGTCCAGGTGCGGGGTGTCTCGGTACGTGATGAAGAACTGCGAGCCGTTGGTGCCCGGCCCGGCATTGGCCATGGAAAGGATGCCGGGCTGATCGTGCTTGAGCGCCGGGTGGAACTCGTCGCCGAAACGATAGCCGGGGCCGCCGCTGCCGCTGCCCGTCGGGTCGCCGCCCTGCGCCATGAAGCCTTTGATGACGCGGTGGAAGGTGACCCCGTCGTAGAAGCCCTCTCGGGCCAGGAACACGAAGTTGTTGACCGTGGTGGGCGCCTTGTCGGCGAACAGTTCCGCGACGATGTCGCCCTGGTCCGTGCTGATCTTGGCGAGGTAGCGCTTGGTCGGGTCGATGACCATCGGCGGAGGCGCGTCGTACTGCTTGGTCATGGCGTCATCCTTCCTGGAGGAGCTCGCGGGGATCGGTGATCTCGCCGGTCACAGCAGTGGCAGCCGCGGTGGCCGGCGAGCCCAGATAGATGGACGCCTCGGGGTTACCCATACGTCCGTGAAAGTTGCGGTTGGCGGTGCTCAGGCAGACCTCGCCGTCGGCGAGGATGCCCTCGTGGATGCCCACGCAGGCACCGCAGCCGGGGTTGGTCACCACGGCGCCGGCCGCCCAGAACACTTCGAGCAGGCCTTCGGCGGCGGCGGCCCGGGCGACCGCCCGCGAGGCGGGGGTCACGATCAGGCGCGTCCCTGGGGCCCGGCGGCGCCCGCGCAGCAGACGCGCCGCGGCGCGCAGATCGGCGAGCCGGCCGTTGGTGCAGGTGCCGATGAGCACCTGATCGACGTGCATACCCTTGAGGTCGGCGGCCGGGGCCGTGTTGTCCACGGTATGGGGACGGGCGACGGTGGGCACGATAGCGGCCGCGTCGATGGTCACGACGCGCTCGTAGGTGGCGCCGGCGTCGGGAGCCAGCGGCCGCCACGCGTCGGCGCGACCCTGCTCGGCGAGAAACCCCCGGGTCGTCTCGTCGCTGCCGATGAGCCCGGCTTTGGCGCCGGCCTCGACGGCCATGTTGCTCAGCGTGAGCCGGCCGGGCATGGGCAGCGCGTCGATGCCCGGCCCGCCGAACTCGAGCGCCTTGTAGGTGGCCCCGTCGGCGCCCAGCGAACCGATGAGCGTGAGCATGAGGTCCTTGGCCTCGACGCCGTCTCGGAGCGCGCCGCTGACCTCGATGCGGAACGTCTCGGGCACGCGCAGCCAGGTCTGGCCGCTGACCATGCCCACGGCGACATCGGTGCTGCCCATGCCGGTGGCGAAGGCGCCCAGGGCGCCGGCCGTACAGGTGTGCGAGTCGGCGCCGATGACGAGATCGCCTGGCTTGGCGAAGCTCTCGGCGACGCGCTGGTGACAGACCCCCATCTCGACGTCGCTGAGCGTGGCGCCGGAGGACGCGCAGAAGGCTCTGATCGTCTTCTGCGCGTTGGCCAGCTCGCTGCGCGGCGCCGGCGCGGCGTGGTCGATGAAGAAGACGCAGATGGGCGCCTTGAGCGCTTGAGCGCCAAGCTCCTCGATCTGCTGGATCGCCAGCGGACCGGTGCCGTCCTGGGCGATCGCCACGTCCACCGCCGCGACGACGATCTGCCCGGGCGCGACGGCGTCGAGGCCTGCGTGCGCGGCGAGGATCTTCTCGGCCAGGGTGAGTGCGCTCACGCGGGCGTCTCCGTCAAGGAGGCAGACGCCGCGCCGCCCGCGCCGTTGCCCATGGGCACCGCATCGCCGAGCCGGCCCAGATAATCCTGGTAGATGTACATGAGCTCCTTGTCGAAGAGCGCCCGCTTGAGCTCGATGGCGGTCTTGCGCACCAGCGCGAGGATGCCGTCGCAGTCGGCCTTTGAGAGCTCCAGGCCGAACTCCTGGAACTTGCGATAGATGGTGCGCGAACCGGAGTGCTTGCCCACGACGATCTGCCGCTCGAGGCCCACGTCTTCGGGCGCGAAGGCTTCGTAGTTGAGCGGGTTCTTGATGACGCCGTCCGCGTGGATGCCGCTCTCGTGGGCGAAGACGTTGGTGCCGACGATGCTCTTCCAGGCGGGGATGGTGCGCGCCGAGGCGGCGGCCACGTACTCGCTGAGCTCGCGGAAGCGGTTCGTGTGGAGGCCCATGTCGACCTTGCCGAGGTACTTGAGCGCCATGACGACTTCTTCCAGGGCGGCGTTGCCGGCGCGCTCGCCGAGGCCGTTGACCGTGGTGTTCACGTAGGTCGCCCCGGCCTTGATGCCCGCCAGCGCGTTGGCCGTGGCCATGCCGAAGTCGTCGTGCGTGTGCATCTCGATGTCGAGACCGCCTTCCTTCTTGAGGAAGCTGATCACATTGAAGGTGTCGAAGGGATCGAGGATGCCCAGCGTGTCGCAGAAGCGCAGGCGGTCGGCGCCCTCCTCCTTGGCCGCCTGGCCGAAGCGCAGGAGGAACTCGAGGTCGGCGCGTGAGGCATCCTCGGCGTTCACCGACACGTACAGGTTCTTGTCTTTGGCGAAGGCGACGCACTCGCGGACCTGGTCCAGCACCCACTGCCGTGACTTGGCGAGCTTGTGCTCGATGTGGATGTCGCTCGCCGACATGGAGATGGCGACGGCGTCGACGCCACAGTCGAGCGAATGCTTGACGTCGTCGATGACCGCCCGGTTCCAGGCGAGGATCGACGTATCGAGGCCCAGGCTGACGATCTCCTTGATCGTCTCCTTCTCGTCCCCGCCCATAGCAGGGATGCCCACCTCGATCTGGTGCACGCCGACTTCGTCGAGGAGCTTGGCGATACGGATCTTCTCGTGATTACTGAACACCACGCCGGCAGTCTGTTCGCCGTCGCGCAGCGTGGTGTCGTCGATGCGCACCGCCGGCTCGGCCGGCTGAGGCTTGGTGATGACGAAACTGGAGAGATCGCTGGTCATACCCACCTACCTGTCGATGCGAAAGCCGCCGGACCCGGCCCCGGGGGCGGCGCTACCGTGGGGACGAGCGGGCGATGTGAGAAAAGACCGGCTCGCCACACGGCACAGGAGCGCATGCGGCTGCAAGATGCTTGCATTGTTCCACACGCAGGCGCGGACAGGCAAGAAGCCGTCAGCCGCCCAGCGCCTTACGCAGCAGCTCGTTGACCAGCCCGGGGTTGGCGCGTCCGCCGGTGGCCCTCATGACCTGCCCGACGAAGAAGCCCAGCACCTGCTGTTTACCGGCCCGGTACTGCTCTGCCTGCGCGGCGTTCGCGGCCACCACCTGCGCCACGGCGGCCTCGAGCTCCGAAGTGTCGCTTATCTGGCCGAGCCCATACTTCTCGACGACGGCTTCGGGCTCGGCGCGCTCCTCGATCATCTTCGTAAACACTTCCTTGCCGGTGCTCGTCGAGATGGTGCCGTCTGCGACGAGCTTGACCAGCTTGGCAAGACGCTCCGCGGTGACGTGACCGTGGCCGGCCTCGAGGCCGGCGGCGTTGAGATGGGCCAGGTACTCGCCCATCGTCCAGTTGGCCGCCGGCTTGGCGCCGGCCCCCGCCGCGACGACCTCTTCGTAGAAGCCGGCGAGCGCGTGGGAGTTGCCCAGCACGAGCGCGTCGGCGCGCGACAGGCCGTACTGCGACGCGAAGCGCGCCACGCGCGCCTCGGGCAGCTCCGGCTGCGTCGCGCGGAGCTCATCCAACCACGCCGGGTCGATGACCAGCGGTACCAGGTCGGGCTCGGGGAAGTAGCGGTAGTCGTG
>Ga0315283_10002052_pt1 | contig 16653 bp, 17 predicted proteins | sample YL17G09_0_MG_FD_204541 | JGI IMG/M metagenome (GOLD analysis project Ga0315283, IMG submission 204541) | Sediment microbial communities from Yellowstone Lake, YNP, Wyoming, USA - YL17G09_0 | ecosystem: Environmental > Aquatic > Freshwater > Lake > Sediment | place: USA: Wyoming | collected... | reverse complement strand
GGCCATTCGGCGCATCATACTGATGGGGGACATTCGGAGTGTCTCGCTTCGCCATAATGAGCCCATCACCTACCAGAGGATTCTCAGGCCGGGGGAAGAGATCAAGTCTTCGGAGAGCACAGCGAGCTTTGCCGAGCTCTCCCCCATAGATGTGGTGCGGCAGATATCCATGGAGGAGTACGTGGATGAGTCCCTGGAGGATAAGAGTCCGCACTCCAGAGTGATGCGGATGTTCCTCTACATGGGCTTTGACGGATGGGTCACGACCCATCTGCTCATGGGGGAGAAGACGGGCTTTTGGGATTGGCTCAACGTTCCTTCTTTAGTCCACAAACGTCTGAACCAGTTCCTTGGTGCTAGGATCGAGAGGGAGAAGACGTTGCCGGAGGACGTGTTCGTTCTGTGCGGGGCCAAGACGAAGAGCGCTACAATCGCGGAGATTGGCTACGCGTTGAAAGGGAACGTCGGATGAAGAGGGAGTTGGTACAGAAGGTCATTGAGGCAGGTATTGTTCCTGAGCAAGCCGTCAAGCTGATGAAGCATTGGCGGATGCTAGACGAAGATCTGCCTGCCGTTGAACGTCAGTCTCAGACGGAACAGCAGCTTCTGGCATTCGTCGCCGAGATCGCAGGTCTCATGGAGGAAGACTCCGAGATGCCTGAGATGCGGGAAACGTTGCTCGACATGACGGAGGCCACGTTCAATACGCTGTCCCAGCATTGCTCTGTTCTCGTCCGCAAGTGGGAACGCTATGTGAGAACGGAGACGCTCGCCGTGAAGGATGCTCACGGCTGTTACATCTTCAAGAACGATACGCCGCAGGGCGCAGAGGCGGCGGCTGTTGGGAACGTTGTCATTCACGAGAAGGACTACTACTGGATCACAGCAGTTTCTCCCGTGTACTGGGGAGAGCGGCTCATGTTTTTTCGTTGTTCAGTTCGCGAGGTACCGGAAGAAGAGAGGCATCTCTTGGAGGAGAAGTATGCCAAATTGTCCGACGTGCGGAGGCCACGCAAGAAGCAGTGACCTCGCAGAAGTTGGTGATTCCCTAGCATGCAGGGAATGCCGAAGGCCGAAAGAAGTCAAGGGTGGGAAGAAAAGGGAGAAGAAGATGGCTGAGATGACCAAGATCATGATCGTGTCCTTCAACATCTACGAGGTCCCGACGAAGGACGGAGCGAAGGACCACCAAATCGAGGTGGAGGCCAGCGTAGCAGGTCTCTCCCTCCAGTACGTGACGACCTTTGACAAGGTTCGGAAGTTCTTCACCGAGAAGCGGGAGAAGGGCAAGCCGGCCGTTTTGAAGGCCGTCCAATAGGGGACGAGATGGGACAGCACTGCTGTGGCATCTACGACCAAAGACCAGAGGCGTGCCGGAGGTACCCAGAGCTTGGGTCCTACGTCCCCGCCACATGCACCTACCACTTCTCCAGAGGAGAGCGACGGGGAGAGTGTTCTCCCGAGTGCGGTGCTTCCTGCTGCATGCTCCCAAGAGAGGGGGGTGAGCCAGGAGGAGTCCCTCTGCCAGAGATCGCTGGTGGGGAGCCATGCAAGCACATCATCTACGCTGACCGCCGTTCAAAGGTGTCCGGTGACGGGGAAGCCAATCCCCCCGCTGGAGGTGATCGAGAAGAGCCTAAACAGGGATCTGATCCTGTCGAGCTGGTGCTGGCCGAGAAACGTCGTAGTGAAAGGGATGGCACAGGCACTTCGTAAATGGGCCTGTGAGGTGGGTCTGGAGAAGGCAGCGACTCGTGGCAAGATCTTGTTTGAGTCGGTCTTGCCTTTAAGGTGGGCAGAGCTGTTGGACGAACCAACGCCGGAGCTTCTAGCAGATCGATTAGGAGGGCTTGTGAATGAACTCGAAAGACCTAGTAATGCACATGAACCTAGATCTCCAGAAGAGCACGGTGGATGCGATCAACAGCTACTGCCGAGTTCTGGAACTTCGGATGAGGGCAATAGCGGAGGGAGCGAACCCAGCGGGGGGAGGTCCGATGGCAGCTGTGTCGAAGCTGGCGATGGACAATCTTCTGCGGGAGCTAGAGTTATTGAGTTCCCTACGGGGAGATCTGCACGTGATGGGACACGAGAAGGGCTATCCCGAAGAGAGGTAGCTGAAGAGCTTGCGGAACACGTCCTAGACTTGCAGGCCTTCAAGGCTTCCTACGCAGCCATCCACGACCGGGTTCAGTCGGTCAAGGATGAGGGACGACTGATGGGGCTGGTGTACTGGACGGGGACATCCGCAGCCATGGGTACCATCGATCTCTGTATCCACAGCATCGAGGGAGTGGTGGGTGAGCTTCAGAGTATCTTGCAGCGCATCGACGCGGGAGTGATCTCCAATCTGGACGAGGACTGACATGACCAAGAAGTATTCAGCCATCGAGAAGAAGGGTCCTGCTTTGGAAGAGGTCCTCGCTTCCGCCATAGAGACTACAGGGGTTGCCGAGGTCATCCGGTCTAGCACTAGTGGAAACGTGATAAAGGTCCTGTACCGTGTGGGGGAGAAGAGGACGTGGCTTGGCATTCTTGAGTACGTCCTATCCCGTGCTAGCAGATGGAGCGCGCATGCTTGTCAGCAGTACTTCATGCGTGGCGGAAAGCTGGTCTACGGTTGGAACTTCATCTTGCAGGGAGAGGTGGCAGAGGATGGGGTAGATCTGGAGCGTGTGACTAAGACTGTGGCACAGCTATTCACGGAAGCATCTCGTGTCATCCCCAAGGTGATCACCCGTGGCCCTATCGACACCTTCCCGCTTGTGGGAGCGGGGAAGCATAGAAACGCCAAGAACGTCTTCGACCCTAGACTTCCTGGCCCGGACCGTGGAGGACCGAGCCACCGTGGAGCCTATAGCGTGAAGGACGGCCGATGAGCGACTTCCACGGACCTCAGGAGAGCAAAGAGCTCTACGATCGCTTGGAGAAGGAAAAGCGCTTCTCCATCAACACGGACGATCTGTCTGGAGAAGAACTGCACGCCGTCAAGGCGAAGATGGCTGCGTTCGACAATATCTTCGGTCAGGGTCTCAAGGCGAAGTTCAAAGTCGAGGTCCAATTCGGGAAGAGTAGGTCTACCTGGAAGCCATTCCCAGGAGCCCTGTCTGTCTTTCTCAGTGGCACTAAGTTCCATGGGGGTGGGGACGGAAAGCTCTACCTGTGTCCGGCACCCCACTGTGGTGGTTTGATCTACCCTCATGAGAGGATAGGGGCAAAGCTCCTATGCAGGAAGTGCGATAAGTTCTGGGTGGACGAGGATGTGGTAGGGGAGATGTTCTACTTCCTGGCTCCCCCCAAGTGGGCGGCTGTGATCCACCGGATGTTCGTGCAGCTCGATCACAATGCCGATCTATATCTGAAGTACCACCCCACGGATATCAGGCATCAGACGAGCATGGAGATGGCCAGGGCTCGTGGTGGTGATGAGATCGGCAAGGCTCGTAGGAATCGAGGGATGCACATATACCCGTTAAAGAACATCGTGAAGGACACAAGTGGCGGAGCACAGCTCTACGATCGTATCCTTGCGTTCATCAAGGCGTGAAGAAATGAGATCTCCGTTGGCACTGCTTGAGGTGTCAAAGCACGACACTCGGACGGGCAGGAATACCCGAGAGTGGGTAGTGGTGAGGACAGCGGACGCTGCTCGTGGGAGTCGGGCCCATCGGATAGTATTTGTGCGTGACCCTACGCCTGAGGAACGGGACATTGTAGAACTAGCCCTTTACGACTCGGAGGCAAGCGTCAAAATTCATAGCTTAAAGTTACTGCTGGAGAAGTCTTGGATGTACGACGACCTGTGCAAGTAGGCTAAGAAAACGATGAGCCGACCGGCACATTACGGCGCCTGCCTTCTCACGATCTCCTGTTGCTGGGACTTCAACCCTGCATCTCCGCGACGGGGATCCCTGAGCCGGGCGGCCGGGTGACCTCGTTGGTCGAAACAGGAGACACTACCCTTATGCCTTGTTAATTCGTAATTTTCACGTTACTCTCTTCGTATGCGGAAACGATGCCCCCACTGTGAAGAGATTCTGAACGTGAACACGGCCTTCCATCGTGATACTAGCTGGTGTAAGGAGTGCGCACGAAAGGCCAAAATGACGCGATATTGGCGCGGCATAGCGGATCAATTGGGGCAAGAAGAGGCAGCACGCCGACAAAAGACTAAGTCTGCAAAAGAGAGGGCGGCACGTTTGGGACTTAGGGTCTGTGCACGTTGCTTCAGTGCCAAGAAGAAATCGGACTTCTACGGCGGGCACAATTGCTACTGTAAGAAGTGCCACATAGAGTACCAAAAGGATTATCTGAACAACCCGCAAAGAAAAGTACGTCGTCGTAAGCAACAGAGGAACAATAACCTGAGGCGCAAGTATGGTATAGATCAAGCAGAGTATGAGCGCTTACTACGTGATCAGAGAAGCCGATGCGCAATATGCAACAAGCGACCGAAGTCTCGGAAACTACTGGCTGTTGATCACGATCACATGACCGGGAGAGTTCGTGGACTCCTCTGTACCACGTGCAATAACGCATTAGGCATGCTTGGTGATGGGTTAGATTCTCCAATCTTCCAGAAGGCGGAGGAGTATTTAGGGAGGGTACGCGGATGACAAAGAGCAAGATCTTTCAGGACGTACTTGCAGAACGGAACGATCTCCTGCACCGTCATGCGATCTGGGAGGAGGTCGTGAGTCATCTTCAAAAGTTCGTGGACAAGGACGCAGAACCGGCCAAGAATGGGATCGCGACCAAGGGAGAGGGTGTGACAGTGCCACAGTCCGTGATTGAGGCTGTGGTACAGGAGATCAATCTAGGGCCAATAACCGAGATCCTTTCTGAGATTCAGGGGATCGATAAGAGCAAGGTGGCTGAGAATGTCAGTGAAGAACAGAAGAACGGAAAAGAAGGCAAGAAAGGCCGCAAAGGTCAAAACGCCAGCAGGCCCGCCAAAGGTGGACCTAGCTAGGAGGCGTGCCAATCTTCAGCAGCTGGAGAACGCCTTCCAGCTGATGCAGCAACAGCTGAAGCATACCGTCGAGAAGGTGGCACACTCATTTGGCCAGCAGCACGCCAACGTTGTGTCACTGAAGAGTGGGCTGGACTCTTCGGAATTCAATCTGCGAGCCCACCAGAAGGTTCTCAACGCCCTGGCCATCGACCTGGAAGATCTACGTAGGAGACTCAACGAGATCGTCCCGGCCATGACTCATGAGACTCGCATGGTGGGTGTTGAGGTGGATGGGGGGACGCTGCGACGTGTGGACTGGGCTCACTACCATGAGGAAGTGAGTGCAGATCTCAAGGCCTTGGTGGAGGCACAAAAGCTGGAGGAAGAGAGGGTTCGTCAGGAGGCTGAGGCCGCCAAGGCGAAAGAGGCTGTACCAGAGGTAAAGGAAGAGCCAACCGAGGCTCTTCCGGAACAAAACGCAGAGCTCCCAGAGGGAGCTGCCATCTTTGGAGGGTGAGATGCCTGTAGTGACAAGCAAGGACAAGAAAGCCGTGATCGAAAACACCGGGCATCCGGCTGCTCACAGGAAGGTTCGCTGCCCGTCTTGCCGCCTGGGCTACGCGGTGGAGAACAACACGAAGAGGGGCGAGTTCATCTGTCAAAGGTGTGGTGTTCGGTTCTCCCAGACCAACCTATAGGGAGTCGTTGATGCACTCGGAAGGCTTCTTGTCTTCTCGGAACTGGGAGATGCGTGGCAGGGACAGCGAGTTGCTCTTGTCCCCATCCGAGATGTAGAACCTGTCCTCAAACAACACCTGGGCTACGAGTGGGAAATTGGCAGTCCTGAGATCGTCCCGTTGTGTATCCGAGAGTCCACTCCCTACCTCGCAGACGTAGACCTCTTCGCTCTTTGGATTGAGTTGGTAGAGCGATAGGGTACCCACACGACTGCTGTTCTTCCCTGTCCCCCAGCTTCCTTCCGGGTGCTTCTTGGAGCCACCGATCGGACTCCAGTAGCATATGAAGTCATCCTCCTGGACGGCCTTCATCTTGAAGCAACAAGCTGGCCTGTCTGGCTTCCCGTGAAAGCTGTAGCTGTAATCCCCCATGATCGCAGATCGCTGGTAGCAGACCCAGCCCTCGTATCCCTCCGCCTCTGCCTCCGCCAGGGCATCTGGGATCGCTCCGTCGTAGTTCTCAATGGGGTATAGGAATTGTCCCTTCACATGCTTTGTATCTTCGTCTCGCCACTCGATGAATCGATCGGTGAAGGTGTTCTCGATCAAGTAGCACTGGTTCTCGCAGGAGTTTTGCTTCTCCAAGTCCACCCCCTTCCAGATGGGAATACGGAAGAGGTAGAACTTCAGGTAGCCACGTTCGTCCTGGAGTTCCTTCGCTCGGTTTGGAAGGGAACGCATGATGCTCTGGACCTCGAGTAGATCTCTCCGCGTGTTGCCATCTTTGGAGAATGCCTCGAAGAGAAGGACGGAGGATGGAGGCAGGCTCATCCCAGTGGGTCCTAGAGCTCGGAGTAGGTGCGGGAAGTGATAGGTCAGAGTCTCCATTCGGCGGCTGTAGAGGTAGACGACTCCCCGGGCATCGATGTGAGCGATCACCATCATGCCGTTCATCTTGCGCGTGAAGAGAAGGTCTCCAGCTTCCTCTAGACGCTGGATGGCCTCAGCTCCCATGTTGTTCCTGGGCTTGGAGAAGCAGAGGTGCTTGGGAAGAGGAAGCCCGTGATCTATGACCTTCACCACGGCCCCTCCCAGTAGGGGCCGACCGTCCAGGCCAACCTCAACGTACCCCTCCTCGATCTTCTTCCTGATGGCTCGGTCCATCTCAAAGGCGGCGTTATCAGAACCACTCATGTACGCCTTCGTCCCGGCCTTCCCCTTCGGACCGATCTTGTCCTTAGTCTTTCCGTGTTCTGTACGTTTCCCTTCTTTGACCCCACCCCATGCACTAGCCACGATGTCTGGCGCTTGATCTGGTTCACCTTCGAACCAGATCGACCAGTATCGTTCGCCAGCACGCCCATGCTGTTGGCGAAATTCTCTCATTGATCCTCCTTGTAGAGGGTTACATTGGTGACCTTGGTTGCTATTCTTATAGCACCTACGGGGGGTTTCTTCACTTGACGCTGGCACTTCATGTGGTTACTCTAGTTCCATGAGTCGTATACCTGTAGAGATCGAAGTCCCCATCGACAAGCCACTGAAGCAAGAGTCCAACGAAGCGATCTCTCGTGCGCTGGACGCAGAGGTCGGTGCCTTCACGAGATGGTTCGCGGAGCAAGGGAACAGCGGGCTGGTGAAGATCGAGGTCGCCATCATCAAGACCTATCTCGCCTGGAAGCTTCTCTATGAGGACGGTTGCCCAGCGTCTAAGGATTGACGGAGGGGTCATGTCCAGACAGGCTGTTGTTCAGATCGTGTGTGCGCGTTGCACGCGAGTGGAGTATAGGCCGGTCGCAGACCTCCCAAAGGTGATCGATCAGCCCTCCATCTTCAAAGCAGAGTTCGCTGGAGAGAAGGCGGAGTTCGACGATCTATGTAACGCATGCACCAAGATCGTACGGAGTCTCTGGAACGAGATCGTGAAGAGCCTCACCAAGCTCTCGCCACAACACATCAAGCCAAGGGCTAAAAAGACCGACGCGGACAAGAACTCGCACGCGAAGAAGTCCATCTAAAAAGTCGGGTCGTCGCGGCCTCCCATACGGTCCTATCTCAGCACTCGGCTGGCACACCGATGGTCGACGATCCTCGCAGTGGTAGCTCTCCACTACCACTCCCTTATCCCCACTGTTTGTTGCGTCTTGCATGCCCCACTGATACGCTGACGTAGACGGAGTACGCATGCCGATCACCAGCCATCAGATATCCTCGTACATTGGCGGGCAGCAAGCGATGTTCGGGAACTTCGCTAGCTATGCCCAGCAGATAACTCCAGGCGGCGGTCAAGGCCCCATGCCTACGTACCCCAACCCCATGGCCGGGGTACAGGAGCCGCAGCCGCACCCACTGACTATGTCGGGGTCTGAGAGCGTAGGTACCAGTGCGCTCAGTGCCATGGGTAACATTGGCATGCCTGCAATGGCGTCTGCGGCAATGATTGGTGGGTCGTTCCTCCCAGGAGCTGCTGGGAGAATGATGGGCTCTCTCGATCCCTTCTCCGCCGGTCTTGGTGGCTTCGCTCGAGGAGCAGGTCTCAGGGCTGGGGGACAAGGGATCATGGCCAACATGGGCCGCATCGCCAGCGGCGGTGCGGGATCTATCGCTCGAGCAGGGATGGCAGGTATCGGTGGAGCCGCTATCGCAGCAGCACCTATCATGGCTCTTGGTGCCGCCGCACAGTATGGCGTTGGGCAGATGGTGGAGGGCGCGCAATTCAATGCGCAGGGTCGCTCCTTCCTGAATCAGAACTTCCGTCAGACCAATGCGCAATCAGAAACAGGATTTGGGTTCAGTCGTCGGCAAGGCGACGACATCATGGATACGGTTCGGCAGATGGGGAGTAAGGAGATGATGTCCTCTCCCCAGGAGATGCGCCGGATCATGGAGCAAGGCACTGGCATGGGCATGTTCCGTGCTGTGCAGGACGCTAAGGAGTTCAAGACCAAATTCAAGGAGATGGTGAGCTCCTTGAAGGAGATCGCCACCACTATGAATACGACCTTGGAGGGGGCCATTCCATTCCTCCAGGGTGCACGGCAGATGGGATTCTGGACGCCACAGGACATCTCACGTAACGCTCAGATGACTAGACAGACTGCCGCTGCTACTGGCATGTCTGTGGCCCAGACACAGGGGATGATGTCTCAGGGCGCGGGCATGGCTCGTCAAATCGGTGCTCTTGGAGCTCACGGAGCCGAGGGCATGGCGAGGTCCTTGCAGCACGTGGGTGGCGCCCTTCGCAGCGGCGTCCTGTCGGAGCAACGACTCTCTGAGTTGACGGGTGGGTTGCAGGGCTCCGAGGCCGTACAAGCGATGGCTGGGAAGATGCAAGCCCAGACCACCCGTTTCGCTTCCAGCAATGTAGCCCGATGGATGATCGCAGGCCTGGGCCGCAACAATTTCCAGAACCTTGATCAGGGGCAGATGTCCGCCCTTATATCTGGGAACATGACGATCGGTCAGATCGGAAGTTCGGCCAGAGGAAACATTGGGAGGCAGGGCGCGTTCAATTTTGTAGCGAACGAGAGGAAACTTAGGGGGGAGCTGGTTCGGCAAGGGCCTGCGATGGAGGCGGCTTTCCTACGAAGTGTTGCTGGGCGGCACATGTACGATGACAGCAGCAAGGGGCAGTACATCGCGCAGCGTATTGCGCAGCGGTACTTTGGTGGCTCTACGGAAGAAGCACGGGCCCGGATTGATATGGCCCGTAGTGGACCGCAGATTGCGCGAGAGAACCAGCAGCGCACATCGGCTATGGTAGATCAGGAGGCTCGGAACAGAGATCAGCTGATGAATGAGTCCTGGGAAGGGCTCAAGAGAAAGGCCGGGGGTTGGTGGAAGGAAAGCGTACAAGATCCTCTGAAGCAAATGGGTGCGGATATCTCTCGCGCCATCAGTCATGCGTATGAAGATGCTGGGGCGAAGCTGTTTGGCGCGGCTGTAGACCGTTATCGTTTTAGGGGATTCACACGTCCAGCTATGGAGGCAATGCAACTACGTGCGCTGGGGGACGACACCAAGTTCAAGCAGCAGTTTGCCAGCAAAGAAGAGATGCGGACGTTGACTGGGGCTCCCACGGGTGGGATGGGATTGTCCAGCATCCTTACAGGCACGAGGCAGCTTGATGTCTCCAAGTTCCTAGGTCCAGAGGCTCAGAGGAAGCTGGAGGGTTCTCTTTCGGCGGCTACTTCTGGTGGTCAGATCGGGTCTAGTTCGGAGGCGACTGCTCTTGGTTTTCAGGGTGTGGACCCAGCCAACAAAGCGCTGATGTCCGCGCAGAAGGAGATGGGCACCACGGCATTCAAGGGGCAGTCCTTCCTACTTGCTCAGAAAACGGGACTGAAGGGTTTAGATTTGGGCATGCGTATGGCGGAGGACATACGCTCTGGGAAGATGGGGGGAGAAGCGCTTCGTTCTCTTGTGGCTAGTGGCGGATCGCAGGCCGCTTACAGACTGGCTGCGGCCATGAGTCCTGAACAGCGAGAGCGCGTAGGCGGCATCGACATGACTGGTGCAGCTACGGAGCTGGGCATGGTAGCGGGGATGAATCGGAAGGACAAGGAGGCCTTCCTAAGTCGGCAGTCCGAAGAGGCAGAAACCTTAATCGCCAAGGGCGCGAGTGATTACCGTTTCAAGGGCCATCTCCGCCGAGGATTCGAGCGTACCAATGTCAGTCAGGGGGAGGTAGCAGAGCTTTTGGCCAAGGGTGGGGGCGACCTAAAAGAGATCATGACCAAGATCAACTCTGGCGATCCAAAAGCTACTGCGGAAGCCAAAGCGGAAATCTTGGCTATGGCGGGGGACAAGAAGTTCAGTAACAAGGAACGTACCATCTTGCAGTCGATGGCAGACCCATCTGCTAACAAAGCTACGACGGCTGGTCTTGAACAGTGGGGGCGAACGGAGAGGATCAGAAATCGCGCTGCCGGTGAGGATGTCATTAAGACTCGAATGGACCGAATGCGCGGAAGTATGAAGGCGCAGGGAGTTTCGTTTGAGAAGGTGATGGATGGGCTGGATAAGGCTGGGAAGATGGGGGATATCGTCAGGAGCCTGACGTCGACAACCACTTTGGAGGGGCATAGCGATAGGCTGGAGGAGCTCGTTAAGGCCGCTGCTAGTTCAGACCCGAAGCAAGCTGCGAGAGCTGCTTCACTACTGCAAGGGTTCGAGGGCTCGGAAGAGATGGTGGCGGCGATTTCAGAAGGTGCTGGGGTGGGTCAGGCGGCCAAAGCACTGACGAAGAGAAAGGGATCAATTGGTCAGCGGATCAACATGGTGCAGGTCTTTGCCCGGCAGATGGGGTCGGACATGCAAATCTCCACAGGTGAGTTGCGTTCTCTAGAGGCGGGTGGCCCAAAAGCCGACAAGGCCATGAAGCAGATCTTGGGTCGCATGGGTGATGCCCCTGGTGCGGTCAAAGAGAATGCCAAGAAGATGCTCACGGCCATCAGAGACCGCTCTGAATCCGGCCTGGCGGAGGCCGGAGTCAAGGGAGCCACAGCACGAGCCCTTGGTTTGTTAGGAACGCCAGAGTCGGATGCTTTCCGCAAAAAGTCAGTTGAGGTCCGTCGTGAGTTGGGTGCTGGTCAACTTGGTAGTCCACAAGGAATGCACGTCACCTTGCGAGATATCAAGCTAGTCCTCGATGAGATCAAGACCTCAACTAAGGACAAAGGCCTCGGTGGCGCAGGAACGGACGAGACGATATGAGCTGCCGAGTAGAAACCACGGTAGTCTATCCGCTACTAGGTGGTCGTAGAGTGACCGTCATTCTTCGTACAACGATCGTCCCGGAAGACCCATACCTCGTCCTGGCTCGGGCCAAGGCATTGTCAGTTCGGACAGGAGAGGCATTCTCTGCGCTTCCTACTTCCAGGACGCTCAAGGACTACCTCATCAAGACCAACATCTCGATCTAGGAACGCGAATGGCCACCTTCATTGAGATCCACACGGATGCCTTTGCAGCGAACGTAGCCAAAGCTAAGTCCACTGCGATCAGTTACGCGGGTGTACGCAGACCTCTTCGAGGCATAGAGATCAAAGAAGACACCTATGCTGTCATGAAGGTCATCAAGGCCGACGGCACAGAGATTCCTCTGACGGATTCTGGTGGGGAGCTCGTACCTAGCAGTGGCTGGCGAAAGAAGAGTCCGACAGGAGCAGAAGAGACTCCTGGCAGGAGTACGACGGGAGGGGGAGATCCAGTAGAGGCACTGAAGACAGGAACCGCCTCGACCTACAACTACTCCAACTTCATCATCCAGCGCATCGATGAAAGTCGGCAGGAGAAGTCTCAGATACTGGAGACCTTTGGGGACTCCTACATCTTCTTCTTCGGTGAGCGTCCTCGCCTGCTGAATGTCTCTGGCGTGCTGTTCAACACGACCGACTTCAACTGGCGGACGGAGTTCTGGTACAACTACGAGAACGTCTTTCGCGGAACCAAGCTGGTCGAACAGAACGCCCGCATCTACCTATTCTGGGATGACATCGTGGTCGAGGGCTACATGCTCCAGGCTGCTGCCCGCGATGACTCGGAGATGCCTTACCACATCCCCTTCAACTTCACTCTCTTCGTCACCGCACATACGTACATCGGAGCGATCGGAAACCAAGACTACCCAGTGACTCACGCTGTCAACATCCAGCCTCTTCTACAGTCACTAAACGTTCAAGGTCCGGGAGGTTCTATTGAGGAGTTGAAAGCCAAAGCCAGGGCCACGCAAGAGTGGCTTAGCTCAACAGAGGCGGTTAGATCTGCGGCAGAGGCCGCAGATCTAGAGAGACAGCTAGCAGCCGGCTCTGTGGCCGCAGGCGTGGGAAAGGCCATGGCCTTTGGGAAGAATCTGATCACTAATGCCCTTGCGATCGGCCTCAATGCTCAGAACCTCACCTTCTTGAGCATCGTGAACCACCTCTTCAAGAACCGGAAGATGCGCTTCCCAAAGGGCATCGCAGGCTCTGACTCCTACGCTGGTCCACCACAACTCGCCAACGATCCTGGAGTGTGGGAGGCGAATCCTCAGAGGGTCCTTCCGTATCGTTCCAAGATCAGGGACAACATAGATGAGTACGTGGATTACAAGGGGCCAACCCCCGCCGTCTTTGATGAGGGTGTGATCTTGCAGGCGGAGCTTGATACGGAGATACACAACAAATATCTCCTAGAGAAGCAGGCCCTCTTGGACCTTGCCGCTTTGGGGCTAGACCCTGTTCAGCATCCTGGGGGGAGTCCTTTCATCTCGGATGCCGCCATGTCTGTGGTAGCTGCCACAGCTGACATCGCACTGTTCGCGGCAGGAACAGCGGGTATCATGTCCGCCAAACCTCCGACCAAGACCAGGCCATGACGATTGGTCATCAACTAGGACTGCGGCTGTTCCTTGAAGGCGTGGAGACCCCGGTCATTGCAGCTTCTGTCTCCATAGCACCAGACTCTCCAACCGCCGCATCGATCCAGGTCATCGCCACAGACAAGGTGATGACTCTGCTTCCAAGAACCGTCGTCCACTTGTTCTTCTACGACTTCGTGGACGCGAGCTACCCAATTGCCAATCCCAACGATCAGTACGGGGCCGACGAAGATCAAAGGAACGCACGGTACAAGCTACTCTTCGTGGGAGAGGTACAGGGCATAGCGTTCCAGAAAGACTCAGCCAGTAGGCAGGTGGTCCTTCAGTGCGTAGATCTGTCCAACTATTGGGACACGACCTACCAGTACAACTTCGGGGGCTCTCTTCTCGGCGGCCATCAGCAGGCAGCCTTCATCGGTGCCAACACCAACCTGCTCAACTGTCCTCTGGGTCATGGTACGGGCACTGTCTCGATGCTGTTCAACAGCAAGAGTGTCAACTTCCCGGAGCTGAAGGGACTGCTCGCCGGCATCGTTCGTTGTCTCGAAGCGATCGGAGGTAGCTACTACGGGGACACCACCTTCAAGGGGGCCAACCCCTTCACCTCCATCGCGGAGCTGCGTCTAAAGATCTTGCAACAGATCTGTGCGGCGGAGAAAGACACAAGCACCGCCAAACTGTTCGCCAGGAAGACCTTCAATCAGTGGATGAACAGGCAGATAGGAGGTCTACCAAAGCTGGTGACCTTCCGTGGGCTGGTACAGATCATTCAGCAGTTCGTCTTCCACAACATCTTCCCCTGCCCAGTGGCTAGGTACGTTGCCAAGGAAGAGGGATTGAAGAAGACGAAGACCTACGCGATCGATATCTCCAAAGACCCACGCTCTCGCCAGTTCGTGGAAAAGATCCGCCGTCTGAGAAAGCACGCGATGTCCGCCAGGAGCATGCTCGGGCGGTACAACGAGATCATTGCCGGAGAGTACAAGAAGGCACTCCCGGTGATGTTGCATCCATGGACAGTAGGACCAGATCCCCAGCCACCTTCTCTAGACCAGATGGTCAAGTCCGTACGGGCTGACCTGAAGGTGTGTAGCGATATCATGGTCAGCCTACAATCTGGCGGTACACCAAAGATCGCAGGGCTGGATGCCGAGGTTCAGAACATCAACCGTGGGCTGGCGCAGTGCGATGGTTATCTAGGCTCCAGGGCGGCAGCCACGCTGGATATGTCTCGTATTCAGGATGAGTCCAAGCGCACGGCAGCTATGAAGGCGCTGGACAGTGCCATCGAGGCATGCAATTCGATCCTCGGGATGAGGTCGAAGGCGTCTCGAGAGACGACCTACGACAAGCTTGATAGGCTGAACAATCAGATCTTAAGGCCCGACATCTGGTTCTGCGCTGCGCCCAGATGCAACGTGCTGTTCCCGGAGCTGTACCAGAGCTTCCAGTGGAGCAGAAACTTCCTCCGGGAAGTGACACGGCTCGAGCTTCAGACCACACATGAGATCTTGGGTGACGATGCTTTGTTCAATGGGAGGTACTACGCGCCCAACATCACGGACATGCGGAAGGGCTTGAAGCTCAGCTCACGTATGTTCAGTGGTTTGATCCTGTCCCACGAGCTTCTCACGGGAATCATACCGATGTATGAGAAGCTGTCAGAGGCAAACTTGTTCGCGATGAAGAGCGAACAAGTTTCCTACAAGGGCGCGAAGGTCTCCTACGCTCAGAGATCAGTCAACCACCAATATTTCAAGTACCGCTTCTCCACTCGACAGATGGCAGCGGATGGCAGATTCAATCCGTGGTTCGTTCCTGGGTTTCCTGCCGTCATCATCGACAGGCCCATGGACTCCGATAAGCTTGCGATCTCCGGACTGGCGGTAGACAAGCAGGTCCAGGCTATGGGGCTTTCCTTGGAGAAGGACGTCACGCCCACGAAGGCCATGCTTCTTCAGCAGCTTGTCCCAAACCAGTTCTTCGGGTGTTGCACAGGGCTTCAGCACTCTCTGAATCAGCAGGGAGGAACAACAAGCTACACGTTCGAGCAGGCCCGCATCCATCGGGAGGACACCGAGTTCCTGGGTGTGGACAAGGCGGTGGTCAACAAGAAGATCGGAACTTCCAGCAAGAAGACGACTGTCGCTGCTCTGTCCATGCCTACGGTTGGTTCGGTTGGGCCTCGTGGGGGTAGGATCTCCCACGTCACAGATGTGTCCAAGAAGAGCAAAGGGCGTACGCTACCTGCGTTGCGGGAGAACAGGCGTGTCGTTGTCGGAACGAAGGCCGTGTACGGACGGAAGCAGGATGGGAAGAGTGCCTTCGCTGGGGCTACAGCAGTAGCCGAGACAGACACTACCTTTGGGACGCAGGAGACTTCCAGCAAGGCAGCCTCGAATGAACAGTCCACGTTCCAGCAGATGTACGGCATTGGGACGGCCGGGAGTTCAGTCAGGACGGGAACCTGGGGTGCTTATGTGGTCTCGGAGACCTACGTCCGAAGAGCCCGTGTGAAGATCGATCTCCCCATCGAAGAAGCCATCCACCCACCTTGGATCTGGGATGGGTGGAGAGACCTGAAGATCGGTGAGACCTACCAGCAGTTCTTCGGTACACAGTCCATCACCGACATTGAGCCCTATGGAGCTTCGCGGGAGATACTGAACAAGGCTGACGCCGAGGCACAGGCCATCCTGCTTAAGTCCCAGGAGGGAGTCACGTCTGGTTCTAAGCAGAAGGAAGAAACCACGGATGAGTACTTCGAGAGGAGTTCGAAGGAAGAGCCCGCACCCACTTCAAAGAACACTGCCTCTCCAGAGCCTGTAGGCCCTGCCGCGCTGTCACAGAGTACGAATGATGCTGCCCACTTCGCGATCGAGAAGGAACGGACCATCGAGAACGCCGTAGACTATCTGGTCCGTGTCTACAGCTTCATCAAGCACTATGGCCTGGATGTGGGGGAGTTCATTCGAAACTACTCGTGGCGTCCCGTGGCCAACATGGTGGAGATCATGGGTTCAGCAGAGTTCATCATCCTCGAAGACCCAGACACGCCGGGTACCTACATCACTTCAGGAAAGGAAGGCTTCCACAGCAGGGCCTTTGGTGATGTAGAAGATCTCTTCGGATTGGTCGACCCGAGTGTGAAGAAGGTTCTAGGTCTGAGCACGGACAAGCAACACGCCACGGCGCAAAAGCTGGATGTCCGAAAGCGACGGAGGCAAGCAGTGTGGGCCTACGTTGACGAGATTACAAGTTCTCGTGGATTGCTTGGGTAATCTCGACTGGAGTATAGTTCATGACTATGGATCGGTCCCTCTCCGGATTCTTCGACGAGTTGGAGAAGATTGCGGTTTCTGTCCGCATGTCGTCATTCATGCAGACGCGCTCTGGGCGTAGGCCCATCAGGGCACACACCCTGCTCAAGAGGGAGAACGCATTCAAGACTCCGAAGGAGAAGGAAGAGAAGCTGCTGTCTGAGGATGGGGAGCGAGAGGGGATGAAGGACTACGAGGTGGAGGGAGGACCGGGTATGATCGAGGAGCCCAAGACAGCAGCCATGGCTGGAGATTTGCGGGTAAAGTCTCCAGGAATGGGGAAGCTCACGAACCCCCCTACAGAAGACAGCAAGGGATTCGCATTCAAGCAGCTCTCCAATG
>Ga0315283_10002050_pt1 | contig 16660 bp, 8 predicted proteins | sample YL17G09_0_MG_FD_204541 | JGI IMG/M metagenome (GOLD analysis project Ga0315283, IMG submission 204541) | Sediment microbial communities from Yellowstone Lake, YNP, Wyoming, USA - YL17G09_0 | ecosystem: Environmental > Aquatic > Freshwater > Lake > Sediment | place: USA: Wyoming | collected... | reverse complement strand
CAACGCGCGCTCGGTCGCGGAGGTGAACGTCGCCACCGGCGCCTACGACGTGCGGTACGGGAACGCGCTCTCCGGCGTGGTCGAGGTCAGGCTCAAGGAGGGTGGAGACGAACTGGTGGGGGGCATGACGACGACGGGGGGAAGCTACGGAGGCCGCGCGGTCCAGCTCGTGGTCGGCGGGCCCGACCCGGTGTGGAACCGCCTGCTGAACACCGTCGGTGTGCGCTTGCCGGGCAAGGTGACGTCGATCCTCGACGTCTCGTGCAGCCTCTACGACACCCGCTACCGCTACCTGAGCCCGGCGAATAGCACTTTCTACTGGAACACCCTCCATCCGATCAACCACCCTTCCGACTTCCGCCGGCTCAAGTCGAGCTATGAGGACAGCTGGCTCGGCCGGCCCTTCAACTACGGGGACATGTTCACGCCCGCCGCGGACAACCGCTGGGCGTTGCGCTACGGCCTGACCTGGAAACCGAACGTCCGCGACAAGTGGGCCTTCGATTTCTCGAAGCGCATCGCGATCGACCAGGGCTTCAGCCGCACCTTCCTCACGACCAGCGGCAATCAGGGCGATCCGGCGTACCCGTGGGTATGGGCGCACCGGATCGATCACGCGTCGACGATCTTCGAGGACAACATCCAGAGCTCGCTGTCCTGGCGACGGTCGCTGGCTGCGACCGGTTTCACGGAACTGCACTTCTCACGGTACTTCTTCGCCCAGCGCCAGGACGTGATGGGCAAGATGTGGTGGGACTTCGAGGCCGACACCAGCATCTACAAGGCGCCGGACGATCTCTCCTACTTCCTCCGCAGGGACGTGCGCCGCACCGACTACTTCCTCGATTCCGGCGACGATCGCATCTGGCAGGACCGCCGCACGACCACGTATCAGCTCCAGGGCAATTACCTGCAGCGCTTCAAGCGGCACGAGGTGGAGCTGGGTTTCGACCACCAGGCCCAGTCGGTCCAGTACGTCACCATCGAGGATCCCTGGATCCAGGACAAGAACCGTTTGGGCGGGTCCCACGATGTGTGGACCGTGCATCCGTGGGTGGGCAGCGTCTATGCGCGGGACCGGATCGACTACGAGGGGTTCACCGGCAACATCGGGATCCGGGCCGATTACTGGTTTCTGGGCCGCGAGGCCGAGGGTGCCATCGCCGATCCCACCAACCCGAACCTGACGCCCGAGACCCGGGAGAAGTTCTACGACGAGACGCGCTCGTTCTTCGGCCGGCGTTACAAGTTGAAGTTGTCACCCCGCGTGATCGTGGCCCACCCGATCACCCAGAACAGCAACTTCTTCTTCAACTACGGGCAGTTCACCCAGAATCCCTCGTACAAATACGTCTACTCGCGGCTCACTTCAGTCTCGAGCGAGTCGTTTCCTACGCTGGGGAACCCCAACCTCAATCCGCAGGTCTCGGTCAACTACGAACTCGGTGCCAAGCACATGTTCCTGCCCACCGCCGCCGCCAACCTGACCTTCTTCGTGAAGGATACGTACGACTACCCGAGCCAGACCCTGTTCGCCGGGGGCGAGGCGGCCGCGGGAAAGGTTCCGAAGCCCGTCTTCGTGTACCTGAACGGGCACTTCGCCCGGGCGCTGGGGTTCGAGTTGGAAGTCGAGAAGCGGCGCAGTCGCTACTGGTCGGGCAAGATCATCTACACGTTCCAGCAGACGAAGGGGAAGAGCAGCGATCCCAATGAGCAGAAGGTCGTCCAGGAGAACGGCGGTGACGCCTCCGTCACCCGCATCTCCGAGACCTTCGTGTCCTGGAACCGGCCGCACAAGCTCGCGGTCGTCTTGGATGCGCGCTTCGACAAGACGGTTTCCCGGAGCTGGCTGCGGTACAGCGGGCTGAACCTCTACATCCAGGGTTATTCCGGGCGGGCCTACACGCCCCAGAATCTGCTCACCACTCAGGCGGGTGAGCCCAATTCGAAGAACGGACCGTTCCAGATCACCACGGACATGCGCTTGAACCGGTCGCTGCACATGTTCTCGCGGCGTCTCGAAGTCAGCGTGGTCGGGGTCAATATCTTCAGCACCCACCTCATCAGCCGCATCGATCCCGTGACCGGGCGCGGCCGGGTGTGGGGGGTGGGGTCGTACGACCCCCTGAACCCGGGCTTCCCGACGGACCCCGCTGCGATCCTCTATCTCAAGCAGGGCAGCGTCGATGATCCATCCAACTACGGTGACGGCGTCCAGTGGAGATTCTCGCTCGACTATGACTTCTGACCTGAGAAGAGCCGCCTCGGCGCTGGGGTTCGCGGGCCTCCTGTTCGGCGCAGGAGTCGCCAACGCGCAGTTCGATCTGGGCGGCCAGCGCGCCGGCACGTCTTCGGGAGCGTTCCTGAAGATCGGCGTGGGGGCAAGGGCCGTGGCCATGGGGGAGGCCTTCGTCGCGGTGGCGAACGACCCCTCCACCATCGTCTGGAACCCCGCGGGCCTTGCGTCCATCATCCGCCAGGAAGTGCAGTTCTCGCACGCGATGTGGCCGGCCGACATCAACTACGATTACCTCGTCTACGTGATGCCGTCGCACCGCCTGGGCGGCTCGCTCGCGATCCAGTTGGGCATGCTCGGCACCCGGATCGAGGAGACCGATGAGTACCACCCATTCGGCACCGGGACCACCTTCTCCTACAGCGATTTCGTGGCGGGTGTGGCCTACGGGCGGCGCTGGACGGACAAGCTTCTCATCGGCGCCGGGATCAAGTACGTGCGCGAGGATCTCGGCTCGCAGGTCGGCGGACCGGTCACGTCGTCCACCCTCGTGGACCTGGGCTCCATCTACTACCTGGGTTACGGCAGCGTGCGGATCGCGACGTCGCTCAGCAATTTCGGGTCCGAGATGACCCCCGGGGGCTCGTACGAATCCCCGTATTCGGGCGAGAAGCGCAGCTACGATGGCTTCGATCCGCCCATCCAGTTCCGCTACGGGTTCGCGTTCGAGGTGCTTGAGAATCCCCGGCAACGGCTCACGTTCGCGACCGAGATCCTGCAGCCTGCCGACAACTCGCAGCGCGTCAAGGCCGGGCTCGAGTGGGTCTGGCAGCGGCGCTTCGCGCTCCGCAGCGGTTACAACTTCAACGCCGATGTCATGCGCTTCTCCGCCGGGCTCGGGATTTCGATGCCGATGAGCCTGACGCAGGGCTCGTTCGACTACACCTTCACCGACGGCGGCCCGCTGGGTGGCGTAAACCGCATGTCGCTCGGGCTTCGGTTCTGATGGCCGCCCGCGAACGCAATCGGCTGGCACTCGCCCTGCTCGCGGCGGCCGCCCTCGGGGGGCTGGCCGGCGGCTGCGGAACGACGTTCAAGTTGCCCACCGAGATCCGCGCGAAGAGCGTGCCCCCCGGACAGGGCACGTATCACCTGGATGCCACCTGGAAGAGCGGGATGGCGAACATCCAGGACATCCTGCTCACCCCGAGCGGTGAGTTGTTCATGGTCTTCCAGGATCCCGCAACCGGGCGCGGCGAGGTGCGCCAGTATCCGCTGTTGAATCCCGTGCCGCTCTCCACGACCTTCCCCGGGCTGCTCAATCCCACCGCCATCTGTTTCGGGGGCAACCGGATCTTCGTGCTGGACCAGGGTGATAGCAGCGCCGCGCGCAGCGACTTCAGGAGTGTCTACCCCACCAGCCCTGACAAGACGTGTGAATACACGACCGAGTACGACGCGGACGTGGACCGGAAGCTCACGGTTGCATGGGGGTTCAGCCGGCCGATCACGAACGTCGCGTCCTACTGGCATGTGCGCGAGTACCTGCTCGATGGGACCCCGGTGGGCAGCTTCACCGACACGGTCTTCGCCTGGGTCAGCGGCGTGGCGGCTGACGCTTCGGGACGGGTCCATGTGGCCGGCGTGATCATGTACCTGGACCTTGACCCGTACGGCGGCAGAACGCTCGCGCCCCGGTCCCGGATCCGGAGCTACGTGCGCGGGGGCGGAGACCGCTTCGTCGTCACGGACGATCCGCTGAGCCCTCAGTGGCGCCGGGACCCGGGCCACGTGATCCTCGACGGCACCGGGTTCGGCTCGACCAAGGACCCGCGCGGGATGCAATGGGCCTCCCCGAGGGGGCCGGCGCTCTACTTCGCGGAGGCGGGCAACAAGCAGGTGCAGAGGTACGGCGATCCGGTCGGAGGCCCCAGGTCGTTCAAGCTCGATTACGGCGGGTCGGGCGCTGACAGCGCGTTCTCGCGGCCGGTTGACGTGGCTGTGGACTCCGCGGGCTACATCTACGTGGTGGATGCCGGGGCGAACGCCGGGGAGAACTTGCGAGTGCTGCGCTATGACCCCGAGGGGATATTCGTGCAACGGGTGGACCGGACACCGGATGACGATCTGCCCCCGGCCAGGCCCCCGCTCACCCGCCCGGTGGCCGTCGCGGCGAACAACCGGCAGGTGTACATTGCCGATCGCGGTGCCGCCCAGGTGCTGCGTTTCCGGAGGCTGGATTGAGAAGAGCGATCAGTCTGGTGGTGGCCCTGGTGTTGTCGACGGGTGTGGCGGTGGCGGCGGAACGCCGGCCCGTGCACGAGGTGACCCCATCTTCCATCTTCGAGGTCGCGCGCGACATCCCCGACTCGGCCCGGTTCGACCAGGAGATCGCGGACGGCAACGAGATCGCGATGACCATCACCAACTACGGGTTCTACGGCAACAACTTCTACAAGTCCAGCGCGTCCTTCGAGTACCCGGCCAAGACCGAGCCCGGTGGTTACGAGCACATGGTCCGCGGAGGGTTGTGGATCGGGGCGAGGGCCACGAACGCCTACGGCGAGTTCATCGGCGTGACGTGCGGCACCGTGGATGCGTCCGCGGGGCCGAACAGCACCGAGGCGAGCGAGTGGACGCCCTCCGGGATGGACATCCTCAAGCGGTCCGTGCTGCCCACGAGCCTGTACTACGATTCCCTCCGGGCGGTCAGCGAACTGGATTTTGTCTGCGAATTCAATGATTCCTCCCCGGCTCAGGTGGCCGGCAGCGAACGCCACACGCCCATGGGCCTCGAGGTCCGCCACGAGACCTACCAGTGGAACTTCGCCGAGTTCGCGAACGTGCTCTTCGTGCACCTGAAGGTGACCAACCGCGGTCCGCTGCTCAAGGACGTGTGGGTCGGCTTCATCACCGAGCTGGCGAGCGGCTGCAAGAAGTGCTATCCGAACTGGCCTTCGACCGGGGGCAGTCCCCTGGGGGGCTGGTTCGACAAGAAGTGGATCGCCTTCGACGACTCGCTCCACCTCCTGCGCGAACACTACTGCGCCGGGCAGCCGTTGCCGCCGGGCGCCGGCTGCAATCTTCATGTCGCGCCCTACTGGGCAGGCCTTCGTTACCTGGGTTCGCATGGCCTGGCGTCCGAGGACACGGTGACGGTGACCCGCAAGCTCTCATTCTCGGCGTGGAACTGGGCCCCCGGCAGTTCCCTCCGGGACGAGGATTGGGAGCGCTACGCGCTCATGAACACGGGGCTCATCCAGTCGACCGAGGGGGACAGCCTGAATCCCGGCACGGGCGATCCCGTCGAGGTCTTCTCGGTCGGGCCGTTCCCGCGCGTCTACCGGGACAGCTCCATCACCGTGGATTTCGCGTTCGTGGGGGGCGCGGGAGGCGCTGGGGGCGGCGATCCCAGCGACATCCAGCTCAACTCGAAGTTCGCCCAGTTCGCCTACGACAACGATTACATCCTGCCGACCCCGCCGCCCTCGCCGCGTTTCAGGGTGGTCGCGCGGGAGCAGGCGCTCGATTTCTACTGGGACAACGAGTCGCAGAAGGCCTACGACCGGACGAGCAAGCCTCCCCAGGACTTCCAGGGCTACCGGGTCTACATCGGCGATAGTCCTCGCAACATGGCGATGGTCGCCCAGTTCGACGTCGCCGGCGATACGGCCAGCTTCAACACCGGGTTTGGGACCATCGCGCTGGACCCCCCGGTGCCGGTGGATGGCCTGCAGGCCCTCTACAAGTTCACGGTCAACGGACTTCGGGACGGGTTCAAGTACTACTGCGCCGTGACCGCCTTCGACCTCGGGAACAACCAGATCCGCTCGCTCGAGAGCGCCAGGACCCAGAACCAGCGCATCGGTGTGCCGGGCCCCCAGCCAGGCGAGCGGCCGGATTCGAAGCCGACGGTCTACCCGAATCCCTACCGGGTCGAGGCCAGATGGGACCAGGGGAAGGGTATCCGCGAGCACTGGCTGACGTTCGACAACCTCCCCAAGCGCTGCACGATCAGGATCTTCACGCTCGCGGGTGACCTCCTGTTCGTGAAGGAGTTCGAAGGCAACACCAACGATGTCGATGACGCTCGCGGCATGTACAATCGCTCCGCGTCGCTCGGCGGCAAGCCGACGCTCTCGGGCCACCAGTGGCCGTGGGACATGATCACGCGCCAGGGGCAGGCCATCGCGACCGGGCTCTACCTGTACTCGGTGGAAGACCACGCGTCCGGCAACCAGCGCCACGTTGGCAAGTTCCTGGTGGTCAAGTCCGACCGGGAGGGACAGTGATGCGCGCGCGCGGGATCCTGGCTGCATTGATCGTGGTCAGCCTGGCCCTCGGCTTGCTCGCCGGCTGCTCGAAGAAGCTGCGCCCGATCCAGAACCTGCCGCCTGAGACCTATGTCAACCTCCAGAGGGGGGTGGGCCAGGTGGTGGACACCGTGAACCATCGGGTGCACCTGTACTGGTTTGGCACCGACCCCGATGGCAGCGTCACCGGTTACGCATTCCGCTGGGTCTATCCGCCCCCGGCTGCACAGGATGCCGCCTGGGACACGATTCTCGCCGACAGTGGCACTGGCACACTACGGACCGACTCGGTGTTCACGATGCTCACCGGGGACTCGGCGCTGGTGAGCCCGCAATTCGAGATCTACGCCATCGACAACGAAGGCGCGGCGGATCCCACCCCGGCGAAACAGAAGTTCCTGCTCGGCAACCTTGCGCCGGTGGTGCGGTTCACCAACCCGCTGGGGTCCGGGGATTCGACGTTTGCCTCCGCCACCGTGAGCTGGGAAACGACCGACCCGGATGGCGGTGGGCCGGGGCTTCACTACCGGGTCTGGCTGGACGGCAGCGAGGCTGCCTACGACTCGACGAGCGAGTTGACCTACACCGTGCGGAGCGCCCTGTTCCTCGATGGGGGCGTGTACCGGTCCGGCCCCCGCACGCTCTACGTGCAGGCGGTGGATGACGGGGGTCGCCGCGGAGAGCCGGCGAGCATGACCTGGTACGTGCGGGCTCCGGCGGAGGTGCTGGAGAACAACCAGGGCCAGCTGCTCGTCGTTGACGACATGCCGAGCGTGGGAACGGCGGGAACGAACAACTCCAAATACGATGCGCTCTACAAGAGCGTCGCCGACCTGCTTCCGAATGGCGTCCGGGACTACAGCGTGCTGCGGACTCAGTTCAATCCCGGGGTCTTCCGCAGCGGACTCGACGTCCTTCAGACCTTCCGGCAGTTCAAGGCGGTGCTCTGGTACCGCGGCGATCAGCCCACCGTCTCGCTGTTGCTCAAGGCATACCAGGACGGCATCGAGGCCTACCTGGATGGGGGGGGGAAGCTCTACCTGGACGGGTACTACCTGGTCGAGGGCCTGAATACTCCGGGCGCCTTGCGGGAGGAGTTCGTGAGCCGTCATCTGGGCGACAGTACCCGGCTCATTCTTGGCCTCGACAGATTCGGCACGACTGTGGACTTGACGGCTGGGTGGAGCGGACGCAACGGCAGCCTCTTCCGTTCCTCCCGGTACGGGGCGTTCAACGCTCCCAAAGGCACCCCCCTGATTGATGATGACTCAACCGGAGCCATGCGGGGATTCGCCGTTAGAGACACCAACAACGTGGCGCTCTGGGCCATGGACGGCCAGTTGAATCCCGCCAACGTGGGCTTTGAAGTGCCTGTCGGGGTTACCGTTCCGCAGGACATGGGGGGCCGTATCGTGTTGCTGAGCGCGCCGGTCCTGATCGCCCCATCCCCTCCCATGGCCAGGATCCTTCTGCAGGGGCTGCTCCACGAGTTCGGGATTGGCATCCCGTTGCCCTGAGAGCGGTTGCCCCACCCCGCTGGCGCCTGTCCCAGTCATTGTCATTGATTCTTCAGTTGCGGTTGGGCGCCGTCATGGTACAATCAAGTCGCTTCCCCATGGATCGGTCGGGACCAGGGGCTGTCACGCATCGTGATAGCCTGAGAGGTGCCTGGATCGGCCAGGTGGGGCCCCGCACCCTCCGGGAGTCAAGTCAGCTGCTGGAGAAAGTACGATGACGCTGATGTGGTCCCTGTCCCCCGCACCTTGTTCAACGCACCAGGAATAGAGAGGGGTCGAGAATGAGTCGCGTTGTTCGAACGTTGTTCGCCGTCGCGCTGCTGGCTTCCGTCGCGTCCACTGCGTCCGCCTTTGACAAGTATCCGCCGGGGCCGGCCTACCGCAGTTGTCCGGACAGCGTGACCATCCGCCAGGTCCAGAGTTACAATCCTATGGGCGGCCCTGCCGATACCACGCTCAACCCCTGTGCCCCCGCCGCGAACGATACGGTCCTGGGTGTCCGCGGGATCATCACCGGCTTCCGTCGCCTGAGCACGGGCCGGATCTACATCGCAAGATCGGGCAATGTTGCCAACTACAGCGGGCTGCAGATCTACACCCAGTCGCACCTGGAGAACGCGAACACGTATGGCCCCACGTTCCAGATCGGCGACAGCATCTCGGCCGATGGAGTCAACAACTGGTACCTCGGCGAGAACCAACTCCAGGGTTCCGTCGGCGGCGGGTCGATGAAGGTTCGGCTGGTGAACAGGGGGAATGCGGTGCCCGTCCGCGCCGCCACCACGACGACCATCAAGTGGACCCCGACCTCGGGTGCCCAGAGTGCCTTCCCGACGGCCGACCCGCTCGAAGGGGCGCTGGTCAGGATCCAGGGTCCGCTCACGGTCGCACGCACCCAGGCCGGCGCCGGCCTGTACGCCGGCACCAACTGGCTGTGTGTCAACAGCAACGGTTCGGCTTCCGGCGACAGCATCCTGATCGACGGGTACCAACTCCCGGCCGTATACGTCAACGCCCCGCCGCTGGGCGCCAAGATGGAATGGGTCCAGGGCATCCTGCGCCGGACCACCAACGCGGGCGTCGACGTCTGGTGCGTCTCGGTCCGCGATGGGAACGACATGAAGGTTCTGGCTCCCCCCACCCTGATGGAGGCCTACTCCATCGCCCAGGCCGGCGGTGCGGTGAAGGACACGATTCGGCTCACCTTCGACCGGAACGTGGCCGTGGCGAGCGCCCAGAACAAGTTCAACTACACGCTGCTCTCGGACGGCTCCACGGTGGATAATGCCAGGGTCGTCGGCGGAGCCGGGACCCAGGTGGATCTGGCCATCACGGATGTTCAGGCGCGCCTGAACCTCGAACAGATCACGTCGGTGGACATCGGCGCGGAGGCGGCCCCGGACAGCCTGTCGGGGCAGCAGTCGAGGACGTTCTACCTGGGTGTGCTCTCCTGCGCTGAAGTTCAGGCGCCGCTGGCGGACTCGCTCCTCGCTGACCCGTGCCTGGACAAGTCCCGGTTCGCGGGCCCGGCGAGCGCCTGGGGCACGCGGATCACGGTGCGTGGCGTCATGGTACAGTGGTACCCGTCGTCGAGACTGCAATTCATGGCGGATGCTGCGGGTGGTGCGCGGAGCGGGGTCTCGGCCTACAACGTGCCCTTCGGGATGGTGAACGGACGCGAGTACCTGCTCGCCTGCTCCGCCATGGAGTTCTACACCATGACCGAACTCTCCAACCCCGTCGCCCTGATCGACAAGGGGCCGGTCGCGGTTCCGGCGCCCGTGGTCAAGTCCGTGCCGGTGCTGCTTGACAACGGCTGCGACGCCAACCAGGAGACTGACAACGCGGAGGACTACGAGGGCAGGCTGGTGCGCGTCGTGAACGTCAAGGTGGTGCCGTGGAACACCCCACCGACGGAGCCGACCGCCGGGTCGTCGTTCCGGGTCGTCGCGATGCCCGCCTGCGCCGACACGATCACCGTGTCGAACTACAACAACCTCTGCACCTTTGACGCGAACGCGGGGGACTTGCTGAACGTCAACGGCATATTGTTCATCGACGCTGGCTACGGGAATCAAATCTACCCCCGGGGCGATTCGGACATCACGCGTCTGGGCCCCGCGAGCGTGCCGGGCACGGTCTCGGCCAAGGTCACCTTCTCCGTCGGGCCGAACCCGTCGCGTGTCGCCAACGTGAGATTCACGCTGCCGAAGCAGGCGGAGGTGGATCTGTCGGTGTTCGACCTGTCCGGCCGCAAGGTCGCCACGCTGGCGAAGGGCTCCCTGGCTGCGAATCTGTACGAGTACAAGTGGGACGGCGCCGGCGCCGGCGCGGGCATCTACTTCGTCCGCCTCCGGGTCGGTTCGGAGACCTACAACCTCCGCACCGTCAGCCTGAGGTAGCCGCATCGGATACGGAACAACCCTGAACCAGGGCAGTAGATGGTTCACCTGGCGGCCACCCCAACTGGGTGGCCGTCGGGTTTTGGTTGTGGAGCGCAGAATGTTGGTGACGAGGGCCGTGGCCGACGAGGCCGCGGCCCTCGACGCGAGCGACCTGCGTGCGGGCATGTGCTTCGTTCGGGCCCATGCGGCTTCCCACTATCGGGCTAGCGGGTCGGGCGGGATGGGGCTACTCTCCATGGGACGGGCACGGCCCTGGCGGCCGCGCTCGCTGTCGGAGGCCGTCATGCAGAAACGCTCTTCCGCCTCGCTTGTCGCCCCGACGCTCATGGCCAGATCGTTGTTCGCCGTCGCGCTGCTGGCTTCCGTCGCGCCCACCGCGTCCGCCTTTGACAAGTATCCGCCGGGGCCGGCCTACCGCAGTTGTCCGGACAGCGTGACCATCTTCCAGATCCAGAGAACCGACACCACGGTCAGTCCCTGCTCGCCCGCAATTCTTGATACGGTCCTGGGTGTCCGCGGGATCATCACCGGCTTCCGTCGCCTGAGCACGGGCCGGATCTACATCGCGAGATCGGGCAATGATGCCGCCTACAGCGGGCTGCAGGTCTTCACCGTCACGCACCTGGAGAACGCGAACACATATGGCCCCACGTTCCAGATCGGCGACAGCATCTCGGTCGATGGAATCAACAACATCTACCTGAGCGAGACCCACATCGCCGGTTCCGTCGCCGGCGGGACGATGAGGGTTCGGCTGGTGAACAACGGGAACCCGGTGCCCCTCCGCGCCGCCACCACGACGACCATCAAGTGGACCCCGACCTCGGGTGGCCAGAGTGCCTTCGCGACGGCCGACCCGCTCGAAGGGTGCCTGGTCAGGGTCGAGGGTCCGCTCACGGTCGCACGCACCGCGGCCGGCGCCGGCGTGTCCGCCGGCACCAACTGGCTGTGCATCAACGGCAACGGTTCGGTTTCCGGCGACAGCATCCTGATCGACGGGTACCAGCTCCCGGTCACAGCCGTCAGCGCCCCGCCGCTCGGCGCCACGATGGACTGGGTCCAGGGCATCCTGCGCCGGACCACCAACGCGGGTGTCGACGTCTGGTGCGTCTCGGTCCGTGATGGGAACGACATGAAGGTTCTGGCTCCCCCCACCCTGGCGGAGGCCTACCCCATTGCCCAGCGCGCCGGTGCGGTGAAGGACACTTTGCGGCTCACCTTCGACCGGAACGTGGACGTGGCGAGCGCCCAGAACAAGTTCAACTACACGCTGCTCTCGGACGGCTCCACGGTGGACAATGCCAGAGTCGTCGGCGGTTTCGGGACCCAGGTGGACCTGGCCATCACGGATGTTCAGGCGCGCCTTGATAGCGAAGAGATCTCGGCCGCGGGCATCGGCGCGGCGGAGGCCCCGGACAGCCTGTCGTCGTCGCAGTCGTTGTCGTTCATTCTGGGCGTGCTCTCCTGTGCCGAGGTTCAGGCGCCGCAGGCGGACTTGCTCCTCGCTGAGCCGTGCGATGACAGGTCCAGGTTCGCGGGAGGGGGGAGCGCCTCGGGCCCGCGGATCACGGTGCGTGGCGTCATGGTGAAGTCATACCCCGTGTCGAGACTGCAATTCCTCGCGGATGCTGCGGGTGGCGAGCGGAGCGGGGTCGCGGCCTACAACGTGCCCTTCGGGATGGTGGTCGGACGCGAGTACCTGCTGGCCTGCCGCGTCCAGGAATATTACGGCATGACCGAACTCGTGAACCCCGTCGCCCTGATCGACAAGGGGCCGGTCGCGGTTCCGGCGCCCGTGGTCGTGCCCGTGGCGGTACTGACTGACAGGAGTGGCGACCCCGACCAGGACACTGACAACGCGGAGGACTACGAGGGCAGGCTGGTGCGCATCGAAAACGTCATGGTGGTGCCGTGGAACACCCCCCCGACGGAGCCGGTCGCCGGCGGGTCGTTCCGGGTCGTCCAGCCGCCCGCCTGCGCCGACACGATCACCGTGTCGAACTACGACCACCTCTGCACCTTCGACGCGACCTCAGGGGCCCGGCTGATCGTCAACGGCATGCTCGTCCTCTACGATGACGTCGGGTCCAGCATTCGGCCCCGGGGTGATTCGGACATCCTCTCCATCTTCATTGGCGTGCCGGGCACGGTCTCGTCCAAGGTCACCTTCTCCATCGGGCCGAGCCCGGCGCCTGTGACCAACGTGAGATTCACGCTGCCGAAGCAGGCGGACGTGGATCTGTCGGTGTTCGACCTGTCCGGCCGCAAGGTCGCCACGCTGGCGAAGGGCTCGCTGCCCGCGAGGTCGTACGAATACCAGTGGAACGGCGCCGGCGCGGGCATCTACTTCGTCCGCCTCCGGGTCAGCTCGGAGACGTACAATCTCCGCACCGTCTGCCTGAAGTGAGCATGGAACGCCCCTGAGTCAGGACAATCGTTGACTCACCTGGTGGCCACCCCTCGGGGTGGCCGTTGGGCTTGGGGCGAACGTGAATGCGAGGGCGACGGAAGAGGCCGGGCCCTGGGAATCGGGCGCGGCCTTCACTTCATCCGGATCGGCGGCGCCGCAGGCGCGTCACTTCGCGGGGGGCGGTGCCAGTTGCTGCTCGAGGAATTCCTCGACGGTGACGTACTCCGGAGCGCCGTCGGGCCGCGTGGTGCCGGCCAGCAGGAGCTGCACACGGGTCGTGGGACCGACCGTGACCGTGAACTTCCGCGGGTTCTCCGCCACCTTCGCGCCCATCCACGACAGGAAGCCCGCCAGCCCGGTCGAGTCGGCCGGGGTGGGCGGGGAGTGTCCCGCCTGCGCCAGCGTGACGTGCGAGCGGAAGTTCGTATCGAAGCCCTCCGGCTTCTTGAGTCCGAGCCGGTTGAGCACGTCCTTGGCGGCGACGACGGAATCGGCCCAGACTGTGGATGCGCCGTGCAGCTCGACGGCCACGACCTGGTTGTTGCGGCCCAGCCGCACGACTTCGGGGGTGTGGCGCACGGGAACCGTGGGCACGACCAGCGCATGCGCGCGGATCCTGTCCAGGTCCTCCGGTTTCCAGTCGGCGCCGATGTAGACGACCGTGACGTGCAGGTCCTCCACCTTCGTCAGCTTGAGATCGGGGTAGCGCTCCTGCGCCCCGGCACGGAGCCTGGCCCACTCCGCGCCGAACGCGGAGTCCCCGAAGGAGACCGCCGAGAACAGATTGCCCTTCTTCACGGGCTTGTCCGTGGGGACGCTCCCGCCGGAATGGACCGCAGCCTTCGTCGAGTCCGGTTGGGCCTGCACAGAGCCCGCAACCAGTGCCGCCGCGATCGCGGCCGTGAGGAACGTGGAGGTGAAGAGACGTCGGATCATCGTGAACGGCCCTCCCAGAAGGGTGGAGCGCCGGAGGCGGTGCAGCCTGCGTGCGGCCGACGGCCGCCCGCGAACCGCGCCCACGGCGCAAGGAGAAGTCACTGCCGGGAAGGTGACGCCTGCCCCACCGCCTTGTCAACGCCGGACACCGCACAGGGCGCGTCGCCCTTCTGTTCGTAGACGAAGATCACGAAGGGCGACACCGGCTTGTATCCCTGGACCTGCTCCCCCCAGACATACCGGCTCTCGGGCGCGAGGACGTCGGTGATCCCCACGAGCCGATAGCAGGTGCTGACGTAGCGCCACGCCCAGGCCATGATCCTCTGGTCCGACGCGGGGGTCAGGTTCCACGAGCTGGGCTCCTGCACGAAGACGAGATACCGGGGGTGGGCCGCCTCGATCTCGGCCATCATCTCGTCCTGCATGCTCGAGGCGTAGGGCTGCGGCTCCGTCAGCGGGTAGACGTAGATGTAGCCCGTGGCGGAGAGCCGGTCGGCGTAGAAGTAGATCTGCGGCTCCGAGCCGAGGACCGCGATCCGGTCGGCCCTGGTCGTGTGCTCCCGGATGTACCTCGCCACCTCGACCGACTCCGTGAACGGACAGGCGCCGTAGCAGGTCCGCAGGATGGTGCGCGGGGTCATCGCGAACAGGAACTCGGCCTGGCCCAGGGTGACGATGCCGCTCAGCACCACGAAGAGCGCCGCGGAGGCGAGCCGGGCGAGCGGCACGGGCAGCGCCAGCGCCAGCAGACGGGCCGCGCCCACGAACGCCACCGCGACGAGCAGCGCCAGCGCGGGCAGGAGCAGGATGAAGTAGTGGTCCCGGAAGTAGAGCCCCGGACAGATGGCGACGAACGATGCCACCAGGAGCCCGGGCACCCAGACCCTCACCCTTGCCGGCCAGCGCCCCACCCAGAGCGCGATGAGCCCCACGCCGCCTGCGACCCAGAACAACCAGGCCGCCTGGGTCGCGCGGACGAACTTGGACTCCAGGTTCGGGAGGAACCTGCTGGCGTACACCTCCGAAACGTACTGGCGCGCGTAGTCGAAGGTCCAGAACCAGAACTTGCCGAAGACCCCCTGCCCCAGCAGCACGGCGCAGAGCAGCGCCGCCGGAACGAGGGCGCCCGCGGCCAGGAGGGCGAAGTCGGAGAGCACGGCCCGCCACTCGCTCCGCCCGCGCTCCACCTCTTCCCAGGCGAGGAGGAGCGCTCCGAGCGGCAGGAAGACGATCGCGTGCTGCTTCATGAGCACGGCGATGCCGAGCAGTGCTCCGCTCGCCAGCAGCCACCGGGCACGCCGCGTGTCGGGCGCGCGGATCAGGAGGTAGAGACCGGCCAGCGCGGGGGGCAGGACGAAGTGCGTCGCATGCGCGAAGACGCCGAGGTTCCAGCGGTCCAGCGAGAGCAGCGCGAAGCTGACGGCGGCGACCGCCCCGCCGAAGCTGCCCAGGAGGCGCCGGCCGAGGGCGAAGAGGAGCAGGATCGTCCCGGCGTTGACCAGGATGAGTCCGAGGCGGATCCCACGCGGCGTCTCGCCGAACAGCCCCATGGACAGCGCGTACGCGTAGTAGGTCCCCGGGAACTTCATGTTGTACGCCTGCTGGTACGGGGGGATCCCCTGCAGGATGAGCTGCCCCGCGTAGGCGTACTCGCCCTCGTCGCGTTCCAGAGGCATGTCGACCAGGCGCCAGCGGACCATCGCGGCCAGCGCCATCACGACGACGACGAGGAGCAGCGCCAGGTGTCCCGCCGAGCGGGACTGCTCGGCGCCCTGCCGCCCGGCCCGGGTGGTCGCTGAAGCGGGAGTTCCCCCCGCGATGCCGGATCGTCGCTTCACGGCAGGTGGAACCAGTTGTAGGTGCTGTGGAAGGCGGCGCGCGAGAGCGCGGCCTCGGAGGCGGTCATCCACGTGACCATCACGATCAGCAGCGCCCAGCGGAGCGCCGCTCTCCGCTGCCCCGGGAGCAGGACCTCCAGGCCCGACAGGTAGAGCGCGACGAAGGGCAGGAGCGCGGCCAGCGCGAGCCGTCCCGAGGTCAGGAACGGGTGGGCGCGCGACGGACTGAAGCATCCGCCGAAGTCAAAGGCCACCGAAAGGCCCGCCAGGAAGAGCAGCGACAGCAGGAACATCGCCAGAGCGAGCCACTGCACCACCCGTTCTTCGCTCCGGGCCGACCGTCCGCGGAGCACCAGCGCCACCACGGCTGCCGCGGGCAGGACGAAGGAAGAGATGCCGTAGAAGGAATCCCAACCGCTCGAGGCGATGCATTCCAGACCCCAGGTGAACTCGCCGCGCCAGAAGCTCGTCATGGTCTCCTGCCAGAATGTCGCGATCCCGCCCGGCGTGAAGAGCGGATGGTCGAACAGCGCTCCCAGGGGCTTGAGCGTCCAGCCCAGGAACTTCGCCTTGTCCGCGGAGCCGGTCACGTCGCCGAACACCAGGAGGTTGCGCGCCCCCCAGACGGCCAGCGGCGTGCCCGCCGCGAGGAACAGCACGGCGCCCCTGCCGATGGCTGCCCGGCGCTCCCCCGCACCCGCCCGGCGCGTGATCATCACCACCGTCACCACGGCGATGAGCGCGATCGGGACGCTCGACAACTTCACCAGCACTGCGGCCGCCACCAGCAGTCCCGCGACGGCGTGGAAGACGTGTCCCTTCGCATCCCCGCGCGCGAGGACGAGCAGGGCCAGGAGAGCGGCTCCGCCCGCGAGCGGCAGCAGGACGTCGTTATTCACGGAGTAGAGAACGTCCTGCGGGAGAAAGGCGACCAGGAGCGGCATCCCGAGCCTCAGGAAGCCGTCCGCCGGGAAGAGAACCCGCGCGAAAAGATGGGCCAGCCAG
>Ga0315283_10002049_pt1 | contig 16662 bp, 14 predicted proteins | sample YL17G09_0_MG_FD_204541 | JGI IMG/M metagenome (GOLD analysis project Ga0315283, IMG submission 204541) | Sediment microbial communities from Yellowstone Lake, YNP, Wyoming, USA - YL17G09_0 | ecosystem: Environmental > Aquatic > Freshwater > Lake > Sediment | place: USA: Wyoming | collected... | reverse complement strand
CTGCTGGCGCTCGACTACGCGCGCATTCGCGTGGCGCGCGACGACAGCCGGAAGATGCTGCGCGCGTACTTCGGCGCGCTGGGCTTCGTGGTGCGCCACCTCGTCGGCGCGTACGGCATCGCGCTCGGCATCGTCGCGATCCTGGCCGGCGTGGGGCTCCTGTACGTCGCCTACGAGACCAACTCCCCCGTCGCCTCTACGAGCGCGTTGATTGCCGTGCTGTTCGTGTTTCAGCAGGTGACCGTCGTCGCGCGGGTGTTCCTGCGCGTGTCGCTGGTCGGCGCGGAACAGGCGTACTTCGCGCGGATGTCGCCGGTGCCGGCCATGGTGATCGGACCCGCTGTGCCAAGCGACGCGGAGCAGCCGGCTGTGCCGGGCGACGCGGAGCAACCGGCCGTGCCGGGCGACGCGCAGCAACCGGCTGTGCCGGGCGACGCGGAGCAGTCGGCCGCTCCGCCCGACCGGCCAGCGACGGATTCGTAACCCAGCGCGAGCTCGCGTCGATCGTCCGTCCCGACCCCCCAACCCCGGGGACGGGGCGGATTTCCCTGCAGGAAACTAGCCCCGTCCCCCGATCACCGCAGCAGGCGCAGACCAAGAACGAGGAGTACCGCGCCGGTGAGGCCTTCGAGCGAACGCCGGACAATCGGCCGCGCGAGACGATCGGCGGCGACGGCGGCCGCCAGGCCGCAGCTGCCCTGCCACACGACGCTCATCACTACGTGCGTCGCCCCGAGCAAGGCGAGGCGCGCGAGGATCGGGTCCTGCGGCCCGACAAACTGCGGCAGGAAGGTCATGTAGAACAGGATGACGGGCGGATTGAGCAGGTTGGTCAGCATCCCGCGCATCACGAACGCCCCCGCCGAATAATCACTCCCGGAGTGATTTCCGCCCGCCGGATAATCACTCCGGGAGTGATTATGCGTCGCGGCGCGCCACAGTCCGCGCAGCCCCAGCCACGCCAGGTAGAGCGCGCCCGCCACGCGGATTACCTCCAGCGCCGACGGCCATTGGTGGAACAGCCAGGACATCCCCAGCGTGGTGGCCAGCGCCCAGGTGGCGTTCCCGAGGCCGATGCCCACCACCGCCAGCAGCGCCGCCTTGCGTCCGTTGCCGAGTGCGGTCTCGAGGACGACGGCCAGCGTCGCTCCCGGGCTGATGACCAGCAGGGCGGACACGGAGGCGAACTCCGCGAAACGGGCGTCGAACATCGGTGAGATTCTAGCTCGGTCAGAGCCGCGTTCTGGACTTGGCGTCTTGAAGCCGGCTGAAGCCGGCTTCCACAAGTGTCACACCCCGGGCGGGACCCGCGGCCGCGGGTGGCCGAGGTGCTTTCCATTCCGCCCGCCCTTCGACACGCTCAGGGCGCCCTGAGCCCCGTCGAAGGGCGCCGGCAGCACACACGAAGCTCAGCCGAGGACGGATGGAAACGCCTCGGACAGGACCCGCCGCCGCGGGCTGACCGAACCGGAATCGCGGGCTTCCGTTCAGCGCGCCGCGAGTTCAGCGCCCAGGCGCGCGAGGCCGTCCACGACGCGCGCGAGGTCGGCGGCCGTGGTCCGCGGGTTCATCAGCGTGACGCGCAGCACGCGACGGCCGCCGAGGACGGTGGTGGTGATCCAGCCGTCCCCGCCCCGGTTGTAGCTGGTGCGAAGCTCGAGGTTCAGCGCGTCGAGCGCCGCCTCGTTCACCGCGCGACCCCCGACATAGCGGAAGCACAGGATGTTCGACTGCGGCTCGTGGGGCGCGACGAAGTCGGGTCTCGTCCCGAGGAGGTCGAACAGCGTCCGCGCGGTCGCGCAGAGGTGGTCGTAGAGAATGCCGAATCCTTCGGCCCCGTGGCGCTGGAGCGCCACCCACACCTTGAACGCGTCGATGCGCCGCGAGCAGGAGAAGCTGCGGACACCCTGGTCCCAGTTGCGTTCGCCGTCTCCCGCGTGAAAGAGGTACGGCGCGCGCTGCGAAAACGCGGCCTCCAAATCGGCCTCATCTCGCACCAAGACGACGCTCGCGGTCAGCGGGATGAGCATCATCTTGTGCGGATCCCAGGCCATCGAGCGGGCTCGATGCAAGCCGGCAAGCCGGGTGCGATGGAGGGGCGAGAAGAGCGCCGACGCGCCGTGGGCGCCGTCGACGTGCAGCCAGAGGCCGCGTGCGTCGCACAGTTGGCCGATCGCCTCGAGATCGTCGAACGATCCGGTCGCGGTCGTGCCCGCCGTCGCCACGACGGCCATGACGGCGCGCGCGTCGGCGCGCAGCCGGTCCAGCGTCTGCTCGAGCGCGGCGACGTCCATCCGGAACTCGCGCGACGGGACGGTCACGATGTGATCGGTGCCGAGCCCCAGTTCGCCGACCGCCCGGGCGACGCCGTAGTGGGCGTGCTCGCCGCAGACGACCACCGGGGGCGTCGCGCCGACGCCTTGGGTCCACGCGTCGGGCATCGCGGCCTGTCGCGCGGCCAGCAGCCCCGCGAAGTTGGCCTCGGTGCCGCCCGAGGTGAACGTGCCGCCGGCGCCCGGACCGAATCCGGCGAGCGCGCACATCCAGCGGACGACCTGGGTCTCGACGATCGTGCCGACGGGCGACATCTCCCAGACGGCGCCCGACTGGTTGAGGGCGCCCGTGAGCGCCTCGGCCCACACCGCAGCGCCCAGCGGCGCCGAGACCTGGTGGCCCATCGACCGCGGGTGCATCAGTCGGTTGCTCTCGGCGACCACGTCCCGCTCGAGGCGCGCCAGGACGTCGGCCATCGGTTGACCCGCCCGGGGCAGCGGCTCGTCGAAGCGGGTGGCAAGCTCGGTCGGGGCGAGCGCGGTGGAGACGCGCCCGTCGCCGACGCGCGTATCGGCGAAGTAGGCGGCCACGAGGCGGGCGAAGCCGTGCGCCGCCTCGGTAGACATGTCGTGTTCGAGTTCGGCCAGGAGACGGGTCAGCGTGGGATTCATGAGGCCAGTCCGAATGGGGTCAGAGCCCATGGCGGGACTCACTCCCGCGCCATGGGATCTGACCCCATTCTAACCGCCATTCCAACGGCGGCTTGACGGGGTCCCACGCAGCCCGCATGATCGGGAGATGAGACTCCGGCCCTGCGCCCTCAATCTTCTCCTCCTGCTGCTCGTCATCGGGTTCGTCCCTGCCATGGCGCAGGACCGGCCCGCGCCGAACCCGGCGCTGAACACGCCGCTGGACCAGCCGGTCCCCGTCGATCAGCGCATCCGCATCGGCTACCTGTCGAACGGCCTGCGCTACTACATCCGGACGAACGGGCGGCCCTTCAGGCGGGCGGAGCTCCGGCTGGTGGTCAACGCCGGGTCCGTCCTGGAAGACGACGACCAGCGGGGCCTCGCGCACTTCCTCGAGCACATGGCGTTCAACGGCAGCCGGAACTTCGCCAAGCAGGACCTGGTGAAGTACATGGAATCGATCGGCATGCGGCTGGGCCCCGGTGTGAACGCCGACACGAGCTTCGACGAGACCACCTACATGCTGCACGTGCCGACGGACAACCCGGAGGCGCTACGCAAGGGATTCGTCTTCCTGGGTGACGTGGCCAACGCGCTGTCGTTCGACGCCGACGCGATCGAGAAGGAGCGCGGCGTCGTCATCGAGGAATGGCGGCAGGGCCGCGGCGCCGACGCCAGGATGTCCGACAGGCAGATGCCGATCCTCCTGAAGCACTCGCGCTACAGCGAGCGGCTGCCCATCGGCAGCAAGGAGGCGATCGAGACGTTCAAGCCCGAGGCGCTGAAGCGCTTCTACGCGGACTGGTACCGGCCCGACCTGATGGCCGTGATCGCGGTCGGCGACTTCAACCCGGCCGACATCGAACGGACGATCAAGACGGTGTTCGGCGCGATTCCGCCGGCGGTCAACCCGCGGCCGAGGACCGCGTTCCCCGTCCCGGACCACGCCGACACGCTCTACGCCATCGCGACCGATCCCGAGGCGACGATGACGACGGCGGGCATCTACACGATGCTGCCGCTGCGCGATCAGACGACGGTGGGCGCGTACCGGCAGCGGCAGGTCGAGCGGCTGTACACGCGCATGATGAACGCCCGGCTCTCGGAGCTCACCCTGCGCGCCGACCCGCCGTTCGTGAAGGCCGGGATCGATCGGGGCATCTTCGTCAAGACCAAGGAAGCGGCGACGCTGATGGCGCTGGTCACGGATCAGAAGGTCGAGCGCGGGGTCGAGGCGCTGGTGACCGAGTCGGCCCGCGCCGCGCAGTTCGGGTTCACGGCGGCCGAGCTCGAGCGCGAGAAGCGCGACACAGTGCGGGCCTACGAGGCCGCCTTCGCCGAGCGCGACAAGGAAGAGTCGGCCGACCTGGCCGCGGAGTACATCCGCAACTTCGTCCAGAAGGAGCCGCTGCCCGGCATCACCTACGAGTTCGGCCTCGTCCAGCGGTTCCTCCCGGAGATCACCCTCGAGGAAGTGAACAAGGTCGCGAAGGACTGGGCCGGCGGCAGCCGGGTGGTGCTGGTGAACGCGCCCCAGCGGCCCGGCCTCGCCGCGCCGTCCGAGACGCGGATCGCGGCCGCCATCAAGGCCGCCTCTGCGCGCGAGATCCGCCCGTACGTCGACGTGTCCACCACGCAGCCGCTCATCGCCACGCCGCCGACGCCCGGCACGATCGTGCGCACGGCGACCAAGTCGGCCTACGGCGTCACCGAGTGGGAGCTCTCCAACGGCGTGCGCGTCGTCCTGAAGCCGACCACGTTCAAGCAGGACGAGGTCATGTTCCGCGCGACCAGCCCCGGCGGCACGTCGCTGGCGAGCGACGCGGACTACGTCGCCGCCATGACGGCCAGCCAGGTGATCGGCGCCGGCGGCCTGGGCCCGTTCGACACGATCCAGCTCCGGAACGCGCTGGCCGGCAAGGCCGGGGCCGTGACGGCCTACATCGGCGAGTCGCAGGAGGGCGTCGCCGGCGGCGCGTCGCCGAAGGACCTCGAGACGATGTTCCAGCTGATCTACCTCACCTTCACGGCTCCGCGCGCCGACGCCACCGTGTTCAAGGTGATGACGGATCAGATGGCGACGATGCTCGCCAGCCAGCAGGCCAGCCCCGAGTACGCCTTCTCGCAGACGCTGCGGACGACGCTCGCCCAGAACCACTTCCGCGCCCGCCCCGTCACGCCGGACGTCGTGAAGGAGATGGATCTGCAGAAGTCGTTCGCGTTCTACAAGGACCGCTTCGCCGACGCCAGCGACTTCACGTTCGTCTTCGCCGGCAGCTTCGACCTGGCGGCGATCAAGCCGCTGGTCGAGCAGTACCTCGGATCGCTCCCGTCGATCCGCCGCAAGGAGTCGTGGAAGAACGTCGGGATCACGCCGCCGACGGGGGTGGTCGAGAAGGTCGTCCGGAAGGGCATCGAGCCGAAGAGCCAGGTGGACCTGGTGTTCACCGGCAAGCTGAGCTACGACGTGACCAGCCGGGTGGCGCTCGACGCGCTGTCGGTCGTCCTCGAAACGCGGCTACGCGAGACGCTGCGCGAAGCGCTCGGCGGGACCTACGGCGTGCAGGTGAACGCCAGCGCGTCAAGGATCCCGGAGCCGCGCTACAGCGTGACCATCGATTTCGGCTGCGACCCGAAGCGCACCGAGGAACTCGTGAAGGCGCTCTTCCGGGAGATCGAGCAGCTCAAGGCGAGCGGCCCGACGGCCAAGGACGTGGACGACGCGCGGGAGGCGCTCATGCGCGGGTACGAGAGCGACCTGGCCCAGAACAACCGGCTCGTCGCGGCCATCACCGGCGTGTACGAGGACGGGGAGGACCTGAGCGCGTTCTTCGGCCTGCCGTCGCTTTATATGCAGCTGACGCCCGCCGCCGTGCAGGAGGCGGCGCGCCGGTACCTGGACACGAAGGACTACGTCCGCGTCACGCTGCTCCCGGAGACGTCGCCCGCGGTGAAGTAGAATGCCCGGCAACGGGAGGGCTCGCGATGACGGACGCTGAACGGATCTGGCACGAGAAAAGCGACGACGCGCTGATCGACGCGGCGGCGGAGATTTCGACGTACACCGAGGACGGCCAGCAGATCATCCGGTCGGAACTGAAGCGCCGCGGCCTCGAAGACCCCATCGAGCAGGCGCGGTTCCTGTCGACCGCGATCGGCGCCGAATTGCCTGACGAGGAGATCCCCGATGCCGAGGTGCCCGGCCCGGAGTGCCTGCGCTGCGAGGTCAAGCTGCTCTATGTCGGCGAGAAGCGCTTCCGCGAAGGCGGCAACTGGGGCGTGATGGGCGAGATCGGTCATCTGTTCGAGAAGTCCGAGTCGTACCACGTGTACGTCTGCAGCCAGTGCGGTCACGTGGACTTCTTCATCGACGCCGCCCAGGAGTGATCGGCATTTCCGTCCGGGAGGCGGCTGCCGGGCGCGGCTCGAGGTGTTGCATGCATCGCACGTTGACCCTGCTGTGCGCATGGATCCTGTCCGGCGTGTCGGTGGCCGCGGCCCAGACGCGCGGGCCGAAGGTCTTCATCTCCGTCGATATGGAAGGCATCTGGGGTGTCGTTCACAGCAACCAGGTATCGGACGCGTCGCCCGAGTACGCGGCCGCCCGGAAGTGGATGGCCGACGATGTGAACGCGGTGATTGCGGGGCTGCTGGAAGCCGGCGCCGGCGAGATCGTGGTGAACGATTCGCACGGCAGCATGCGCAACATCCCGGCGGATCTGCTGAACCCGAAGGCGTCGCTCATCAGCGGGTCGCCGAAGCCGCTGTCGATGATGCAGGGCATCGACGCGACGTTCGACGCGGTGATGTTCGTGGGCTATCACGCCCGCGCGGGCACCGTGGCGTCGATCCTCGACCATACGATCTCGAGCGGCACGATCCGCGCCATCCGCATCAACGGCCAGGAGCTGCCGGAGATGGGCATCAACGCCGCCATCGCGGCGTACTACAAGGTGCCGGTCGTCATGCTCTCCGGCGACGTCGAGACGTGCGCGCAGGCGAAGGCGCTCTTCGGCGATGGCCCGGTCACCGCCGCGGTGAAGGAAGCGACGGGACGGTACGCCGCGAGGATGTTTCCGCAGGACGAGGCGCGGGCACGCCTGAAGGCCGCCGCGAAAGAGGCGCTGGGCCGGCGCAGCACGATCCCGGCCTTCCGCCTCACCGCGCCGTTCACGTTCGAGGTGGAGTTTCTCAACGCCGGCCAGGCCGAGATGCCGCTCATGCTCGGCGCGGTGAAACGAGCCTCGGCGCGGTCGGTCACGTTCACGGCCGGCGACTACATCGAGGGCTTCAAGCTGCTGCGCGCGATCATCGCGCTCGCGGCGAGCTGAGGCCTGTCAGGCCGTCGTTCAACGAACCACGGCGGCCGCGGCGGGAACCCGTCTGAACTCGAGTGTCGGATCGTCGGCGACGAGGCTCGACACGGAACCGTCCAGCGCCGTGTTGAAGCCGACATACGTCCAGCCGCCGCGGCCGTCCCCCATCCGCACCCGGAACGTGTCGTAATTCCAGTGCTCGAGCACGCCGGCGTTGCGCGGTGACGGCCCGATCCGGAAGACCAGCGCACCGTTTTCCACCACCACCGTGACGGTGCCCCACGCGGCGTGGGCGTACGTGCCGGCATAGGCGTCGAGGGCGTGCGAGGGCTTCGTGCCCGTGACCCGCTTCGATTCCCGCTCGGCGTCGGCCTTCTTCGCCTCGGCCTTGCGCCCGCCGTAGAGCGCCAGGCACTCGGCGTTCCAGTCGCGGTCGGGCCCACCCGTCCAGAGGTCGACCACTTTCCAGAGCAGCGCGTGCCGGAACTCGGCGTGGTCGAGGTTGCCGAAGATGAACACGCCCAGCTTGTGTTCAGGCACCAGCCCCGCCATCGCCGTGCGCCCGTCCATGCTGCCCGTGTGCATCGCCACGAACATCCCGCGATAGTCCTGCTGGAACCAGCCCAGCCCGTACGTCGTCCAGCGGGAGCCGACCAGCTTGGCCGTCGGGTAGTTAGGCGGCATGACGACCTGCGGCACCAGCAGTTCGCGGAAGCTCGCCTCGCTGACGAGGCGCTTGCCGTCGACATGGCCGCCGGCGAGCAGGAACGCGAGCCACGCGGCCGCGTCATGCGCGGTGGACCACGCGGCGCCAGCCGCCGGCACGCGGTCCACGGTGACGTCCTCGATCGCGCGCGCCTGGCCGTCGATCTCGAAATGCGGCGTCGACGTGTTCGCGTCCTTCAGCGCGACGACCTCGTCGTACGTCGGGTAGGTGCGGGTCATGCCGAGCGGCGCGAGAATCCGCGTCGCGATGAACCGGTTCCACGGCATGCCGCTGGCTGCGGCGACGATTTCCCCGGCCGCCTGGTACATCACGTTGTGGTAGAGCCACGTCGAGCGGAGCGAGTCCGTGGTCGGCACGAACCGCAGGCGCTCGAAGATCTCGCGCGTCGGCATGTCCTCGCGGCTCCAGAGCAGGTCGGCGCTTGCGAGCCCGGTGCTGTGGCGCAAGGCGTCGCGCACGGTCACGTGCGCCGTCAGGTAGGGCTCCGGCAGCTGCAGCCACGGCAGGTGCTTCGCCACCGGGTCGTCCCACTTCACCTTGCCTTCGTCGACGAGCATCGCGATCGCCAGGGCCGTCATCGCCTTCGTCGTCGACATCATCCCGAAGAGCGTGTGGGCATCGACGGCGCCAGGCGCACCCAGACGCCGCACGCCGAAGCCCTTCTCGTAGACCGCCGCGCCGTCTTTGACCACGACGATCGAGAGACCGGGAATCTTCCAGTCCTTCATGCCCTGCCCGATGAAGGCATCAAGGGCTGGGCCGACCGCTGCCGCGGGCCGGGCGGCCGGCTTTGGCTGGGCGACGGCGGACGCGGTCACCGAGCAGACGAGGACGAGGGTGAGGGCGAGGTGCTTCATGAATCCTCCATCAGCCACGGGTTGGGGCGCAGACTCCGGGCATCGTATCAAAAGGCCACGCAGGCGGCCGGAGCAGGGGCGGGGAACGGACGGGCCGCGGACAGGTGGGCGTGATACTTTGCATTGCAAAGTCCTTTTCACATAGAGTAGACTCCTTCCATCCGCGGATTCCCGCGGCCCGGACCCGGAGACAGCCATGTCAGATGCCCGCACGCCCGACACCCCGCCCGCCTGGTTCCCCTTCGACCTGCGACGCCTGTCGACGGTCCTGAAACTGGCGGCCATCGGCTTTCTCATGCTCGTCCTCCTCATCCCCCTGGCCATGGTCGATTCGGTGCTCGGTGAGCGGCTCCAGCGCCGTGACGCCGCCGTCAAGGAGATGACCGCGTCGTGGGGCGCCGAACAGGTGGTCGTCGGGCCGGTCCTCGTCGTGCCGTATCGCTACACGCAAAGAACATGGAAGGACCAGGTCGTGAACGGGCGCACCGAGCGGGTCGAAACCGTGCAGGCCCTGACGGGGCGGGCGTACTTCCTTCCGGCCGTGCTGAAAGCGGACGGACGGCTCGACCCGAGCCGCCTGTCTCGCGGCATCTACGAGTCGGTCGTGTATCGCAGCGCTGTCACCCTCAGCGGCCACTTCGCGCGCCCGGCGTTCGACGAGTGGAAGGTCGACGCGCAGGACGTGCTGTGGGACGACGCCGAAATGACCGTGGCCGTCTCGGACCTGCGGGGCGCACAGCAGGCGCTGATGGCGACCGTTGGCGGCGCGCCGGTCCCGCTGAAACCGGGGAGCCGGCTCGACGGGTTCGTCACCGGCGTGCACGCGCGGGTGAACGACCTGAAGAACCGCGCCGGCGACGTGCCGTTCGAGATCGCGCTGGCCTTCAACGGCAGCCGCAGCCTGCGGTTCGCGCCGGCCGGTACGAGCACCGAGGTCATCGTGAGATCGACGTGGCCGGACCCGAGCTTCCAGGGCGCGTTCCTGCCCGGCCAGCGTGACATCTCCGGGCAGGGATTCACCGCCCGATGGCAGGTCTCGGAGTACGGCCGATCGTATCCACAGCAATGGACGGACACGACTGCCGTCACGGCGGCGGCCATCAATGCGTCGCTCTTCGGCGTGGACCTGGTACCGGCGCTGGACGCCTACCGTTACGTCGAGCGGTCGATCAAGTACGGCGTGCTGGTCATCGTGCTGGTATTTGCGGCGTTCTTCCTGGCCGAAGTGCTGGGGAACGTCCGCGTCCACCCCGTCCAGTACACGCTGGTCGGAGCGGCGCTGTGCCTGTTCTATCTCGGCGTGCTCGCGCTTTCCGAGGTGCTGTCGTTCGATGCCGCGTACTGGGCTGGTGCGGCCGCGGCGACGCTGATGATCTCGCTCTACGCCGTCAAGATGCTCGGAAGCGTGCGGCGGGCGCTGGCGGCGGCCGCCGGGCTCGGCACGGTCTACGGCTTCCTCTTCGTGGTCCTGCGGCTCCAGGACTTCTCCCTGCTGGTCGGCACCGCCGGCCTCACGCTGGCACTGGCCCTGGTGATGTACCTGACGCGGAACATCGACTGGTACGCCCGCGACGGCGGCTGACGCCCGGGGCCCTGACGCGGTAGACTTGGTGGCGGACCTCCGTTCGATCAGCCATGACCATCCGCCGCGCTGCCGGGCTTGCGTGCATCTCGCTGTTGCTGCTCCTGCTCCCGGGCTCGGGGGTCGACGCCCGGCGGCCGACGCTGCCCGACCGGTTGGACGACGCCACGTTCTGGCGGCTGTTCACGGATTTGTCGGAGTCCGGCGGCACGTTCCGGTCAGAAAACCTGGTCTCGAACGAGCGCGCCTTCCCGGCGGTGCTGCCGGAGATCGCCAGGCGGGCATCCCGGGCCGCCGCGTACATCGGCGTGGGGCCGGAGCAGAACTTCTCGTACCTCGCCGCGCTCAAGCCCCGCATCGCCTTCATCGTGGACATCCGGCGCCAGAACGCGATCCTCCACCTGCTCTACAAGGCGATCTTCGAACTGTCGCCGACCCGCGCCGAGTTTCTCTCGCGGTTGTTTTCGCGGCCCAGGCCGAGACACCTCGGCCCGCAGTCCACGCCGCGGGACCTGATGGAGGCCTTTGCGGTCGGCACGCCGAGCGCGGACCTGCACGCCGCGCAACTCGACGACGTCCGCGCGCTGCTCACGACGCAGCACCGCTGGCCGGTGAGCGACGCCGACCTGACCGGGCTGTCGTACGTGTACGCCGCGTTCTTCGACGCCGGGCCCGACATCCGGTACTCGACGCGCTCGTTCCGCCGGGGACGGCCGTTCCCGAACTTTGCGGAACTGATGACATCGGTCGACAGCCGCGGCGCGTTCGGGAGCTTTCTCGCGAGCGAAGCCTCCTACCAGGCGGTGCGCGAACTGCACGTGCGCAACCTGATCGTCCCGGTGGTCGGCGACTTCGCGGGGCCCCGGGCGCTGGCCGCCGTCGGCGCGTTCCTGCGGAACAACGGCCTGAAGGTCGCGGCGTTCTACACATCGAACGTCGAGATGTACCTGTTCAGGAACGACGACTGGACGTCGTTCTCCCGATCGCTGGGCGCGCTGCCGATCGACGGCAGGAGCGTGATCGTGCGATCCGTGTTCCGCGGCTTCGGCGTGGGCGCCCCCGGCACAGGCTTCGGCACTCCCTCGCCCGTACCGAGCGGGCCTGGCGCGGGCCTCGGCACGTCCGGCGCTGGCCTCGGCGAGCAGCTCCGGCTCGATCCGATCGGCGGCCTGGTCGCTGCCGCCAGGCGCGGCGAGATCGCCAGCTACGCGGACCTCGTGGCGCGGATGAAGTAGCGCGAAGCGCCGCTAGAATCCCGCCTCCGCCGTCCAGTCGAGCCACTGCGCGCGCCGAAGCGCGATCGCCTGCGCCCGATCCACGCCGTAGGTCCGCCGATAGAACTCGAGCGCCCACTCATGCACGGCAAGGTCTCGAAACCGATCGGGGTACGCGCCTTTCGCCATCACCAGCAGGTCGAGGGGATACTCGAGGCGCCGTGCGCAGTTCATCGGCGTCCACGGCAGCGGGTACACGCGCCGCGCCCGCACGGCGCGCAGGCGCTGCAGGTCCCGGAAGTACGGCGCCTCGATGAGCTCCCGCGCGGGGTGGTACCCGGCCGACGTCGGCAGGAAGATGACGTCGGGATCCAGCGCGAGGATCTGCTCGGTATTCAAAAGCACGCGGGCGCCCGCGCCGCGGTAGGCGTTGCGCGCGCCCAGCACGCGCTCGATCATCCACGACTCGATCGTGTCCGTGCCCCAGACAAACGCCGCACCACCCGACGAGCGGGCCCCGGACGCGAGTCCCAGGTAGAGCACACGCGGCCTCGCGGCATCCGGCACGCCGGCGACCCGCCGGCGAATCATCGCCTCGTCATCGGCCAGTTCGGCCGCGAGGGCGTCCGCCTCGCGTTCGCGGCCGAAGAGGCGGCCCAGCACGCCGATCTCGTCGCGAAGCGTCTCGGCGCCCTGGCCCCGGTAGTCGGCCGGAGACCGGAGCACGACGAGGGGAATCCCCATCGCACCGAAGATCTCCACCGACCGCGCCACAACCTCGGGCGTCGTCCCGAGGGTGCAATCCCCCACGCGCAAGACGACGACCTCGGGCGCGGCGGCCGCGACCGTCTCCCAGTTGACGGCGTCGCCGCGGCAACTCGCGCAGGGCAGCCCGGCCAGCCAGGGATGCAGGGACCGCATGGTGCCCATGCCGTCCGCGACCGTCAGGCCGCGCCCGTCAGCGGTCGGGAAGGAGTACGACCAGGTGTCTCGCAGACCCGCCGAGCCGATCGCGACCAGCGTGCGGACGACGCCCAGGCGCGTCATCACCGACTCGACGAACCCGTCGCTGATCGTCGCGACGCGCGTGATCCGCGCGGGAACGGCGACCTCGACGCCGCGCATGTCGGTGACGCGACGCGTGCCTGGGGAGTCGGCCGAGCCGCGAGCAGGTGGCCCGCCGGACTGGCACGCCGACATGACCCACGCCGCCGTGAGGGTGGCACCAAGGAGGCGACGGCCGATCACGGCCGCGCGCTCCTGCGCGCGGCGGTCACGGCTCTGGGCAGGATGACGGGCACGTTGTCGGCGGAGGTCAGATCCCAATCGCCCGGATAGAGCCGGTCCAGCGTGGCCCCGGTCAGCGCCTCGGCCGGCGTGCCCTGCGCGACGACGGCGCCGGCCTGCATGACGACGACCCGATCGCAGAACCACGCGACGTGATTCGGATCGTGGCTGCAGCACACGACGGCGGTGCCCGCATGCGCGAGACTGCGCAGCACGCCCCAGATCCGCACCTGGTTGTGGAAGTCGAGGCCGGAGGCCGGTTCGTCGAGCAGGATGACTGGCGTGCGCTGCGCCACGGCGCGCGCGATCAGCACGAGTTGCCGCTGGCCGCCGGATAGCCGGTCGTACGGGCGGGCAGCCAGATCGGCGAGGCCGATCCACTCGAGCGTGTCGCCGACGATGCGCCGGTCCTCCGTCGTCGCGCGGCCGAGCAGCCCGAGGTACGGCGTCCGGCCCAGCATGACGACGTCGCGGACGAGCAGCGGAAAGGGCGGCGTGTGCTCCTGCGGCACGTAGGCCATCAGCCGCGCCCGCTGGGCGGGCGGCAGCGACGCGATCGCGTGCCCGTCCACCGTGAGCGCATCGGCCTTCGCCCGCAGCAGCCCGAGGCAGCAGCGGAACAGCGTCGTCTTGCCGCAGCCGTTGGGCCCGAACAGCCCGCACACTTCCCCGCTCGCCGCGTCCAGCGACACGCCGCGCAGGACGGGAAGCGCGCCGTAGGCGAAACGGAGGTTGCGCGCGCTCAGCATGGCGTTACCCGAACAGGCCCGCGGTCCGCTGCCGCACGAGGTACGCGAGGAAGGGGCCGCCCGCCAGGGCGGTGATGATGCCCACCGGGATCTCGGACGAGGTCAGCGAGCGCGCCGCCGTGTCGCAGGCCAGCAGGAACAGCGCGCCAAGCAGCGCCGATCCCGGGACGACCAGGCGGTTGTCCGGCCCGAGCAGCATGCGGACCGCGTGCGGCGTCATCAGGCCGATCCACGGCACGATGCCGACCGCGGAGACCGACACCGCCGTCGCCAGCGTCGCCGCCGCCAGCAGCACGCGCCGGTTGCGGCGCGGGTCGACGCCCAGGCTCTCGGCTTCGTGGTCCCCCATCGACAGGACGTTCAGCCGCCAGCCGCCGGCCATCATGATTCCGGTGGCGCCAAGCACGACGGGGCCGACGATCGCCACGTCGCGCCACGTCGCGAAGTAGCACCCGCCCATCAGCCAGAAGACGATTTCCCGCAGGGCCGCGTCGTTGGACAGGTACTTGAGCAGCGAGACGCCGGCTGCGAACATCGAGCCGACGATCACGCCCGAGAGGACGAGGGTGACAATGGGCGCGTCGCCGCGGGACCTCGCGAGCAGGCGCACGATCCCGACAGCCGCGAGAGCGCCAAGCAACGCCGCCAACTGCACGGAAAGCGGAAACTGCGGCACGAGGATGCCCAGGGCCGCGCCGAACGCGGCGCCGGAGGACACGCCGAGGATGTAGGGCTCGACCAGGGGGTTGCGGAACGACGCCTGGAACACGGCGCCGGACGAAGCAAGCGCTGCGCCGACCAGGCTGGCGAGCAGGATGCGCGGGACGCGGAGGTTCCAGATGACGGCCGACGCCACGCTCTCGTCTGGCCCGCCGTGGCCGGCGCGTCCCGTCAGCAGTCGCAGCAGGTCGGCCACCGGCACACGAAACGTCCCGATCGCCAGGGCGGCGGCCATGCCCGCGACCAGCAGCGCGGCAAGCGCGGCGAGCCACCAGGCACGCCGGTGCGCCGGTGCGTCGATCGCCGGGCGAGGGTCAGGCGCGGTCGCCATTGCGGGCGGATGGTAGCACGATCGCCTGCAGCCCAGCAGGCGGCGCGCAGTTCGGTCCGCTGCACGCTGTTGTCAGCCGGTCTTCTTCGATGGCACATCTGGGTTCCCTGCTCGGGTGAACCCTGGAAACCGCGTGCGAATGTACTCCCGCGCGCTGTCGGGGGCGAGTTTCTCCATCATGTGGCCGAGGGTCACGCGGTGCTCGGGGCGGAAGTTCAAGGCGCAGGCGTTTCGGTGAGACATCGCCACCCTCCACGATCGGCACTCCGTCATTGACATGGGGCCCCGGGAGGACGATTCCGTACATTGTGCAGCGATCGGAGGGCGTCAGATGCCAAAGCCGCTTGAGCTCCCAATGCGCCGTGCGCTCATCGCCACGGCCCGCCCATCGGCCAGGTCCCTTCGTGCCGGGTGTCGCGCTGCACGTCCTCGAGCACGGGCAGAAGGAACGCACCGAGCAAGGGCGCGAGGTCCGGAGCCGGATCGCCATCGACCGCCAGGCCCCCGCGCAGGGCGAACGCCCGCACCTGCGCGGGGCGCGAGGGATTCTCCCAGTAAGCCGGGGTCAACCCGATCGGCGGCTCCACCGGGATGGGGGTCCTGCGCCGCGCGAAGGTCCTGCGGACGGCCTCCGCGAGGGTTCCGCGGTCGAACTCGAATCGGCTGGCCAGATGGTGGAGATCGAAGAAGTCCTTGATGCGGCTGTTGCGGTCGCCGAGGACGACGAGCGCTTCGAGTTTCTCCGCCACGACCGCCTCACGCGGATACACGAGCACCTCGGGCGGCGGAAAATCGAGCAGCGGCGGGTACGTGCACGAGCGGGGGGCGGGCCACACGGAGTCGCCGAGCCCCATGTCGATTTGGAGCGACAGGCGCGCCTTCCCGCAGCGCGCAGGCAGCGTCGCACGGGTGCCAGCGTACTCGTCCTCAGCCCGGATCGCCTCGATCTCGATCGCATCGGGGTCAAAGGTCACCGCGTCGGGCGCCACCGGAACGATGCAGATCGTCCTGATGTCGGCGCGGATGGCCTCGAACGAGCCGTCACCCTTGCGCAGCAGGTCGAGGTCACGCGTGGCGCGGTAGGGCTGCTCCGACCAGAGGCGCAGCAGCATCGCGCCCTTGAGCACGAAGCGCTCCCTGGCGTCGGACTTGCCGAGGCGGTAGAGAAACCGCTCGAAGCAGAAGCTCGTGAGCAGGGTCTGGTAGACGTCGCCCGTCTGCTTCGCGCGGTTGAGCAGTCGCGCGGCAACCGAGGCGGGCAGATTCCTTTTGCTGTCGGTCATGCGATCGCGTCCAGGTAGGGTTGCATCACGCGTGACACGCGGCATATGCGCGCGTAGCGGGCGAGATCAGTCGCGCCGCCGCGGTGGCGACGGCTGAAGTCGCGCAGCGCCTCTACGGCGACGTCGATGCCCACCTTGTTGCGGTACTTGAAGCAGTCGGCGACGGTCTTGGCGGCCGAGTAGATGCGGACCTCCACGCCCTCCACACGGTGGATCTCGATGCCTTCGGTCAGCGCAGATCCCGAGAATCGCGTCACCCGGAGGCGCGGGTGGGCGAGCTTGGGCTTGCGTGCCTTCTCGGGCAGCGCGATCCACACCGCCGCCGGGGCCTGGGTCGTCAGCTCGTGGAAGCGCAGCGCGGTCAGCAGGCAGTGCACGCCGCCCGGAACCTGCTTGGCGACCTGGGCGAGCGTGTGTTCGGCGGTGACGGGATGCTCGCTGGCCGCGTAAATGCCCCGGGCCTGCCGCTCGACCATCCCCTTGCGCACGAGTCGGTAGAGCTGGCCCCGGGGGATTCCGTGAGCTTCCAGCTCGGTGGGGCGTACGATTCCCAGTCGACGGATGACCTGGAGGGCCTGAGTGTCGGGGCCAGCGGCCATAGTGAGCGGCATGATACAAATGGTCGGGGGTTAG
>Ga0315283_10002048_pt1 | contig 16663 bp, 15 predicted proteins | sample YL17G09_0_MG_FD_204541 | JGI IMG/M metagenome (GOLD analysis project Ga0315283, IMG submission 204541) | Sediment microbial communities from Yellowstone Lake, YNP, Wyoming, USA - YL17G09_0 | ecosystem: Environmental > Aquatic > Freshwater > Lake > Sediment | place: USA: Wyoming | collected... | reverse complement strand
GCTGTCGTACTTCCAGAGCCTGACATCGCCGATCTCGTACGAATCCTCTTCTGGGTTTCGAGTCATCGAGTAGCTCATGATGATCTCCAGACTCTCCCTGTCGGCAAAGAGCGCCTTCAGGCCGAAGTGCTTGGGCCTGATCTTCAGCGCTTGCTGTAGCGTCATCCACCGAGCAGCATCGGCCTCCCAGCCTTCTTCAACCTTGGCCTCCGCGAACTCGTGATCAACCAGCCCAAGAAAGTTGTGATAGGCAAATCCGGACAGCCAGTCCCTGAAGACAAAAAGCGGCACAATGGCAATCTTCCCGTTGTAGAAAGTCTCCTCTCGGAACTCGCGAACGGCTGCCTCCTCCGGCGCCTCGCCGGGCTCGATCTTGCCTCCAAAGAGTGCCCAGGTCCCGGGTTCCATCACCTGCGACGATCTCAACGCAAGCATGACACGGCCGGTTTTCACGCACAGCGGCAGGATCCCGGCGCCGGCAGTGCCCCAGTACTTTGGATTCATTCTCATGGCACCTCTCCGATCATCTCCAGATCATCGGGATCAAAAACCAGAATCTCGGTATCCGGGAAGCCACCACGGACACCCTCCATTTTGACTGCCTTGTATCCGTGGTATCTTGCTTCTTGGCCGATATCCATGAGGTCGATCACGAGTCCCACGTATTTCTCGACGATCTCGCGGGCCGTTTCGGTAACCGGTTCCAGCAGGGCTCCGACCCGCTCCTGTAGCAGCTTGTAGTCATCGTCGTTGTCAACGAAGTTCCTGTCCGGGTACAGGGCGTTCATTTCTTCGAGATCGACATAGTCGCCCAGCTCGTCAACAAAGTCTTCGAGGTTTGCGGTGTCACCGTTGCGCTTGATGGCGGCGAAGTACTTGTTCAGGCCGTCGTAGATGGGATCCGGAAAATCCACATCGAAGGCATGCTCCTTGATGTACTCGCTCTCTGCGACGTCCGGGGTATTGTCGAATCCGACGGTGTACCGTTGGTCCCTGATCCAGAAGCTGAATGGCTCAACACTTTCCCCAATGAGTACCGAATGCCCTTCCTGGCCGCTAACAAGATCATGGTTTTCGAATTCCGACCCAACGAACAAGATGTCGTCATCACTTAATCGAAGTTGAAGCGCATAGACAATCGGCCCGTAGAACTTGGCCACCTCGATGTCATCGGTAACGTAGATGCCAAATCCGATACCACCTTCAGGTGGTTGGTTGGACTCTAGATCGATGATGTCGTGCTCTCTACTGCCATGATATACAACGAATCCTTTGGGCTTTCTTTTCATGGCGTCAGCTCCAAAAACCTCTCTGGTTCACAAATCATAATGTCTGAACCCCTTGCTACCGGCGATTCAACCGGACGACACCGACAAACTTGCTCGGCGGGATCGTGCCCACGTAGGCGACCGAACCCAGGACCGCAAGGCTCTCCTCCGCCGTCGTCCTGCGACTGTCCTCGTCCGGCGCCATGCGCCGCACGTCGAGGCCCGCTACGCGAACCATCACGGGCTCGCCTCCAAACTGATTTACGGCGTCGTGCGCCGCGTGACGGGCCATGCCCTCTTGTGTGGTCAGATACACCGCATCGCTTCGCCCTTTAGCAGCACTCGATGCACGACCGAAGGCAGCCGCACTCCCGGTGTCCCCACGGGGACGCAGCCCATCGCGTTCGATCAAGGGCAGAAGCGCCGAAGACGTCCCGTGCATGAGCACGATCTCTCGCAGGGCAGGCACAGGCTCAACGAGCAGATCGCGCACAGCCCGCAAAGGGCCGTCGAATGAAAGCATAAAGCCAATCAACTCCGGGTACGCCGCAACAATCTCGTGCAAGGCCGTGCGCAGCCCACGGTGAAACTCCGTCGCGCCCTCCACGGAACCAATGGGCTCCAGATGCTGCCCGAAGTTGATCGTCCAGCCGCGGGCAGCAAGCACACCAAAATCCACATGCTCGTCATAGTGCCAGTTCCCATCCGGCCAGCCCACGATCTCTCCAACCACACGTTTTCCCCTCCGAGCGAATTCGGGATTCTTCTGCACCTCCCCGTCCACTAACTCCAGAAACCTCTCAGGTTCGCAGATCACGATGTCTGCGCCCTCTGGGTAGTTGTCCGGGATGATCCAGCCGTCATAGCCCTCCGCACAGACAAGCGAAACAATCTCGTCGATGTCAAGATCTCGTCGGGGCACACCGTGGTGTTCCTCCGCCCAATGATCGAGCCGTATTTCGTTCCATTTGAACAAATTGGGTGCTTGAACAACACGATACTCCAGCACACGAGGAGATGGCCCCTTGCGCCAGTTCGAAAAATAGCCGGCAACATATGCGCTGTCCGAGAACCACGCCGGGCCGTCAGGAGTGCCCGATCCCTCCAGTTCGAATCGCTCTGCCACAGCCGTGCCGTGGTACAACGTCTTGCCTCGATACTTCACGGCGTCACCTTCATATCAGGCCAGTCGAATCCCTGGCCGAGAGCTTCCATCACGTCCACGAAGCGTCGGATCTGCCAGGCTCTTTCAGCCCGAGAAGCGAACTGGAACTCAGGAGATGGAGGGAATCGAACCCAGCCAATCCCGCGACCGGATTCTTCACCGGTCGGGCTCAGGTCTTTCTGGTCACAGTTATCGTAGGCCGCTGCGTTTTCGGCGTGTCTCGTGACGCCATGAGCATGATCGAACGTCGACCAGTTTTTGTTTTTGAAAACTGCAACTACAGTCGTGGACAATTCGTATGCTGCCAAGCGAGCCCTGATGGCACCCTCACCCCTGTGTATAACGCGATTTCTCGAACCCTCTCCAAGTCTCCTGAGCCTACGCTTTATGTGCATGAAATCTCTGCGCATAATCTGCCCACGCAGCACGGCTCTTGATGCCTCGACCAGATCACGAGGGCCTTGCTTCCCACGATGCCAGCGCTCGTAGATGGGCAGGACGTGTTCTGCCCAGTCAGCCGCCAGAAGAGCAATCGTTTGGTTGTGAATTGAGCGCCTAGAGATATCTCTGAGGAGCGCATCCAGCGGATACGCATTCCATCTCTCATACAGGAAAACTGCAGATGTCTTTGGGTACCCGAACTCCAGCGCCGCCAGGTCGTGCGTGATGTTGTAATCCAGGAAGATCAGCTCGCCCTCGTGGGTGATCTCAAGCTGCACCGGCTGGTCGTCCAGCGTTACTTCGAAAACGACGCTCATGGCGTCACCTTGATGTCGGGCCAGTCGAATCCTTGGCCGACAGCTTCCATCACGTCTACGAATCTTCTGATCTGCCAGGCCGACTCGACAGCGATGGCGTCGTCAAACGCATCGCTTTTGTTGCGCAGCCGCCACTTTCTGCCGCGAGACATGATGACTTTTTTAATCACGTAAGCAGGGGTATCGTTGGCCACGCACACATCGTATGCAATGGCCGCAGCCGCTTTGTCTGCGGCACCAAAGACGTTGCGCAAAAGCAGCTTCCAGTTCGTAGATCTGCCGGTGTCGCAGTGAAATGCAGCACCTGAGGCCAGGTAGGCAGCCAGGCGGGCCATCGTTGCTGTCATTTCAGAATCTGAACCCCGATGGTTTCGATGCTCCCCAAGGCCATGTAGTTTTGTGCGGAGTGCTTTGAGGTACTGTCTATCCAGCGCTCCATTCAGGTACTCCGCAGAAGCATCGAGCAGGTTTTGCGCCCTGTCATCGCCAGGATGCGCCCTCTTCTCGATGGGGAGCGACCTTGCTGCATACTCCAAGGCGATGCGCGCCATGTACTTTGGCTCGATGCGGTCTCCGACGACCTCGTAGATGAGTGCCTCGACAGCATACTCGTCCCACTCTTCTTTCAGCCTTGTCGCATCTGTGTGGTCGTAGCCGAATTCCAACGCAGCCTGATCGTGCGCGATGTTGTAGTCCGGAAAAATCAGCTCTCCCTCTCGGGTGACCTCGACCTGGTGCAGCTCGCCGTTCAGGAATCTCTCGAATACAAGGCTCATGGCGTCACCTTCATATCCGGCCAATCGAATCCTTGGCCGATGGCTTCCATTGCGTTTACGAATTGCCTCACTTGCCAGGCGCTCTCGGCATCATAAGCTTGCCGCCACTCTTGCGAATGTCTGTCAGAAGAAGCCTTCCGAGCCGCCGCCCGCGAAGCCACCCGTGCTGCCACGTCCGCCGCCCACGCCGCCTCCACCGCATCCGCCGCATCCACCGCTACCCGAGCCGCCACCCACGCCGCCGCCGCCGCCGAGTCCGCCGCCGCCTCCGCCACCCACGCCTCCGCCGCCGCCACCAGCACCTGTTCAAGAGCTGGTCGTTTTATCTCTCCGGCAATAAACTTTCTTACCGCTTCAATTGCCAACCTAGGGCGGGGATCGCCTGGGCACTCATGCTCGCAGATGGGTAGGACGTGCTCTGCGTAGTCTGCAGCAAGACGAGGAACGCTATTCTCTGGCAGCTCCAGGCTTTCGAAGATTACCTTGGTGGGAGATTTTTTCCACAGGTTGTAAAACCGCAACACAGCCGACTCATCGTCCGTGAACTCCGCCATGGCCTGCTCGTGTCGGAGGTCGCGGTCTGGGAATTCAATGTGCCCGTCGTGGAACACTTCAACCTCGAAGGTCTCGCCTTCGTAGGTGGTTTCAAGAACTACGCTCATGGCGTCACCTTCATATCCGGCCAATCGAATCCTTGGCCGATGGCTTCCATAACGTCGACAAAGCGGCGGATTTGCCAGGCGACTTCGACGTCACGGGCTTGCTGCCACTCCGGCGAATCCGCTTCAGAGGAAACGTTATACGCCGCCGCCCACGCCGCCCTCGCCGCCGCCCCCGCCGCCCACGCCGCCTCCACCGCATCCGCCGCATCCACCGCTACCCGAGCCGCCGCCCACGCCGCCGCCGCCGCCGCCGAGTCCGCCGCCGCCTCCGCCACCCACGCCGCCGCCGCCCCCGCCGCCTTCCGCCCCGCCGCCGCCTCCGCCACCCACGCCGCCTTTTCAAGAGTTGGCCGGTCTATCTCTCCAGCAACGAACTTTCTTGCAGCGTTAATGGCGTTCCTAGGGCGGAGATCGCCGCGATACTTGTTCTCGTAAAGATACAAAATGTGCTCAGCATAATCTGCCGCAAGACGAGGAATGCTATTCTCTGGCAGCTCCAGGTTTTCGAAGATTACCTTGGTGGGAGATTCCTTCCACAGGTTGTAAAACCGCAACACAGCCGACTCAGAGTCCGTGAACTCGGCCATCGCCTGCTCGTGCTGGAGGTTACGGCCCGGGAACTCGATGTGCCCGTCGTGGAAAATCTCGACCTCGAAGGTTTCGCCTTCGTAGGTGGCGTCGATGATTGCGCTCATGATGGCTCCCGCTGGGCGCAGTGGGGCCGGACCTGGCTCAGCAGGTCTACTGTATCACGGTTTCGTGTAAGGTTGAAGCGGCTTACGCGGTGATGGGGTCACTTTCAGAGCGAGAATCATCGCGGCGGGCGATCCACTCGTGCGAACAGGCGCGACAGCGGGTGATCCGCACTGTCCAACCACACAAAACCAGTGTCGTCCGTGTACTAGAGCACCTCGGGCACGCGTCTTCAACCAAGATCGAGGTCATCACCGTCTCGGGTGACGGTTCAGTCGTCCAGGGGACATCCATGGTGTGCCGGCTCCCTTTCCGGCGTGGGGCATGATAATACCCATGGAAAACGATTTTGCAAGCAAGAAATCAGGTGAGTCAAGCGAGGTATGAAATTCTCCTGTGATTTCAATTTGTTATAGATGGCTTGACTATATAGGATGAACGGAGCCGAGATAACTCATGAAAAGCGCTATTATCATTAGCCACTCATGGTCCCAACTTGTCGGAATCATTGAAGACTCGTACATACCCATACCCATTGTGATTAGTCAAGCCAATGATTACAAATGCTTACAAAATCAAAAACTGAACACCTGTAAATACCTCCCTGACCTGGCTTGACTCGCGAGCTTGACCCCGGAAATCCCCAGGCAAAATCCCGTCCCCTGGACGAAAATCCGCAGCGCCCAGATGCCGCCCACCCATGCCCACATAGCAAATGCTATGTGCCATCCCAGGCGCCCCTGCGAATCCTGGCCCGACCACTGAGAACCTCGGATTGCTCACTGAATTCGGTTCAATGCCCAAATTCGCTGTGGTACAATCCACCAGGAGCTATCCCATGAGACGCCGCATCGTCAAAAACATCGCCAGGCCCGTCCAGGACTTCCGGCTATTCGCCAAGGACACCGCTGGTGAGGCCACTGGGCTCGTCGCCATCCTAGCAGGCGTCTACGACGAGTTTGAAAAAATCAGAGAGCGCGACTATCGCTCACTGAACCATTTGTTCTTTGACCACGGCGACGGCGTCGACTACGGACGATTTGAATGGGGCATGGAGGGCTTCGGCGGAAACGACCATCGCGGGTACCACTTCAGGATCACCGAGAGCCTTCGCGGTATTTCGGAAACATTTCAGACCTTGCTCAGGATCACCCAAAAGGACCGTACAGACCGGGCCGATCCTGGCTTCGTCCGAATGATGATCGCTGACGCCATCGATAGGGCGAGAAGCGGTATGTTCCGGTTTTCCGATCCAGAAGTAGTGGACACGCTGGAAAAAATCAAAAGATTTCTAGAGTCTGGCGACCTTGAAAGATCGTGGGGTAACGAGTTTGGCGATGACGACCCAGATCTTCCGGTAGCTCTCAGCCTTGTGAGCGCCTTCCTGACCGCCCACATGGACGCCCACATCCTGTTTCAGCGAGTTATGGAACACGGAGCCGCGGTGCTGTACCTACTCACCGGAAAGGATCCACCCCACGAGCCCACAGAGATCCTGTACCACGCGTCCGTAACCGCCAGGGAACTCTACCACAGCGGATTTTCAAAAACAGGCGCCGCACAAGCACGAGGGCTCGGGCAACTTGGGGGCGTGCTCAAGACAACCTCGTTCACCTCTGCAGAGTGGCTTGCCAGGGAGATCGCCAGAGCCCTACTCGAAGCCTCGTATATTGCCAAGGGGTACGTCCAGATGCAAGACGTACTTCAACACGCATCAGACGATGGTGTCCTGGACGATGTGAGGAAGACCTTTCTGAGCATCCACGGGCATCCTCCAGAAAAGCCAAGATACGCCGGCTCAGCGGAAACCAGCGCCGACGCTATGAACGCCTACAGGTACTACCTGGCTTACGCAGAGAGTGCGGAGAAGCGGTACGACCCCCTCTTCACCGGAGACATCGTGGAGCTACTAGCAACCCTGGAACACACGGATGCCGATAACATCGGCTACGTGGCGTCAAGCGTGGACATGACTCACCCAGGAATCGAATACCTCAGCTCAATGTACGAATATCGAGTTCCGCCAGCAGCTATCCTTGGAAACGAATACTGGGTTCAAGCGGAAACGGACTGGGTGTAACCGTGCGAAAAACGCCACAAACTAGCACCCAGGCCCTCATCATCGTCCACCTGAGCAGCCTAGACGTCTACACGAATGAGCTTGGACAGGCCCGTGGTTATCGCCCTCGTGCGGGAAAACCCCACCCCTAAAGGGGCGGGGTTTTCCCGCACGAGGGCGATAAACGGACTGCTGAAGCGCCCCTCGGAGTTCTACGAAGCCGAAAGCGAACAAAATCTGTGGGAAATCAAAAGGTTCGTTGAGCTGTCCAATGCCATACTCAGTCGCGGTATGACCCATCAAAAATCGTCCGACAAGTAGCTACATTGTAGCCCGTTTCGTGCAGGAATTCACTAATAGTTTCCAGCGGTTACACCGTCGTTTTTTCGCTTTTTTTCTTGTGTCGCCGGCCGCTTAATGCCATAAAGGACAGAGCGACACCACAGCCCATTTCGGCCCCCAACAAGGCCAGACAACCACGGTCCCCGGAGCTACTCCCGGAGGATCCGGGAGGAGACTTCACCGATGATGGCGTTCGAATCTGGAGCTACGCAAGAGCAGGTGACCAAACGACAGGAACAGAACCGGAAGCCAGATTCGCCGACGATCGAGAGGTTCTTCACCAAACCAAACGAAAGCCCGTTCGACGCAGCCGAATGGGAGTACAGATCAGTCAAGATCACGGACAGCAAGGGCAACGTCATCTTTCAACAGGACGACGTTCAAGCTCCAAGCTTCTGGTCCCAGTTCGCCACAGACATCGTTGTTTCCAAGTACTTCCGCGGACACGTCGGCTCGGCATCCAGGGAGACCTCGATCGCGCAGGTCATCACGCGGGTTGTCGACACGATCACGGAGAGCGGCGTCACACAGGGATACTTCAAGCATCCTGGGGATGCAGAAACGTTCAGGGCAGAGCTGGCACATGTCATTCTGCATCAGATGGGCACGTTCAACAGCCCGGTGTGGTTCAACGTCGGCGCTGTGGACCACCCGCAGAGCGCCGGCTGCTTCGTTCTACCCGTCGAAGACGACATGGGGTCTATCCTGGACCTTGCCCGCACCGAGGCCATGATCTTCAAGGGCGGCAGTGGCACCGGGACGAACCTGTCGACTCTTCGCGGAAAAAACGAAAAGCTCTCAGGCGGTGGCACCGCGTCCGGACCACTCTCCTTCATGAAGGGATATGACGCATTCACCGCAGCCGTGAAATCAGGCGGGCGGTGCTTGCCAGGTCACCAGCGTGTTTACACAGAATCTGGCCCGGTACCGGTTGCCATGCTGGCTGAGAAGCCGGATGGATTCATAGTGCTTTCATACGATCCACCCGCCGGACGCATCAAGGCAAAAAAGGCTTCAGCATGGCTGTCCGGTGAAAAAAACATTGTGAAGATCACTACGGACAAAGGTGAATTCCAACTATCTGAAGATCATCCGGTTCGTCTGGCAGGAAACGGCATTTGTCAAGCAGGGCAGCTCCAGCCCGGAATGTCGCTTCATGCCGGAACGATTGATATGGCCAGACACGGACATTACAAGGAGTACATGCGCGTCCATCTTCAGAACGGCAAAAAAGGGAAGTTGCAATTCCATCGCCTCATCGCCATGGATGTTCTGGGCTGGAATATAGAAGGGCGCATCATCCATCATAAAGATGGCAACACATTCAACAACAACCCAGACAACCTGGAGCTGATGAGCCAAGCAGAGCATGCTGCTTTGCACGGCCACAAAATCGCTTCTGCCGGAAACCACATCTTCCAACTGCAGCAGTTTGGCCACGGCGGAGCGTTAAACGGCATGCACAAGAATGGCTCTTTCTGGGCCAATGAAACCAAGGTCACAGAATATCAAAATAAGCAGAGAGCAATACTGCTCAGCCGCGACGGAGCCGCACGAAAAATGCAAGTCGCAGCGGCAACCCAGAAAACGCTAAATACCTTCTACAAGCTGCGCAACATAGGCTGCAAACTGGATACGTTTGATGAATACGTTGCGGCCAGGAAACACAATCTCGGTGACATCCCGTCCATCAAAAAACTAAAAAGTTCGATAGATGCCAGATTCGGAAACTACGACAAAATGGTTGCTGTGGCATCAGAAAACAACCACAGAGTTGTGTCGATAGAACACCTTGGCGCAATGCCAGTCTACTCCGTGGAAGTCGAATGCCCAACTGCAGACGACAAATCAGTTGATAGCGGACACAACTTCCTGATTTGGTCGGGTGATGCGCTCACTGGTTCTGGTGTTTTTGTCCTGAATACCCGCCGAGCAGCCAAGCTCGTCATCCTGGACATCGACCACCCCGACATCCTGGATTTCATCCGATGCAAGGCCAACGAAGAGAAGAAGGCGCGTGCCCTGATAGCCGCTGGGTACGACAGCTCCATGGATGGTGAAGCCTACGCGACGGTAGCCTTCCAGAACTCCAATAACAGCGTTCGTATCAGCGACGAGTTCATGAAAGCCGAAGAACGAGGTGACACCTGGGAAACGAGGGCCAGGACGACCGGCGAGGTCATGTCGACACACAAGGCTCGTAGCCTGCTCATGGAGATCGCCACAGCCACACACCAGTGTGGAGACCCGGGGGTGCAGTTCGACACGACAATCAATCGTTTCAACACCTGCAAAAAATCCGGGCGTATCAACGCTTCGAACGCTTGCTCAGAAGTTCAGTTCCTCGACAATTCAGCGTGTAATCTCGCTTCAATCAATCTGCTCCGATTTGTCTCGCAGACCGGAGTTTTCGACATCACGGCCTTCGAGCATGTCGTCGATCTGTTCATCACGGCCCAGGACATCCTGGTCGACATGTCGAGCTACCCCACACCCAAGATCGAAGAAAACAGCAAGAGGTTCAGACCGCTCGGACTCGGTTATACCAACCTGGGCGCCACGCTCATGTCGATGGGACTGCCGTATGACAGCGACGACGGTCGACAAATAGCAGCGGCGATCACGGCGCTCATGACGGGTCGGGCCTACCGCCAAAGCGCCAACCTGGCCGAGCTTCGCGGTCCGTTCGCAGAGTACGAGAAAAACACAGAGCCCATGCAGGAAGTGATCGACCTGCACACGAAAGCTCTGTACGAGACCAGATACAAGGCAAACGATTCAGACGTCATGATTTCTGCTAAGAAAAATTGGCAGGAAGCTAAGACCCGAAGCAAGAAATACGGCTTCAGGAATGCCCAGGTGTCGCTGCTGGCGCCCTGCGGAACCATCTCTTTCATGATGGACGGTGACACCACAGGTATCGAGCCAGACTTCTCGCTGGTCAAAACCAAGAGCCTCGTCGGTGGTAGCGTCATGAAGATCCACAACGCAGCCGTCCCCAGGGCACTGAAGCGTCTCGGATATTCTGACGAGGAGTCCGAGGAAATCGTCGCCTACATACTGGAAAACGGATCCCCAGAGAGCATGCCTCTTCTCGCAAAAGAGCATCTGCCGGTCTTCGACTGTGCTGCAAGACCTGCAAATGGCTCCAGGTACATTGCCCCGATGGGACACGTCAAGATGTGTGCTGCCGTGCAGCCCTTCCTGACAGGTGCAATCTCAAAAACCGTTAACGTTCCCAGAGACGCCACACCAGAAGACATCGCCGACCTTTACATCAAGGCCTGGAAGCTAGGCATCAAGGCCATGGCCGTTTACCGAGACGGTTCAAAGTCGGCCCAGCCGCTCCAGACCCAGGAATCCAAGTCGGAGACAGCGGCCCAGCCAGCAGTCGTGGCTCCCAAGCGCCACCGCCTACCCGAAGAGCGGGTCAGCGTCACCCACAAGTTCTCGATCGTCGGCCACGAGGGCTACGTCACCGTCGGCCAGTACGAGGATGGCACGCCGGGCGAGATGTTCATCCGGATGTCCAAGGCCGGCTCCGTCATCAGCGGGCTCATGGATGGCTTCGCGCTGTCCATCAGCCTGGCGCTGCAGTACGGGGTGCCCCTCGAAGTCCTGGTCGACAAGTACACCCACACCAGATTCGAGCCGTCCGGGTTCACCACGAACAAGAACATCCCGATGACCACCTCGATCCTCGACTACATCTTCAGGTGGATGGGCGCAAAGTACCTGACCGACGACCAGCCAATCCCGGACATGCCTCAGCCCGTCCAGCAACGGCTTTCGGACATCGGATACCTGGGGAAGTCCAACGACAGCGAGATGGACGGGCCGCCGTGTCCCCGCTGCGGATCCATCATGGTGCGGAGCGGGACGTGCCATACATGTAGATCGTGCGGGACATCGGGTGGTTGCGGCTGATACAATGGGCCATGACGCCCAAAAAGCCACCTCTTGTTGAACGCACCGAAACCCGCGGCCTCGTCGAGCTGAAGTTCCCCGGACTCGAAGCCTCGTTTCCGGCCACCAACCGGTCGATCATGATCATCCTGCTCGCCTGCTTTGTTTCGCTCACAATTGTGATTCCGGTGTGCTTCTACGAGATCTTCAACGCCAGGCCGGAAGCGCTGGAAACTGTCGGAAACATCATTGGTGGCAGAAAACCCGAGAAGGTCCAGATCCAAACCGACGATGGCATCGAGATGATCGAGGTCTGCCCGCCGTGCCCGGCGTGCCCATCATGCGAAGAGCTGGGCTGTACCGCCACACCAGAACCACCGCCACCAGCCATGTCGCAATCGCTAAGATTCTGATTGACGTCGCTCCGACTCGGATGTAGCATGTGCTATGCTTAAAGCCCTCAACAACCACAACCGCAAAAGCCCGGATCGAGTCCGCAAGACCCGGCTGGGACAAGCGTTCAACAAGCTGCTCAGCCACCCGATGAACCACCCCAGGCTCGACGAGAGACCCATCGGGCTGCTGGAGGTTTACGCGCTGATCAAGGATGTTCCAACCATCATCAACGTCAGAATGTTCTCGTGCGACATCGTCGAGGCCAGAGTTGTTGGCGGCGAATTCACCAACATCAAGATGCCTTCCCAGCTTTGCGGCATCAATTGGACCGACGACGCCCTCGGAACCAAAATGTACGGAACGACATTCAACGACATGGGTTCGCGGCGCCCACTCCGGCTCCTCGAAAATGGCGTCATGGAGCTGGGCTTCGGCGCGTGGCCCCGTAGCCCAATTTCGTTTCGAGAAAGCCTCATGCGGTCTGAGCAGGCCAAGCACCTGCGCGATCATGTGGCTGTTCTGGTTACCGGCAAGGACATCCACCTCTTCTACCGGGTCGTCCGCGAGTTTGAGCACTGTGGCGTCACAAGCATGGAGTCGGCCTGGTTCCACTACTCGCCACACGACGAAAATCCATGCCTCACACACGAAGATGCCAAGGTGCTCATCGAGGAGCTGAGCACCGAGCACTGCATCCACAAATTCGAGGTTTCCTACTACACCGGATTCCAGCCCATCAAGGAGGTCGTGGAACGGTGTGTCTTCTGCCATGATGAGCGCGCACGGAAACCAACCAGGGCAGAACAGGCTGCGAATACCAGAAACTTCAAGCAAAGTGGCAAGGTCCATACGGTGTACCACAAGGTCTGCAAGCGCCTCAACGGTCTCGATGGCTACGAGGCCATCGAGGAAGCTGAAAAGCTGGCAGCGAAGTACAAGGGCCACATCCAGTACGTCCACTGTGACGATGACGCTCACACAAACTCAGCCTTGCTTCTCGTGGGTCATGAAAACAGCGACCGTTATATGGGCACCAGTGTGATCTACCTGCCTCAGTGCATGGGTACGAAAGCAACGTTCTTTCTCTACCCTAACGACCGCGATGCGCTGGCAACTGCACTGGAAATCGTGAGGCGCAAGACTGCCGCACACAGAAAAGAGCCAACGTGATCAAAACACGATACGAGGGCTGCATCACGGACCTCGAAGAATTGCTTGACGCAATCGAAACCATCGCAACACCGGCCGAAGCCAAGGCCTTCCTGGACTACTACGCTCAACGGATCTACGAGGCCGGAAAGAAGCTTGGGTACGATCGACAGAGAGCCATGCAGTGCGCCAGGGACAACATCGGGTACGTGATCGGCCACGGGGTCCCCAGAGAAACCAAGCAGGCTTTCTCGGATCTCGGCTGCTCCCACACGATATTTGGGATGGTTTCGAATTCGCTAAAAGAAGACAAGGCCGCCGTGAAGAAGCGGCTGAATCAGCCGTGACCGCCGCCGATGCGCTGGGAGCCGGCAACGTCTGAACCGGACATTGCCCAGATATCTATCCTATCCGACCTCAGTGGTGGAAATGCCACGTTATGACCGGTCCACGTATCGGGATCGCTCCAAAACCACACCCTCATAAAATCACCGCGAGCCACCACGGGGATAACCCTGAAAATGTTACCCTGTTGTAGCCCGGCCGAGGCAGCACCGGCGTTGGTAAAATGAGAGTTGCTTATTGGAAATGTGTAGACGTTGTAATCCGTTTCTCCAAGCTGCAGACCACTGCCAGGCGCAGACCCGGCATACTCAATTTTTGAATCCTGGAAAAATGGTGTCAGCGGGTTGTATAACGAAGCTTGAATGTCATCGCCGTCCCAGTCAACCTCTCGCAAAACAGCGTTCTGATTTGGCTCTCCCGCGATGTGTCCCGTAAACCCCCACCCAACGGCAATGCCAATACTCACGCCTGGTTCATCCCTGGAGGTGGTATACAAGCCTATGGCGTCCCTGACGTAAATGTTGACCCTGTTGCCAGTATAGGCAAGAAACCGATGAGGGTTGCCAACGGCTTGGGCAACCCCGAACTCTGCCCCGTAGATAATGCTTGTCCCAACGAGGTTGCCGAGATAGGTCATCTTCTTTGAGAATGTTCCAACGCCGTCCATGTTTTTCTCCTGCTAAATGTCCTAAAAGCGGCTGGATCAGCCGTGACCGCCGCCGATGCGCTGCCCACCCCCGGCGTCACCACCGGCCATTGCCCAGATATGCACCTGGTCTGTAGGTAGCAGGCCCACCCAGTTAGAAGGGTCACACCAGAACGTTACACTAAGAAAATCTGCTCTTGCGACGACGGGGATGCAGTAGTTTCGACCAGTGATAGTAAGGTTACTAACTGGAAAAGTATACACGTTCTGAGCCAAGTCTCCGAGCTGGAATGATGTTGGAGAGTTATCGCCAAACGCACCCGTTCCACCATAATTCACCGCATAAGCCCCAAACTCTATCTTGGATTCTCCGAAGTATTCTGTTTCACTCGAACTCACCCGTAGTGGATCTACAGGATTGGCAAAGGTATTCGCAATTGGAGTCACACCATTCCAGTCAACCTCCCTAAGGGCGACTATCGGATATCCACCTGGCGGAATAGGCTTCAAACCCGGGACGCGAGCCTTGAAACCCCATCCAACGGTTATCCCCAGCTTTGTACCCGGTGTAGCCGTCCTTGAAGCGTTCGATATTTGGTCCATTACATAGATGTTTACCCTGTTTCCAGTGTATGCAAGAAACCTAGTAATCAGGTTGGTTGATGCTTCTCTCGTCCAGAATTGGGCGTTGTAGTGAAGGTCGGCCTGAATCAAGCTGCCGATGTACACCAGCTTGTTCGAAAATGTTCCCATGTTTTCCATCGCATACTCCCGAGGCTGCTCAGATATCTGCTCTGAAATGCTACCCAATCCAGCACCGAGAGTCAAGCTCCTTGACAAGAAAAGTAGCATGTGCAACGCTGAAGAATGGAGTTCACCCTCGAAACCGCCCTGCAGACCATGTGCGAGCGCCAGCAGAAGGACAACCCCCTGTTCTATCGGCCGCTCCCCGGAGAGGCCTCGAAGATCGTCCGGGAGCACTACCGGATGGCCCTGCGCCAGATGGCCATCTCCGAGCATGGGTGCGATGAATCCGTGATCCTGAAAAACGATTGCGGAACCGTGATCGCCAAGGGGTATCGCCGTGTAGTTGTTGGGGACTACGGGGCCTACATCGAGTTCACCAAGAACCAGCTCATCCAGGACTCTATAGCTCCCAAGTGGCCAGGAGAACAGAAGAAGGAAGTATCGTACATCTGGTGCCAAACGAAGGATGCCTCTCAGACCAAGGTCTACCTGCAGCAGCAGAAGGTTCAGTACGCTGACTACCGTCCGGGGATGTACTACGTCGCGCCGGATGACGTTTTCATCGAGCAGGTGATCGACGCGGCGTCCAAGGAGTGGCGCGAGTTCAAGCGGGTTGAGTGCCAGCAGCACGGGCTCGAAGCGAAGCGTGCTGCCGGAGGCGAAGTCGTCGGGGATCCCATCAACAAGGAGTTCGCCAGGGAAAACCAGTGGCTGTGCAGGAACCCAGAGAACGGCCACACCTGGATCTGTGGCGATCAAAACTTCAGGCTCTTGTACAGGCTGACGGTTGATGACGGCTCAATCCCGCAGCCCAAGAAGAAAGCTCGCAAGCAACGGGGTAACCAGTCGAGCAAGGGGCGCAAGAAGCTCAACGAGGCCGCAGCAGAGGCGGCTTCGACGGAGAGCGGTCCGCTGTTCGCAAAAAATCAGTAGTCCAGTGCTGAAGGCCTGTTTCCGTACCATCGAAGGGCCAGGAACCCACCCACGGCCACCGCGGCTGCGAGTAGCAAATTCCTGGTTCCTGCTGATAGCTCTCCAAGGCCGGAAAGTGGCTTCGCAGCCTTGCACTTGGCCTGGCACTCCAGCGTGTTGACCAGGCAGGGGTTAGCCCCACAATCGGGCAGGATGTCCTGGGTGATGATGATCGGCTCGGCGTAGACCGCGGGATAGTTGTTGTAGTAGTAGGGGTAGCCCCAACCACCGCCGTAGTAGCCGTGATGCCCGCCGCCATGGTGCCCGCCACCGCCGCCGCCGTGACCGCCGCCGTGATGACCACCGTGGTGCCCGCCGCCGCTGAGACCGTAAGCCATAGAAGTCCTCCTGCTCGGCGTTGATGATACCACATCAGGGGCATGTTTTGAAGAAAGAACCGATCATCCTGGGGATGGAGCAGCTTTCCGGTGTTTCTGTCCGTACACGATGGCGCTCGCCCGGTCCACGATCCACGCCGCCCCGACACGCCAGCCACGAATCTTGCCCTTGGTCAACGCCAGATGGATCGCCGCTCTGCTTTTGCCAAGAAGCTTCGCGGTCTCTGACAGACTCAGAAAGGGCACGCCCGGATCCAGCGTCGTCTCCTGGGCCGGCAAGGTCCGCCCCTGAGCAACGCCGGCTCTCTCGACAATGTCCAGCGCAACCCGAAAGAAGATCGACTGACACGCCTCGGGAGTCACTCGTCCACCAAAATCTTTGAGCACCTGAGAGTCCTGGCCACGCACCAGGGCAAGCAGTGCAAAGTAATCAGCGCCACG